>ENA-UEOR01000485-UEOR01000485.1-human-gut-metagenome-genome-assembly--contig:-NODE-485-length-24054-cov-11.352046_pt1 | contig 24054 bp, 19 predicted proteins | sample MGYA00242887_ERZ507890 | MGnify/ENA primary metagenome ERZ507890 (study PRJEB26167, sample SAMN06115431) | human gut metagenome | host: Homo sapiens | place: China:Guizhou | collected 2014-10-21...
GAACCATTCCACGCCGTGACGGTCTTTCAGCATGCAGAAATATTTGGTGTCGGCATACCGATGTTCTTTCAGAAAAGCCGGAATCCACACGCTGTCTTTCTGCGTGTCGTAATAGTAGATGCCGCTGTTGCCCAAAGCGGCGAACGTATGGCCGTCCACCGGATAGAAGGCGTGGACGATGGCGTAAGGGCGAAGCTCGGGATGCCGGTCGTGCAACATATAGGATATTTTACCCGTAAGCGGATCGAAACGGCCGACCCCGCCGGTCACGCTGGCCCAATAACGGCCTTCGCTGTCTTCGTACAAAGCACGGGATATGTTCTGGTTAGGGTCTTGTTCCCAATTCACCGTAGAACGGAGAAGGTTGCGAACCTGTCCGCCCTCGATGCAATAAAAACCGTGAAGGAAGGTACCCACCCATATACGTCCGCCCTTGTCCTTAAAGACGGAAAGGCAAATGTCATTCGGTTCGGCCTTGAATACTTGCTCCATCGCACCGGTAGACGGCCGGAAACGGAAGAGGCCGAAAACGCCTCCGATAAGTACAGACCCGTCGGCGTCCTCCAGAAAGCACCGGATGCTCTCGCTGGTGACGGACGAATAGCGGTTCACGGTGTGACCGAGAGAGAACTTCTGCATGCTGGGATGGTAATAACACAAGCCCTGAAAGAGGGTGCCCACCCATATCCCCCCGTTCCGGTCGGAAAATACCGTGTAAATATCGTTTTCCAATGTCCCTCCGTCGGTCAGTTCCAGTGCAGGAAGTGTGGTCACCTCGAACGTCCGGGCATCGATGATGCGGAGGCCGGATCTGGACGTGCCGACCCACACATTGCCGTCCCGGTCCAAATCCATGCACGTGAAGAAGTTGGAAAGTCCGCTTATGCCGCATGCCTCCTTCCAAGTGCGTTCCATGCGATTGTAGAAGAATAGCCCGTTGTTGTACATCAGCCAGATGTTTCCCTGGGCATCCGGATGCAGGTATATACGGTCGGTAAGCCTGTTGATGACATGCAGGAAACGTGTCTCTTGCGACACGAACTCGGCCGAAGAGTAGTCCCAGTAGCGAATCAGTCCGCTTTCATATACAATCCAACAGAGGTTCTTGTATTGCGTCATTTCCACCGGTACGCCGTATTTCCGGGTAAATTCACTGCCGCCATCCTCTATGGTGCGCAAACGCCCCTGTTCCACGTCGTAGAAGGAGACGGTATTGTCTTCGGTCACGAACCAATAATTCTTGTAATCGTCTATGAACAGGTTCTTCAGCCGCCGGTTTATTCCCATGGAAGCCAACACCTCGGAGACGGAATAATCATATTGCCCGCTCTTCATGTCGAGCAAAAGCAGGTAGCCCAACTCTTTGAGCCACATCCGTCCTTCGCGGTCGTAATACTCTTTGGGCGGACGGTCGTATGCCCAAATGTATTTACGTGTCTTGTCGTATGGGAATCGGTCGAACGTGGCACCGTTGTAAATGTTCAGAATGAAACCGGTCTTGATGGCGATGCAACCTTCTTCCGTCATCGTCAGGCTGCGGATTTGTCCGTCCGAAAGTCCGTCCGAAGCATCGATAAGACGGAATTTGTATTGACGGTCTTGTGCGTGGAGGCACGAAGCCAGCACTAGGAACAACATCGGAACGACTGTCCTTATGGCACGCTTTCCTGCTTTTCGTTTTACGGTATCCATGGCTTTTCTTTCAAATAACAAATGATGATTAGACAAAGATATGCAATCGGCACCACTTGACGTAGGATATTTTGGTTCAAAATATAGGTTGTTTTGTTGCATTGTGCTGAATCGGCCGTCTTTTTCGGACATTTTCCCATACGCCGTGGCTGAAAAGCAGCCTTCAGGCGCATTTGGTTCAGAACGACATAAATGATGCTTTTTTTCATCCGTCCCCGTACGGTATTTACCTGCTAACTTTGCTACGGTTCATTATAAACATTTACCATGAAGAAAAGATACTTGATAGTCATGACACTGTGCAGTTCATTATGGCTGAATGCACAAAACTTCATCCATCCCGGTATGTTGCATACGCAGGCCGACCTGGACCGGACAAAAGCCAAGGTAGAAGCCGGCGAGGAGCCTTGGGCTTCCGCTTACAGGAAACTGCTGACCAGCCCGCATGTCAGCTTGGACTGGAAGGCTGCTCCGGTCGAGAAAATCGTACGCGGAGGCCGGACGATTTGGGAACCCGACCCGGACAATTACCAGTCGGCTTACCGGGATGCCGCCACGGCTTACCAATGTGCGTTGGTCTGGCACATATCCGGCGATAAGGCGTATGCAGACAAGTCCGTCCAAATCCTTAATGCTTGGGCCAAGACCTGCAAGAAGGTGAGCGGAGACACGAATGCCTGTCTGGCATACGGGCTGTATGGCTACCAGTTTGCCAACGCTGCCGAACTGATGCGCGACTATCCGGGATGGGATGCCACGGACTTCGGACGATTCAAAGAATGGATGCTGAAAGTGTGGTACCACGGGGTAATCGGTTTCCTGCAAGGACGCAACGGGACACAAGACGACCATTATTGGTCGAATTGGGGCTTGTGCAACGTGCTGTGTGCGATGAGCATCGGTATCTTGTGCGACGATGTCTTCATCTACAACCAAGCCACGGAGTATTATAAGTATATGGAAGACCACCGTTATGGCGAGTCGCTGCATCATTTGGTCTGGAAACTTCATCCGGACGAACGCGGCCCCTTCGGCTATTTCGGGCAGATGCAGGAATCCAACCGCGACCAAGGGCATGCTGCCATGGCGCTTGCGTTGGCCGCAGACCTTTGCGGCACGGGGCGAAACCAAGGCGATGACTTTTATGCCCTGAAGGACGACCGTATCGTATGTGGGTTTGAATACGTCAACGCCTATAATTCCGGAGTGGACGACTTGCCGAACAGTCCTTATACGAATTGCGACGGGACTTTCATGAGGATGGGAGACGGAGGACGGGGAACCAACCGTCCGGCTCAAGCCCGTATCGATGTAAGACAGGTATACAAGATATCCAATGTTGGTACTGTAGCAGGTTCTTACGTTCTTGACGGTAAGGTGGGCAGAAATAACGAGATAAGAGTCGTAAGAGACGGTATCGTTATCGCCGAGGATAAGATGTCAAGCCTTAAGAGATTTAAGGACGACGCCAAGGAAGTTGCCGCAGGCTTTGAGTGCGGTATCACTCTTGAAAAGTTCACCGATATCAAGGAGGGCGACATTTTCGAGGCGTTCTATATGGAAGAATACAGAGATTGATAATGATGCTTACGGGACGGACAGCCGCCCCGTAAGAGCATATTTAAGCAGGAGATAAAGATATTATGGCAGGTTACAGAGCAGGACGTATGTCCGAAGATATAAGAAGAATAATATCGGGCAAAATGAGAGACCTTAAAGACCCAAGGATACACGGAGGAGATATGCTCACTATCGTCCGCTGCGACGTGGCAGGCGACGGCTCATTCTGTAAAGTGTATGTTTCAAGCTTTGAGGGCTATGAAAAGGCAAAGGAAGCCGTTAAGGGCTTTGAGTCGGCAACAGGATTTCTCAAAAGAGAAATATCAAACGTGCTGAAGCTGAAAAAATGCCCTGAGCTTAAATTTATCGCAGATAATTCTATCGAGCATTCAGCAAAGATAAACAAGCTTCTTAAAGAAGTTCTGCCCGAAGAAGAAAAAGAAGAGAAAGACGGCGAAGAGTAATAGAGGAGAAAGGATATTATGACATTTCAGGATATTCTTAAAATATTTGAAGAAAATGACAATTTTCTTATTTTAACTCATAAAAGCCCCGACGGCGATACGCTTGGTTCAGGCTTTGCCCTGTGTGCTTTTCTGAGAGATATGGGGAAAAAGGCTAACGTTGTAAATTCCGACAGCTTTCCCGAAAGATATGATCTTATCTATGAGAGCTATTACCCTCAGGAATTTGATGTGAAGTACGTTATCGCAGTGGATATCGCAGACACAAATCTTCTTGGTAGCAACCTTTCAAAGTATGCCGAGGAGGGTGCGATCGACCTTTGCATCGACCATCACATCTCAAACAAGTATTTTGCAAAGCAGTCATATGTAGAAGCAGACGCTTCTGCCGCAGCACTTATAATGTATAAGATATTCAAAGCTTCAGGCAGAAAGATATCACGTCAGATAGCGAGATGCCTTTACACAGGCATTGCAACTGATACAGGCTGCTTCAAGTATGAAAACACAACTCCGCAGGCTCATATCGCCTGTGCAGAGCTTATGTCATATGGCATAGATTTTGCTTATATCAACAGAAAAATGTTTGATGTAAAAAGCAAGGGCAGACTTATGGTGGAGCAGTCCGTTACAGCGAATATGGAGTATTACTGCGGTGGCAAATGCTCTATGATAGTGCTTACAAAAGAGCTTATGGAGAAAAGTGGCGTTGACGCTGCCGAGTTCGAGGGACTTGCTTCTATACCATTGTCCGTTGAGGGCGTGAAAATAGGCATAACAGTTAAGCAAAGACACGAGAACGTCTTTAAAATATCAGTAAGAAGCGACGATGAGATAGACGCTTCTGCATTCTGCCGTGAGTTTGGCGGCGGAGGACACATAAGAGCCGCAGGCTGTGAGATAACAGGAAGCCTTGAAGAAGTCAAGGCTAAGCTTCTCAAGCAAGCGGAAAAGGTCTTGGGCTGATGAGCTTGGATAACAGCAAGGATAATATCTGCGGCATTTTGCCTGTAAAAAAGCCCGAGGGCTGGACTTCTTTTGACGTTATCGCAAAGCTCAGAGGAGTTCTAAGGATAAAAAGATTGGGTCATTCAGGGACCCTTGACCCCATGGCAACAGGCGTTCTGCCTGTTTTCGTGGGCAGAGCCACAAAAGCCTGCGATATTATCCCCGACAGACGAAAGGTCTATACCGCAGGCTTTCAGCTTGGGGTAAGCACCGATACCTTAGACAGCACAGGAAAGACGTTAAAAACAAGCGACAAGGCAGTTGCCAGAGACGACCTTGAATGTGTAAAAAGCAGTTTTGTAGGCGATATCATGCAGGTGCCACCTATGTATTCTGCAATAAAAGTGAATGGCAAAAAGCTCTATGAGCTTGCAAGAGCAGGCAAAGAAATAGAGCGTGAGCCGAGAGCTGTCCATATCGACAGCATTGATATAATAGAATATGACGAAGCTTCACGCAGGGGCGTAATGAAAGTTGATTGCGAAAAAGGTACTTATATACGCTCCGTTATCAGCGACATAGGTGAAAAGCTTGGCTGCGGCGGAATGATGACTTCTCTTGAGCGTTCCTATTCAGGTGGCGTCGATATAAAGGATTGCTATACCATAGAGGAGATAGCCGAAATTTGTGAGCAGGATAAGCTGTCACAAATGCTTATCCCCCTTGACAGAGCCTTTGTAAGCTACGAAAAAACCACCCTTGGACAGTGGGAAACAAAGCTTTATAGAAACGGAGTAAAGCTCAGACCTGAGCAGACAGGGATAAAAGATCTGTCAGAGGACAAGCTCTACCGTGTCTACGGCAGTGATAACAGCTTCCTCGGTATCGGCACTTTTCATGAGGGCAGTTTCAGAAGCTTCAAAAATTTCTGATAATTTGTTTTATTCGGAGGGATATTTTGACGGATATAACAAACAGCGGGTTTATCCCCGAAAAAAGGACAGTTTGCGCTCTTGGACTTTTTGACGGAGTCCACAGAGGACATCAGCTCATAATAACAACGGCTGTGAAAAAGGCTCTGAGCCTTGACGGACATTCGGCAGTTTTCTGTTTCAAGACCGACACCGTGACCTCAAAAGGTCATGACGGCAGGATAGAAATGCTTATGAGCGACGAGGAAAAGCATAAAAAAATGGCAGAGCTTGGGGTCGAAGTGCTTTTCTCACCTGATTTTGCAGAGTTCAAAGGTATGTCACCGGAGGATTTTGTGAAAAAGGTGCTGAAAGAAAGGCTCAATTGCAGCGGCGCAGTGTGCGGAAACGATTTTACATTCGGCAAAGGCGCACAGGGCAAGGCTGTTGACCTTAAAAGGCTCGGTGAAAAATATGATATAGATGTGGAAATAGTAAGTCCACTGCTCATGGGCGGCGAGGTCATAAGCTCCACTGAGATAAGACGATGCGTCCGTGAGGGCGAGATAGCCAAAGCAAATGAAATGCTGGGTTATCATTTTGGATTCTGCCTTGAAGTGGAACACGGCTTTCAACGTGGCAGAACGTGGGATTTCCCCACGATAAATCAGCAGATACCAAAGGGCAGGGTAATGCCGAAATTCGGCGTTTATTGCTCCGCTGTTGAAATAGACGGAAATAAGTATGCAGGCGTGACAAATATAGGCGTAAAGCCTACCGTCCATGTTGAAACAGCTCCCCTTGCAGAAACCTTCATCATGGATTATCATGGGGATCTTTACGGCAGAAAGCTAAAACTTGAACTGCATGAATTTCTCCGCCCCGAAAAAATGTTTGACAGCTTCGACAGCCTCCGTGAGGAGATAGCAAAAAACAAAGAGCAGGCGGTCAGATATTTTGAGGAAAATAAAATATGACAAGTGAAGATTTGCCAAGACGAAAGAAAATACGTCTTGAGGGTTATGATTATTCTGCGAACGGCTTGTATTTTGTGACGATATGTGTTACTGAAAAATACCAAATCCTGTGGGAGAATGTAGGGGCGAACAGTGTTCGCCCGCTGACTGCAAATGAAATTCTGCACCCAAAACTTTCTGTTACAGGAAAACTTGTAAAGAGAAAACTCACAGAGATATCTGAGCACTATCCCGACGTTTTTGTAGAGATGTCTTGTATCATGCCTGACCATGTGCATATTATAATCAAAATTGAAAAACAGCCGAAAAACGGGCGAACACTGTTCGCCCCTACAAGTGAAACACCGACACTTTCAAGGGTCATAAAACATTTCAAAGAGGCTGTCACAAAAGAACTAGGTTATTCCATATGGCAAAAATCTTTTTATGATACGATAATCAAAAACAGAAAGCAACACGCAGAAATAAGGCAGTATATTGCAAATAATCCTGCGAAATATGTAAAAATTGCATTTGATGAGCAGGATATGAAATAAGACTCTAATTTTGAAAGGAAGATATAAATGAACAAGGTAAGAACAAGATTTGCACCTTCACCAACAGGTTATATGCACATAGGTAACCTGAGAACAGCACTCTTTACCTATCTTATTGCAAAGCAGAACGGAGGAGACTTTATTCTCCGTATTGAGGATACAGACCAGGAACGTTACGTTGACGGTGCTGTTGAGGTCATCTATAAGACACTTAAGGACGTTGGTCTCAACTGGGACGAAGGTCCTGATATCGGCGGACCTGTAGGCCCTTATATCCAGTCACAGAGAATGGGTATGTTCAAGAAATATGCCGAGGAGCTTGTTGAAAAGGGCGAGGCTTATTATTGCTTCTGCGACAAGGAAAGACTTGAGGAAGTAAGAGCCATTCAGGAAGCAAGCGGTATCGCTCCAATGTATGACAGACATTGCCGTAACCTCTCTCCTGAAGAGATAAAGGAAAAGCTTGACGCAGGTGTTCCTTATGTTATCAGACAAAAAATACCTACAGAGGGCGAAGTTACTTTCCATGACGAGCTTTACGGCGATATCACTGTTGACTGCTCTACCCTCGACGACCAGATACTTATAAAGACAGACGGTATGCCTACCTATAACTTTGCAAACGTCGTTGACGACCACCTTATGGGTATCACACACGTTGTTAGAGGTAACGAGTACCTTGCTTCTGCACCTAAGTATAATCTGCTCTATAAGGCTTTCGGCTGGGAGATACCAACCTATATCCATGTTGAGCATATCATGAAAGATAAGCAGCATAAGCTCTCAAAGAGAGACGGCGACGCATCTTATGAGGACCTTATGAAGAAGGGCTATCTTAAAGAAGCTGTTATAAACTATATCGCTCTGCTTGGCTGGGCGCCAAAGGGCGAGAACGAGATATTCTCACTTGAAGAGCTTGTTAAGGAATTCGATATCCACGGACTTTCTAAGTCACCTGCTATCTTCGACCCTGCTAAGCTTAAAGCTATCAACGGCAAGTATATAAAGGCTATGACCCCTGAGAAGTTTGCTGAGTATGCTATCCCTTATATCAAGCAGTCAGTTCATAGAGAGGACGTTGACCTTAACGAGATCGCAAAGCTCTTGCAGGCAAGAACAGAGCTTTTCACAGAGATACCTGAAATGGTAGATTTTATAGACGCTCTCCCTGAGTATGATATAGCTCTCTATACACATAAGAAGATGAAAACGAACCCTGAAAATTCTCTTGAATCTCTCAAAGCAGTTCTCCCTGTACTCGAGGGCGTTGAGGATTGGACAGAGGAAAATATCCATGACGCACTCTTTGACCTTATCGGCAAGCTTGGCGTAAAGAACGGTATCGTTCTGTGGCCTCTTAGAGTTGCAGTTTCAGGTAAGGCGTTCACTCCGGGCGGCGGTGTTGAGATATCATATCTCATCGGCAAGGAGGATACTCTTGCAAGAATAAGAAAGGGCATTGAGAAGCTGTCATAATAAAACTACGAAAATGTTGAATATTTGTAGGGGCGAAATAATTTCCAAACAAGTGGGATGTCGGATCTCTGCAAAGCAGAAATTGCACCGCTCCCCTACAAATTACATAGATACATCGCTTTTAAACAGATAAATAATTCAACAGCGGAGCATTTTGAGTATTTGCTACTTTTAAATTTACTTAAAATGCTCTGTATTTCGTACAGCTATCACTCCCCTGTCACATAAGTATTATAAAATTGTAAAGACTTATGAATGCTTTTCCTAAGAGGAGGAAATAAAATGATAGAGGTTATAAACCTTACCAAGAGATACGGCGACAAAAAAGCTGTCGATAATATCTCTTTCAAAGCGGAGGACGGCGAAGTTCTCGGCTTCCTCGGTCCTAACGGAGCGGGAAAATCCACCACCATGAATATCCTTACAGGCTACATATCCTGTACAGACGGCAAAGCCCTTATAGACGGCGTAGATATCCTTGAAGACCCTATCAAGGCTAAAAAGCAGATAGGCTATCTCCCTGAGCTTCCGCCACTTTATATGGATATGACCGTAAAAGAATATCTCTATTTTGTCTATGACCTTAAAAAGTGTAAGCTTCCAAAGGTGTCACATCTTAAAGATATATGCGGACTTGTAAAGATAGACCATGTTTATAACAGAATAATCAAGAACCTGTCAAAAGGTTATAGACAGAGAGTAGGTCTTGCTCAGGCTCTTATCGGCAACCCAAAGGTTCTTATCCTGGACGAGCCTACAGTAGGTCTTGACCCTAAGCAGATAATCGAGATAAGAACTCTTATAAGAAAGCTCGGCAAAAATCATACCGTTATCCTTTCTTCCCATATCCTCTCTGAGGTGCAGGCTGTCTGCGATAAGATAATAGTTATCAACGAGGGCAAGGTCGTCGCAAACGATACAGAGGAACACCTCTCACAGAAGCTCTCAGGCGAGCATAAGCTCACTGCAAAGATACAGGGCGATAAGGATAAGATCGTCAGAGCAATGCAGGGCATAAAGGGCGTTGAAAAAGTTATCTGCGACGCAAGCCATAAAGACGGCGTGAACGATATAAGAATAGAGGCAAAAGAGGGCGTGGATATCAGACGTGACGTCTTTGAAACAGTTGTTAAAAACGGCTGGTATATGCTTGAACTTAAGACCTCCGAGCTTTCACTTGAAGATATATTCCTCAAGCTCACAATGGGCGAGGCTTTGCCTGCCCTTGAAAATACTTCCGATAAGGAGGGAAATGACTAATGGGCGCAATATTCAGACGAGAGGTAAGAAGCTATTTTACCTCACCTATCGGTTATATTTTCCTTGCGGCATTCTATGCCTATTCAGGCGTAATGTTTGCAAACTACAGCCTTGAAAGCGGCTATACAAGACTTGATTCCGTTTTCAGTGCGCTTCTTATAATCATAATAGTGCTTATACCTGTCCTCACCATGAGGACCATATCCGAGGAAAAGCGAACAAAAACAGACCAGTGTCTGCTCACCGCCCCTGTGGGTCTTGGCAGCATAGTCGTTGGTAAATTCCTTGCCGCTTTTCTTATCTATATCATAGCTATCGCTATCACAGGCGTTTTTGCAGTTGTCGTATCCGCTTTCGGTACGCCTGACTGGAACGTCGTTGTGGGCAATATCGTCGCTCTGGCACTTGTTGGCGGCGCTTATATCGCTATCGGTATCTTCTGCTCATCTTTCACAGAAAACCAGATAGTTGCCGCAGTAATAAGCTTTATCGCACTTATCTTCGTGTCGTTCCTGTCAACTATAGGCAATCTTCTGCCTTTTGAATGGCTCACAACAGTGTGCGAAAAGGTGTCATTCGGCGAGAGATATTATTCATTCACCTATGGACTTTTTGATTTTTCTAACGTTGTGTTCTTTCTGAGTGCAATAGTGGCATTTCTTTTCCTCACGGTGAGAGTGCTTGAAAAACGCCGCTGGGGCTAAAGGAGGGCTGTTTAAATGGAAGAGAATAATAGCGAAAAGATCTCTGTATCAGGAGCAGACCTGCTTAAAGACGTTGTAGCAGACGAAAAGGCAGCAAAGACCGCTCCAAAGGATACAGAAAAGGATAAAAAAGATAAAGACAAAAAGAAAGATAAAAAAGAGAAAAAGACAAAGGACGGCAAAAAGTTCAATGCCAAAAAGCTCAAGCATGGAACAATGGCAACAGTGTTCACCTGCGTTTTTGTCGCTCTGCTTGTCCTAGTGAACGTTGTCACAACAATGCTTTTTGACAGATATCCTATCACTATCGACCTGACTACAAATAAGATATATTCAGTTTCAAACGATACAGAGGATTATGTAAAGAAAGTGAACGTTGACGTTCAGGTAACTATCTTCGCAGACGAGAATACTTATACAAATTACAGCTCTTATAATAAGCAGGCTGTTGAGCTTTTGAAAAACTATTGTAAGCTCAATCACCATATCACATATCGTTTCGTTGATATCGACTCACACCCTGAGATCGTTAAGGAGTATACCGATACTATCAGCCAGTTCGATATGATATTTGAAACAAAAACAAAGGTTGACGGCAAAGAGATAAGCCGAACAAGAAAGCTCGGTATGCTCGACCTTCTTACATTCACAGACGAGTTCGAGCAGAAGCTGTCACAATCAGGCTACAGCATAGATACCCTTGCCCAGCAGGCAGGCGGCGACCTTTCATTCCTGTCCTATTACGGCAGCTATGTTGAGTCCTCAAACGCAGAGCAGGCTTTCACTTCTGCACTTATGACAGTAACAGACCCTAACCCTGTCTATGTTTCTATCCTCACAGGCAGAAGCGAGCTTACACAGCTCACATATTTCCAGACGCTTCTTACAGCTAACGGCTATAACGTGAACACAGTGGATATAACCTCCCAGGATATCCCTGCCGATACAGACGTTGTGGTTATCCCTGCTCCTAAGACTGACTATCTGGAGGAGGATATCAAAAAGGTCAGCGACTTCCTCAATAATGACGGAAATCTTGGCAAACAGCTCCTCTATATCGCTTCTTATGGTCAGGAGGACACCCCGAATCTTGATGAGTTCCTGTCAGAGTATGGACTTTCTGTCGGCAAGGGCGTTATCTGCGAAAGCGACTCAGGCAAGTATTATAACTCACCTTGCGTAACAGTTGCGTCAGATGTGTCCGATAACTTCACTCAGGACGTTTCTACAGATAAACCGGCTATCCTTTCAGCACTCTGCCGTCCTGTAAACACACTCTTTGACGAGCAGGATATGGTGTCTACAGACGCCTACCTCAAGTCCTCAGATTCTGCCTATACCGCAAATGTTGATATATCACAGACCACAGGTCAGGTGAATATAGGCGACGCTCTGGTAAAGGGTCAGCAGAATTATATGGCTGTCGGTTCAAAGGCAAAATTTACAGACGATAACAAAACTCTCTATAGCAATGTTATCGCAGTAGGTTCAGAGGGTATGCTGTCTGATACCTACTTGCAGTATTCACAGTATCAGAACAGCGAGTATTTCATAAGCGTTATAAACGGCCTTACCGGAAAGACCGCAGGTATCACTATCACACCAAAAACTATCACAGGCAATGTTTTCGATATCACTCAGCAGCAGAAAACAGTTCTTAAATGGACATTCTGCCTTGGCGTACCTGTTGTAGTTCTTATAGTGGGTATCGTTATCTGGGCAAGAAGAAAGAATAAGTAAAACACAGAGGTAATCACAAATGAATGGTAAATTGCAGGGTATCATTATCTGCGGAGTCACAGCCGCTTGTCTGGTGGGAGTAATGGCGTTTCTCAACTCCACCTCAGGCAAATCAGACGCAGACTCCAGCTCATCGTCAACAGCGGCAGTTTCAAGTCAGGACGAGAGCGTTGTTATCCTTACAAAGTCAAGCGACGATATAACAAGCGTAAAGGTTTCAAACGAACATGGCGAGTATTCCGTTAATAAGTCCGAGTCAGGTAAATCCACATGGAGCATACCTGAGCTTGGCACTCTCAATGCAAATGCCAATGCAGAAGCTTCCATGATATCGAATCTTGACGGCTTCAAGGCGAAAAAGCTCGTTGAAGAAAACGTTGAGGATATGTCAAAATACGGTCTTGATAAGCCCACAGCAGATCTCACAGTTGAATACAGCGACGGCACTGCCACTACCCTTCATGTAGGCTCTGTTTCACCAAGCAACGAAAGATACAGCTATGTGAGCCTTGACGATGAAAAGACCGTCTATATGGTAATGGGAACAAAGCTTTCATACTATACAGATCCGGTGACCGCATATGCGAACCTTACTTTGCTCACAAAGCCGTCTGACGACGATTGGCCTGACTATGGCAAGGAAACAGTTACAAGAAAAGATCTGGACTATGAAATGGCGTTTGAAAATAACCCGAACGAGATAGAGGGACTTTCAGGTCAGGTAATGACAGAGCCTATCTTCTCATACCTGAACATCACAAATTCTTCAGCAACTACCCATGGTATGTGGGGACTTACAGCACAGAGCTGTGAGGTCATCGCACCTGATGAAACTGCAATGAAGGAGCATGGACTTTCCGACCCGTTCGCAACAGTAAGACTCTCGGGAGACGGCTATGACTATACCCTTAAAATAGGCGACCCTGTCTATGCAACAGCAGGCGACAGCAGTGAAACGACAGATACAGTGTCTGCATATTATTGCTACTTTGAGGGCGTAAAGGGCGTTGACGCTATATACCTCGTTTCAGCCGATAACCTCCCATGGGCAACGATCAAAGCAGAGGACGTTATCACAAGCCTTATGACTTCAAACTACCTTGTTGACCTTAAGAACGTTGAGGTAGTATATAACGGCAAAAAGACAGTCTATGAGGTGGAAAGCTCAGGCGCAAGCACGGATACAGATTCTGACGGCAAAACTACTGCACAGGTAACAAAGGTCACAACAGACGGCAAGGAGCTTGACGTTGACAACTTTAAGACCTTCTATCAGTATCTTATGGGTTGCCCGACAAATGAGATATACTTCACAGACCCTGAGGGCGAAAGCTATCTGACTGTAACATTCGACCGCAAGGACGGCAAAAAGGACGTTATGGAGATTTATAAGGATTCTTCAAGACGTTCTGTAGTCAAGCTAAATGGTGAAACCTCATTCAGAATACAGTCAACTTGGGTAGATACGTTCGTTGCAAATATGGACAGACTTCTTAAAGGCGAGGCTGTGGACGATAACTATTAAAACGCATACCCCATGCTAAGCATATGATCTGACGGGCGAACAGCGTTCGCCCCTACGGTCATGTTTCGACAGCTTTCACAAAGAATAAGTGATACAATATGTATCCCACATAAAGTGAGGCTGAAAACCTGCGCAAAAAAGTTGTCAAAAGCTCTTTTAATTATGTGAAAAGTATGGTATAATAAAATAGTAAACAAAAAGAGAAATATATTATGAGAAAGGCGGAGAGATAAATGGCAGAAGAAAAGAAAGCTTTTTTCACCTATAAGGGCGTTCCTCTGGTGAGAAAAGGGAATAATATCTATTTTGGAAATATGTATGACGAGTTCGTAGTCATGATAGAAATACTTTCTACAGAAAAGGTCGGCGGTATCGACGTTGCAAATAAGGTAAGAATAAGAAAAGTTGCAACAGACAGCACACTGCCTCCGAATAAGCAGATCGTTAAGGTAGCAGAAAAATCAAGCCTTTATGAAGCACTTGATTTTGCCTGCGCATGGCTCAAGGTATCATAAAAACATAATAGAAACGACCGGCGTGTATCACGAAGATACACGCCGGTTTTGTATGTGTTGTTTGCTATTCAACATTAGGTCTTGTTATAAGGGGCATTATTTCATCTATCATTTCCTTTGGCAAATTGTAATCCTGAAATTCGCCTGCATCATCTTTTATGCTAAAATTGCATATTTTACTTTCAGAGTGCATACCGTCTGAGGTGTCCCACGAATACTGTGAAACATCGATAACACAAATGCTCTCATACGCATCACTTGATTCATCCTTTTCGAGAGAGATTCCATAAGCGTCTGCGCCACCGTATTCTAAGCCGTCAATGTAAGGATAATCCTTGCATACCGATTTAGCGTTCTCTATCCACGCAGTTATCTTGTCGATAGTGTCCTTGTCTGTTATCTCATATGGTTCTTCTCCATACCAGTGATGAATATAATATGCCGAAATTTCAGTGCTGTCGGATGAGCTGTCAGCATATTCACTGCTGTCTACATACTTGAAGTCGCCCTCCTGACCCCACTTGCCGAGAGTGTTTTCATCGAGCCAGCAAGGACCGCTTGTAAGTCCGGTCAGATTGCTGTTGTCGTCATATTCCCATTCTACCGCCAGTATTACAGTGCCTGTTTCTGTAATAACTATGTTATATTCCTTTTCGCCTGTCCAATAAGCAACGTCCTCTTTGATAATGTCATCCTTGCCGGGATTCCACTTTTCAAAAAGAGCATACATATCATCGCAGTGGAGCTGTATGTGATTGCCTGCGGTGATCTCAAAATAATAGCTGCTCGTGTCACCGTTAAGGTAGTATCGACCTTCTTTGACCTTTATGTCCGAAGCGTCAGGCACGTCATAAGAAACATCGTCATCGGCGTTAGCTTCCTTTTCTTGCTGTTCATCAGACATTTTTTGATAAAAGACAAAACCAGATACTATAGCCAGTATTATAATTGCAACTATTAGCACGATTTTAACAGGTTTGCTGTCAGTTATCCTTGTAATAATACCTACCTCCTGTCTTAATATACTTTCTACCTGACTCTGACGAAACTGTTCCGCTAAAATAAGTTTCTTGGTTTACTTTTTTTACGATCGTTCCATCACTTTTGGTTATTATGTAGTAACCAAAATCAGCGTAGAATCTTTTGTTTGAAATATAGCCTGCTCCTCTGCTCGCAGTAAGGTATTGCTTTTCCAATTCTGAATAAACAACGCTTATGTTACAACCCGACTTTTGTGCACTAATGTAAGAGCGATAATTTGCTGGATTTACATAAGAACCATTATAGTTGTCATTTCGTATGTCAAAACTTGCAAAAGCTGACAATGGTGTGAAGTACCCAATACAAGATGCGAGCAAAATGGCAGTTGCTGATTTCAGCGTTTTTAATCTTCCCATACAAGAAAGCCTCCTATAATTTATTATATACACAATATACCATATTTAAGTATCACTGTCAATATCCAATATATACAAATAAATATCAGTTATTAGTGCGTTTTGAACAACGACAAAAAGCATGACGATTTTCAATCGTTTAAGTTTCAAAAGTCAACAATCCCGAAAAAGTTTTTTGAAAATACGCCCATTTTTTTGGCTTTACCCCCTTGTAAAGCTATCGGAAGTATGCTAAAATAATATAAGCGTTATGAATAATGACGGGATCTATGAGGGAAACGTTTACGCCATTTTGGTGAAACGTTTACAACTTTAAAATATTGAAAAGGAGCGTATAAAAAATATGCAGTATGGTTATTTTGACCTTGAACACAAGGAATACGTCATCACAAGACCTGACACACCTGCACCTTGGGCTAACTATCTCGGCTCACCTGAGTACGGTGCTATCGTATCCAACAACGGCGGCGGATACAGCTTTGTAAAGAGCGGTGCTAACGGAAGAATAATCCGTTATCGTTTCAACTCAAATATCGGTCTCCCTGGCAGATATATCTATATCAGAGATAACGACGCCAAGGATTATTGGTCATGCACATGGCAGCCTGTTGGCAAGCCTCTTGACCAGTATAAGACAGAGTGCCACCACGGTACAGCTTATACAACTATCAAGTCTGACTATGCAGATATCCACTCCGAGCTTACATACTATGTTCCTCTGAACAAAACATATGAGGTATGGAGAACTAAGATCACAAATAACTCTGACAGATACAGAAACCTTTCAACATTCGGCTTTGTAGAGTTCACAAATGAGAACAACTACGAGCAGGATCAGGTAAACCTCCAGTATACACTGTTCATCACAAGAACAAGCTTTGAGGGCAACAAGATCGTTCAGCACATCAATGAGAACAGCGGTAAGGACGAGAACGGCTTTAACTGGAGAGAAAGATTTTTCGGCGTAGTTGGCGCTCCTGTTTCCGCTTATAACGGTAATCTGGACAGCTTTATCGGCTCTTACAGAACATACGGCAACCCTGTTGCGGTTGAAAGAGGCTTCTGCGATAACAAGCTCAACTATAACTCAAACGCTTGCGGTGCTCTCCAGTCTGACATTATCCTTGCTCCTGGCGAGACAAAGGAGATAATCTACGTTGTAGGTCAGAAGAACCCAAAGGTAGCAGACGAAATACTTGCTGCATATAACGAGCCTGGCAAGGTAGACGCTGAGGTCAAGGAGCTTATCGCTTATTGGCATGGTCAGCTCAATAACTTCCAGATCGAAACTCCTTCTGACGAGTTCAATAACATGGTAAACGTATGGAACGCTTATCAGTGCTTTATCACATTCATCTGGTCAAGAGCTGCATCATTCATCTATTGCGGTCTGAGAAACGGCTACGGCTATAGAGATACAGTTCAGGATATTCAGGGTATTATCCATATCAATCCTGAGCTTGCTGCTGAAAAGATCAGATTTATGATCTCTGCACAGGTAGATAACGGCGGCGGACTTCCACTTGTTAAGTTCGACCACAAGGCAGGCCACGAAACTTGCCCGGACGAGAACGATGAGAACTCTATCTACGCTAAGGAAACAGGCCACCCATGCTATAGAGCAGACGACGCTCTCTGGCTCTTCCCAACAGTTAATAAGTATATCGGCGAGAGCGGAAACAAGGCGTTCCTCGATGAAGTTATCGTATATGCAAACGGCGGCGAGGATACAGTTTACGAGCATCTTAAGAGAGCTATCAACTTCTCAATGGAAAGACTTGGCGCTCATACAATGCCAGCAGGTCTTTATGCTGACTGGAACGACTGCCTCAGACTTGGCAAGAAGGGTGAGTCAACATTCGTTGCATTCCAGCTCTACTATGCAATGAGCATCATCAAGGGCTATGCTCTTGACAGAGGCGATAATGAGTACGCTGCTTATATCGACAAGGTACAGCCTGAACTCGGCAAGAGCCTTGAAGCTTGCTGGGACGAGGATAGATTCATCAGAGGCTACAGAGAGAACGGCGAGATCGTTGGCGCTAAGAAGGATCCAGAGGCTTCAATGTGGCTCAACCCACAGTCTTGGTCAGTTATCTCAGGCTTCGCATCTGATAAGCAGGCTGAAACTGCTATGGAAAAGGTACACGAGATACTCAATACTCCATACGGCGTAAAGATCATGGAGCCACCTTATGTAGATCATTACTTTGACGGTGCTCTCATGCACATCTTTAACCCTGATACAAAGGAGAACGGTGGTATCTTCTCACAGACACAGGGCTGGGCTATCCTTGCAGAGTCACTTCTCGGTCACGGTGACAGAGCATTCGAGTACTTCCTCGAGTCCTCACCTGCTAACATGAACGATAAGGCAGAAGTAAGAATACTTGAGCCATACGTTCACGGTCAGTTTACAGAGTCAACACGTTCACCATATGCAGGACGTTCACACGTTCATTGGCTGACAGGTACAGGCTCAACAGTAATGGTAGGCTGCGTAGAGGGTATCTGCGGTATGAGACCAAACGCAGAGGGTCTTGTGATAAGCCCATCTATCCCACACACATGGGACGGCTTCAAGATTGAAAAGAACTTCCGTGGCAAGCACCTTTCTATCGATATTCAGAACCCAGACCACGTTCAGAGCGGCGTAAAGTCTATGACAGTCAACGGCGAAGCAGTTGAAGGCAACTTCGTGTGCGAGTGCAAGATGACAGAGCAGACAAACATCGTTGTTGTTCTTGGATAATTGCTTTAATGCTTAAAACAATATAAAACTATCGGCAGCAGACGCTATCATGTGCCTGCTGCCGATTTTTTTGACGATTTTTAATAATATTTAGATCTATTTAGTAAATTGTACAAAACATAAACAAATAATATGTTAAATTCGCCAATTGAAATAATTATCCAATTCGAGTATAATTATTACAGGAGGCGATATTATGAACAAAACGAAATATAAAATATTATTTATTTTCACCTTGTCAGGAATAGCTGTAATGACAGCCTGCGGAAATACCACAGAAAGCAGTGCCGCCCCAACGCCTGCAAACAGCTCTGTTGTGCTCGGTGAAAGCACTGAACAAAGTGAAGCTTCGGTGGACAATGATAGTATCACAGAACTTGATTTCAGCAATATAAATGGCTTTGGCGTGTCTGCCGAGTATGGCGACCCATATGCAAAGGGGAAAAACTGGGATATAACAGATGAAACGGCTATAACAGAATTTCGCCAGCTCCTCAACGAAAGTTTAAGCTATGCGGTCGATGAAAATACAGCAAAAAATGGAATGCTTTCAAAGGGTACTGCTCAGTGGAAAGTATCAGACGGTAAAGAATATAGCATAATTGTCAGACAAACGACGGCAGATGCGTATAACGTAAAGATAAATAAGTGTTACTACAACGTGCCTGAAGATCTGATAAATAAGCTTTCGGATATTATCACAGAACAAAAAGAAAATTAATATGCAAAAAAACTCCCGACAGTCGGAAAACCTGTCGGGAGAAGTCTTATTAAGGGGATCAATAAGTTATTGCTGTGTTTGTTTCTTTCAGCATATTTATTATATCATATCTATTTTCGTTTTTGTTAAGCTGGCTGCTTAGTTTTCACTAAATATTTTGTGTCCTATTTAATTCATATAACATAAATGAAAACAAAATTCGGCGGATACGAACTCTCGTATCCGCCAAAATATTATTATAGATCCTTATGAAATAAGCCAGTTAAGTATCTGGAAGTTAGGCTTTGCGTCATCAACGACAGTTACCTCAACAGTGTGAGTAGCCACCTCGTCAGATGAGTATATCTGCTGTGCCTTAGCGTAGTTGCCCCAGCCGCTTGTGAAGTCAGCGTTGATAGTCGCAACGTCCTCGCCATCGACCTTTACAGCAGCCACGCCGGACTTGCCGTCAACTGTCATATAGTATATCATACCAATGTTCTTTGCAGTTATCTCAAACTTGATAGTGCCGCCTGTTGTTGTTCCCCAACCGTCTGTGAACTTCTGGAATGTTGTAACATCTGTGAATGTTCCCTCGTCAGTTGTCTTTACAATATCCTCTGTCTGACGGCTTCCGATAGTAGCGTCAGCGAATACATCGCCCGTCGGTGCAGCAGTGCTTGTGTCAAATGCCTTCGCTTCCTTGTCAACGCTGTCAATATTGTCCTTTATGTTGCCAACGAATTTTGTGAGCAGTGAAGCCATTATAACGTGTCCGTCATCATTAGGGTGAACGTTGTCAGGTGAAATGTCAGCCCATGTGAAGTTGCCGGCCTCTATCTCAGGCATAACAGCGTCATGATAAGATATCATAGGAATGTTGTAAGCCTGTGCTACCTTGAGATGTGCAGCCTGTGGAGATGTGCCCCCCTCAGTTGAAGGCTCAAGTATCATAACTGCAGGATTGTTGTCCTGCTCAAGACACATTCTTACAAGGCTGTCCATGCAGGACTCATAAAATTCATCATCAGCGTCATTGATAAACTCGATAACGATAATGTCAGGCTTAGCCTCCAAAGCGTCACGCTGTGCCCTGTGAACACCTATGTATGAGTCAGTTGCACCGATACCGGCATTAGTAACATCAACATAGAAGCTTATGTTTTCCTCCCACCAGCTCTTGAACTGGTTTACATACTGATTAGTTGAGGAGTTAGCACCCGAACCTGCCGTGATAGAGTCGCCGATGAAACAGATCTTTGTTGTCTCCTTAGGATTTTGCAGAGCGTAGTCGAGCTTAGCCGCAAGACGGGAAGTGTCGCCCTCGTTGATAACGCTTCTGGCGATCATGTTCTCAGTAGCACCATTTTTAACATCTATCTTTTCCGTAGATGCAGGGTATTCAGCAAGAAGCTTGTCTGAAACACTTTCGGTATCAGCCGCACTTGAATCGGAAGCCTGAGAGTTTGCCGCAGCGGAGTTTGAGTCAGCAGCAGAAGAGCTGTTTGAATCACCGCAGCTTGTGAGAGCAGCACTTGTCATGCAAAGAGCAAGAGCCGCCGCAAGGAATTTCTTCATAGTAATAAGGTCCTTTCATATCTTGATTTTGCCAAATGGCTGTATATATTAACAAATATATTATACAACAAAAAGCAAATTAATGCAATAGGCATAAAACGATTACATTTGAATAAATCATGGGCGAGGCTAAATGAGGAGCGAAGTTAAGTGAGGAGTGAGGAATGAGAAATGAGAAATGAGGAATGAGGAATGAGCATAGCAGACCAAAGTAAATTGCAAGCATAAAGTAAAATAAAGCACCGAGCGAAGCGAGCAAAAGGTCCAGGGACACGTCCCTGGTCAGGGTCAAGGGGTGAAACCCATTGTGGGTACAGGGCAAAGCCCTGTCGGAGTTTGAGGCAGAGCCTCAATAGGCGCAAGCCTACCAAGCGGTGCAGAGTGGTGAAAGAAGAATTTCTAATTTTATTTTTATATAAAGGTTGAGTCGGAGTGGTGAACTCTGCACCGCTTTACTATCCTCCAGCACAGAGTAAAATCCGCAAAGAGCGGAGCGATTTTGCGGCGGCAGGAACTTGCCCGAATGAGATGTAGGGGCGAACATTGTTCGTCTGTGCTTGGAGTTTGCTGTAAATTCAGGATTGTAGGGGACGACGCCCTCGGCGTCCCACTCGGAGGAATACTGCTGTATTTTTTGTATCTTTGATGTTGAATTATTCGGGGGGTGACATTATTGTGAAATTCTCCAATAATTTAACGGGCAAGAAATATCGGGACGTCGTATTTCTGCAAAGCAGAAATTGCGCCGCTCCCCTACATGGTTTGTGCTAACACCCCCAGAAACCATTTGACAATCCCCTACCCCCATGCTATAATAAATTCAGGAGGTGACATAACATGGAAATGTTTGATCTGAGAGCCGACTATAAAACACTGCCTGACGAAACTCTTCGCATGCATTTCCGCAGGCTTATAAAAAGGCAGCGGCGATTTGCAGCTTTTACCTTTGCGTTGCTTATTCCTGCGGTTATAATATACGGAATGATGGGATGGGCGAATTTTTTTGCGGCGGAAAGTGCGATGTTCGCATTTTTTGATGCAAGCTCAAATGCCTTTTTTAACTATGCGGCGTTTGCCGCCTGCGGTGCTTTGCTCATGGCGGATACAACTAAATTGATAGTCGCCTCCCCTGCCGTGATGATATTATATATGGGTCTGAAATTCGCCCTTTTTGACAGCGTGTCAGGCGATACTTTCGTTATGCTCGCCTACCTTATAATAGCCGCTGTCATCACCGCAAAAACTGTGTCTGACCTTAATTTCATGCGTAAACTCCCCAACTTTCCCTTCGACGGCAGAAAAGAGCGTATAGACTTCGAGGGGCTTTCCCGTGATAAAATGACCGAAAACCTGCAAAAATTACTGGATAACCAAAAGGGCGATAAGGTCATAACTAACGATTATGAGGATATCTTTACAAGCGATAAACCACAGGATATCGCCAGCCCTCCCGAAAATACCGACGAGTATCTCCAACAGCATAAAATGTCTTATCAGCGTGTAAGGTCATGGAACGATGTGAGCAGACTGGATTAACAGCCTGCTCCTTTTCTTTAATCATTTAATCAAGTGTGCGAAACTATGTCTTAATTTCTTAAAAATCGTCCGATTTTCTCTTGATTTATTCATTAAATCATGTTATAATAACACTGTGTTTGAATTTATAGGAAAGGAGCTGTGCTGTATGATCGGTAACATCAAAATAATTGCGGTCTGTATGTGTAAAGTCTATGATGAGCGTAATTATAGAATCATACGGGCTCTTAATAATTTTGCTGTTGAAAACGATTACAGGCTGTTTGTATATCACACCTGCTCAGACCTTTATTGGAAGACTCTGTCTGAAAAAGGCGAGCAGTCTGTGTTTGACCTTATTGATTATAATATAACAGATGCCGTCGTGACCTTTGAAGAAGGTGTGTATGCTGAGAATGTAATGACAAAAATCAGAATGGACGCCGCCAAATATGGTAAGCCTGTCATATCAGTTGGCGTAGAGCATGACGATTGCATAAGCATCAAATTCGACTATGCAAAAGGCTTTGAGCAAGTGGTTCGCCATGTGATAGAACAGCATGGTGTAAGAGATATAGGCTTTATCGCAGGCAGAAAAGACGAAGAAAATTCAGAAGAGCGTATAGCAGTTTTCAGAAAGCTACTCGAGGAGTATGATATCCCATTCAGAAATGATGTCTTTTATTACGGTGACTATTGGTCTGTTCCTGCTTTGAAAGCAGTGGACGATATGATAGAAAAAAATAAAGTCCCAAGAGCGATCATCTGTGCAAACGATATGATGGCTATAGCCGCAGGGGCTGAGTTTCAAAGAAGGGGCTATAAGATCCCGGAGGATATTATCATAACAGGCTTTGACGGCTCAGAAGAAGCTAATTTTTGCACTCCTATGCTTACAACAAGCGGCTGTAGCTATGATGATACCGCTAAAACCATCATTGATGTTATAAGTAAAGCTTTGGCTGGTGAAAAGCCCGAAAAGATATATACAGTAGACTATGATCTGTCCGTTGAAAATTCCTGCGGATGTAAACCATCAGTCGAGCAGATAAATACAGGGGAGTATATCAGAATACTCCGAGACAGAATGAATCGCTATCAGGACGAGGAGCGTGTCCTCTATGAGCTTGCAGTGAATATCATGAATTGCGAAACTCCTAAGACTCTTGCCGCACTGCTGAAGGAGTATGCTTTTGGCGATGTGGCTGTTGTGGTGAACGGCGATTTCTTTGACGAACGTAAAGCCCCTGGTGTAATAAGCGATAGAGAACCGCTTTTTAGCGATAAAATGATACTTTTGCGGAGCCGTGCCGTGGAAGATAGAAATATCCCACAGCCTTTTGACCGCACCAACATCATTCCCGATATAGAGAATATAATGGACTATAAAGTCCCCCTCATATTTTCAGCACATACCGCCTTGATGTTCTGATCCACTTGGCTGGTACAGAGACAAACCTGAAGACAAACGCTTTTATGCGACTTGTTGCATTGAGTCCGAACCTCTTTACGTCAAGTCTGTGGATAATGGCCTTGTAGAAATTACGGATAAGTGCCGTAAGAAGAAGGAACACAGTGTTCTCTGCCATGAAGGATTTGGGCAATCTGTCCCACCCGAAACCATTGTTCATATCATCGAAGATACGTTCCTTTCCTCCACGAAGGTTATAGAACTCGACAATTTCTCTTGTGGAAGATTCATAGTCGTTAGTCAGGATACAACGGTATGTGTATTCTCCTTCCCAAAGATCCAGCACACCGTCCATCCGTTTCTGTCTTTGAATCACAAGTCGGTATGCTTTAC
>ENA-UEOR01000497-UEOR01000497.1-human-gut-metagenome-genome-assembly--contig:-NODE-497-length-23846-cov-8.924481_pt1 | contig 23846 bp, 31 predicted proteins | sample MGYA00242887_ERZ507890 | MGnify/ENA primary metagenome ERZ507890 (study PRJEB26167, sample SAMN06115431) | human gut metagenome | host: Homo sapiens | place: China:Guizhou | collected 2014-10-21...
CGCACTGACATATCCAGCATATGGAATGCATAGGCCCCAGGGCATTTTTATTACTTTCCCACAAACCTGTGCCTGTATATGTTACAGAGGATATGGTTGGTCATAAGCTCGGTGAGTTCGTTGCAACAAGAACTTACAGAGGACACGGCAAAGACGAAAAGAAGAGTAGATAATTTGAATTTTTGAAAGGAGGTTTAATCCATGGCTAACGGACATAGATCCCAGATTAAACGTGAAAGAAACGCTGTTAAGGATACAAGACCAAGCGCAAAGTTATCTTACGCTAGAGTATCTGTTCAGAAGGCTTGTTTCGTATTAGATGCTATTAGAGGCAAGAGCCTTGATGAAGCACTTGCAATTGTTATGTACAATCCAAGATATGCATCATCTATTATAGAGAAGTTATTAAAGTCAGCAGCAGCTAACGCTGAGAACAATAACGGAATGGACCCAAGTAAGTTATATGTAGAAGAGTGCTACGCTAACAAGGGACCAACAATGAAGAGAGTACATCCAAGAGCACAGGGTAGAGCTTACAGAATCGAGAAGAGAATGAGCCACATCACTGTTGTTTTAAATGAAAGATAATTATTTTCTAAGAGATAGAAAGGAGTCTTTATGGGACAGAAAGTTAATCCTCATGGTTTAAGAGTCGGCGTAATCAAAGACTGGGATGCAAAGTGGTATGCAGAAGATGGTTCCACTGGTCTTGGCATCAGTGTGCATCCCAACCTTGACAAAAGTGGTTCTGTGACCGGAATGAAAAAACTGGGATACTGGGATAAGTCAGATAGAATTGTGCTGAGTCATGGATGGAAATATAACATTGATAGATTTGTTTGCGATAAGAAAAACGATCTGGAGATGATTGTTGCGGATGAATGCATGTGTCGGGCCTGCCTGAAGAGAAGAGGTGCATAATGGAAACATTCTTTTTTCATCAGGATATCATTATCATTACAGCAAATGCCGCCGGCGAAAAATATTTAATCAAAGCAAAATCTATTCAGGATATTTTAGATGATTGGAATGGGGACTGTGAATTCGTTCCGTCAAACGATGCGTGTGTATTTTATACTGAGTGGAATGGGCGACCAATTAACCCTGCCGGGTATACTGATTTCGGTACACTAATCGAATATCTGAAAGGTTTGCAGAAACGAGAAAGCGGCGTTTAAAAAGAGAAGCCTATTATTAATTTCTGGAGGAATCTAGCATGAAAGAACTAATCAAAGCGGAAGAAGAAAAAACATTTATTGTTCCTTCTTCAAATCTTTTCTGATAACTCCATTTCAGATTTCTTGAAATAGATACCGATTCCTCCTGCGCCAAACCTCCCATAATTGTTATCATCATTTCATCGGTCATATTGGCAGTATCGATATTCTCTTTTTCAAAAAATATCGTAATTCCAAGTGATTTAAGCTCTCTGACGTTTTTCAGACAATCCCTTGTATTTCGGGCAAAGCGGCTTATTGACTTGGTGTAAATCCTGTCGATTTTACCCTTTCGGCAGTCCTTTATCATTCGCTGAAACTCGTCACGCTTGTCCTCACGGGTTCCTGTGATACCCTCATCGGCGTAAACATCAACCAGCTCTTCTGTTTCCGAATTATCGAACACCTGACTATAATACCTCATCTGTGCCATAAATGAGTTAAGCTGATCTTCAGAATCGCTTGATACTCGGCAATAGGCGGCACAACGTTTCTTGACTGCTTTTTCTTCTGCTATTGTCGGCTGTATAACCGTTACTGTCGGCATTTTCTCACCTCCGTTTTACCAACAAGAATACCACAAATCTTTTCAGAATGGTATTACCAAACCGGACAAAATTACTTGTCCGAATTTGACATATTTTCATCTGCCTGCTTTGCCGTTGTGCAGAGACACATTGTGAATACTCCTGCTGTACCGCCTACAAGCAGTCCAATTACAAATCCTATCATATCAAAACCTCCTAAATCACGTCTTTTGAAGATGTAAATTCTCTGAATATATCCTCTGTATTTCTGCTGCTGAAATTCTGTTTTTCGGCTGCTTCAAGAATTTCATCAAGCTTGTCCGCAAATACTCTCGCCATAAAATCGCTGTATTCTGCTTGTCCAAATTTAGTCATCAAAATCAACTCCTATACTTATTTTCATCGCTTTTTCTACTTTTTCCATAAGTTCAAAATCAACTGAACCCACGTAACTTTTCAATCGGTATCTGTCTATCGTCCGTATCTGTTCCGCAAGCACGATTGAATCCTTGGGCAATGTTTTTGAACCTCGGATATGAATATGAGTGGGAAGATAATGCTTTTTTGCCGTCGAAAGCGGAAGAACCACGATCGTTGGGCTGTGCCTGTTTCCCACATTATTCTGTACCACCAGCACAGGACGAATACCGCCTTGCTCTGAGCCGACCACGGGATTCAAATCTGCGTAAAAAATATCTCCACGTTTAATCAGCATTTCATTCACCTTTTCTGTATCTTACACACTTATGAAACGGACAAAACAGTACGTCGGTATTCCTGTCATACCACACACAGCCTTTGCATGGGTGATTATCTGAAAGCTTTATGCACGGGATTCTAACATCAATGCCGAATTTACTTGATTTTAGCTGAAAGTCAAATAGCTTCGGCGTTTCTTTTTCTTCTGATATATCATTCATACTATCAGCCTCCTGTTCTTGTGAATTTAATATGTAAATGGCGGTCTGCTATAACGCAAACCGCCGTATAACTTCGTTTTGCCTTCGTCTGATTCGTTAGTTTCAGACGATTTTCCGTGATATTTGTTCTCAACGACCGTCACGGCGGAACTCTGCAAGCTGCGGTCAGCGTAACCGCATCATGGGACTCTCACCCGCTATATCAGCCCTCACTGGGAAGTATCATTATCCTCACACGTTTCATCGCCGACTTTGGTTGCTGTCCAAAGGTCTGAACGTCATGGTTATCGCTCGCTTTTTGAGGTCGTCGCGCATGGTTCATTTGGCTGCCGAGATTTCATACCGACCGTGTGATTAACGTACTTGCAGAGTTGATATTCGGTTGTCAAGCTACTTCGGATTTTTATTCCGCTTGTATAGGGGAAGAAGCAACGCTTTTTGCAACCATTTTTTTGATTATTTTAAAAGTTTGTAGAGTTTGCACAAAATCCTCTTTCTTTTCTTGCTGACAGCTTGGTGAGTAATACCAAGATATTTTCCGCATTCTTCAATTGTTAAGTTTTTAAAATATATAAGTTCAATTAATTTTCGCTCGTCATCCGATAACAATGCTAAACAACTATGCAGTCTGTCATATTCCGCATGCAGCATAACATTTCGTTCAGTAACATCTTTGTCAGTCACAAATTCGTGAAAGTTCTCAAATGCTCCGTCAATGCCTCCGATAAGGGCTGAGAACTGAATCTCATGTTGATAGAACGACTTGTCATTATCGTCAATATTCCACTGACTTCGATTGTATCCCACTCTGACGTTTTCACTGACTTCAACCTCAACATACTTCTTTGCTATGGTGTCATAGACACGCAATGTATTTTTACTCATTAATATTCCTCCGTTTTGATTTTTGTTTTGAATCAAAACGAAGGCTTACGGATATTTGGATATAATGCACAGCCACTTTGTTGTAAAAATCATATTGTGTCCTTTCTTCTGAGGACACAAAAAACGAGCCTGCATACTTAGTACACAGACTCTGTTTGCCTGAAAAATGGGCGTACTAAAGAAAGGGCACAAAATATGCTGTTTGCATTCTCTGCAAAACGGTCATATTTTGTATCCCCTGCCATAATGCATATCAGGCGTTGAATATTTTATTTATAAATTAAAAAGCACCGACAAGATGGACTCCTTTTGTGTAGGAATCTATCCTGCCGATGCTCTCCAGCGAGCACGAAAAAACGTGACGAGTTCAGTACATCGGATTCAATCTGTTATAAATGTTTCTCGAAAATGGAATCTAAAAGCATTGAAGAAGAACAAAGAATCAGAGTGGGAATAAAAGCCCATAAAATATTGCTTATACAGCTGCATGACATTATAACTATTGTCAACGTGGTTATGATACTTAACATAGTAATAGAAAACAGCATCCAACAGAGAGGTTAATAAGGCTTTTTCATTTCCCTGAAGCTCCTCATTTTCAAGTATTTCCTGAAGTTTTTATTTGCTTATACTTCACGACGTATAAGCAAATAATGCTGTATCATAACGCTCCCTCCATTTTATATCATCATATATTTATGAGAAATAATATCCCCACTGTGCATATGCTTCTTTTGAAAACACATTATCCGGACCCCTCAAAATATCACTTCCTGTGCTATTCACTGAGAATCTGTTTAGTGCTTCAATTATAGCTTTCTTTTTAAAGGGAATGTGTATTGCGTTTGCAGATCCATCATTGACTCTATCTACAAGTACTTTGGGCCATCTGATGCTGTAGTCATCATAATTAATAACATGAGAACAATCCGTGTATGCTATTATTAGAGGAAGTTCATATAAGTCAACTGCTTTCTCTATTTCAAAATTAAGCAATCCTCTATTATAGTTAGTTTCACCAGAAAGTACCAGAAGTATGTTTTTTGAATTGCGCATTCTCTCCATCAGCCGATTTTCAAGCGTTTTTCTCAAGCTTGAATCCAAAACAGCTGCTGTCTTCTTATGACTATCAATAAAATGAAAATCAAAGTTTGAATTCTTATCCCAACTTCTGAGAAGTCCAAGATATTTTAAATCACTTTGTGTCGGATCAGTCTTTCCCTGACCGTCAAATGCAATATATGTACCATTTCTATAAGCCATTCTGATTTCTCCTTTAAATAAGGGGCAACCGACCGTACAACTATGAACAAGGGAGGCGATAACCACTTAGAATATCATAGGGAAATTTAACCCCCACTGACATACGTTCATGTTATAAATCCGTAATCGATATTTCGTTTTTACACTTCTTATCAACGATTATTGTTGTCTTGCATTTTAAATAGTTTTTAGATATTTGGGTTAAAAGAACAATACTCTCCAATGCTTCTTTTTTCGATAACCCTGTTCGTGACATGGCTGTTCCCATAGGGTATAGATAGAGTTCCCTCCCTTGACCATGTTTGTCATAATACTCAAACAATTTTAGAATACAATCAAAGTATTGATGCTTATCACAATGAGCAACACAGTCAACATCAAATTCTGTAAGAGCAAGCAAGAAAAAAGTAACTCCATTCTCGCCTTTTATTCGGGATACTGAACCCATAGGATATCTTTTTCGCTTTCCTTCTCTTTTTTCGTTAAGAGAGATATCCTCATATTCATAGCCAAATGCTTTAAGGGAACTTTCTATTTCAGCATCAAGAGCTTGTCGTTTTTCGTCCGAATAAGCAAATCTTTTTAGAAACTGACCATGCACAGAGCCTTCGTGAATAATGTCATCATTTACAACAGTATCATAACAACAATTAACTGCTATGACGACTATTCTTTCAGTCTGAGGTTTTTTGGGAAATGCTATCTTCATAAGATCATCATATCTTACAATAATTTCAACATCATCCTCAGATAGTATTGTTACCTCTTTTGATGAATGCAGTCCCCAGACAAGTGCTGTAAGGAAACAAATAAACAAAAGCACTGTAAAAGCCTTTATCTTACACTTAACATCATCGTCTTCTATTCCGATTGTATTCCAATCAAAAAATAGTTGAACGATTGAAGCCAATCCAAAAACTGATGATGCGATTATTGTGAATTTCGATAGTATGTATTTTAGGTTGATTTTTATTATTGTCAGCATTCCTCGAATCATCTTTGTCAATCAAATCCTTAATGGGTCAATATTATAGCCCTGCTTTGAAAGTTCTCTTATGAGATTTATTGCAACTTCATCCACCTTCTTGTCAAATGGAATATATATTAAACCATGAATATCAGAAGGCTTTTCAAATTCTATATCTTCTTTAAGCAGAATTGCAACCTTTTCTCTACCCAATTTTGCAAGGAACATTCCAAGTTCAAGAACTACATTTTGCCTTACACGGGATTTGTAACTATCTTCGCTTTTGGATTTTCCTTCGTCATCAGGAGTTGCCAAAACTATTGCATATCCAACCTCTTGACTGTATTCTTCAAGCTTTTCGATTATGGTTTGTCCCCCTGAAGCCTGCTGATCAAGAATAATCGGCTCAAGATCCCAGCGGCGAAGCAATGCTTCAAGCTGTGTACGTGCAATATCATCATGACCGTAAACAACAAATATTTTTCTGTTTCCAAGCTTAGCAGTTTCACCAAGAATAGCTTTAGTTTCATCAGTGTTTCTTCCTTGAACATTATGTTTGCCTGTATTAAAACAGTTTATAATACTTCCGTTTGACAACGTTATACTTTTTCCGTGCTGAATATCTTTTACGGATACAACAGACACTTTAGTGGTTGATCTGATTTTTTCAATTACTTCTTCATATGTCATAATAACATCTCCATTTAAAAAATTTTATTCCGATACTAAGTGTTCCCTATTAAATCATTGACTCTAATTCACTGTGTTTTTTTATGTTCAAAAACGTCATTTATCAAAACCTGCTTAGAAAACAATATTAGAGAACCATATTTTATCTGAACAAAGAATACTATATACTTTTCCATTGTCGTATTATGATATAATATATGTATTGATTTGTATCAGTTTAATCAACCGCTCTCAATACTCTAAAAGCCATTGCATTCTCTCCTCGTAAATAGACAATCCATTAATTTATGTATATTATATACTTTTATGTATAAATGTCAACGAATTTGGCATAAGGTGAAGATGTTTAGCACGAAATTTAAAGAACAGAAAACTAATATAATATGCTTGACCTTGTTGTTTTATTATGGTAAAATAAAAAAGAACCCTGATACAAATTCAGAGTTCTAAATTGAATTATTTTTTTGACTTTCCTATAACCTCAATGAAATACGCTAAATGCTCACGTTCTGCGTTGTCCATCTTTGGCATTATTTCTACAGCGTCGCCTATAGTCATTTTATTTGTTAGCTTTATTGCATAAGTGTCATTAAGATTTGTCCTGCTTGCACTTTTGCCGAGAATATAATCTGTAGTAACGTTATAAAAGTCGGCAAGTCGATACACAACTTCTGTAGGTGGGACAGTTAATCCTTTTTCATAGTGAGAAATCGTGCTAGGAGAAAGATGAAGATGTTTTGCTATATCTGTTTGTGTTAGAAAGTTTAGCTCTCGCAGATTGATCAAGATTTTGGCGATAATGAGCTTTTGTTTTTCGCCAAAAACATTTGAGCTTTTAACTCGCTTTTTCATAATATACGATCCACCTACCTTTCCGATTCCAACATTTTTATTATAGTATAAATATATTTAGAAGTCACAAGTTTATATTATTTATAACAAATCGGCGAAATTTGTCGATTATTTATATTGTGAATATAATTGATGTGATTTATACTACATTATAAGGAGGAAATACATATGATCAGAGTAGCAATATGTGATGATAATAAAGTATTTGTTAATAATATGTCACAAGCTGTCAAATCCGAATTTAAAAGACAGAATAATGAAGATATTGAGTTAGAAACTTACATTTCAAGTGAATTGATGTATCAGCACCACTTAATAAAACCATTTGATTTGGTTTTTCTTGATATTGATATGCCGGAGCTCGACGGATTTCAATTAGCGGCTAAGATTTCAAGTTCAAACGACTGTTACATAATTTTTGTTACCAATCATCCTGAACTGGTTTATGATAGTCTTTATTTCCGACCACTGAATTTTATAACCAAAAGCAATGATTCTTTTTTCACAGAAAAACTACATAGTGTGGTTAATCAGCTCTTCAATGAAATGAAGCAAAACACAATTATTATTTTGGAAAATAAAGAAGTCGGAAGAGTTCCGCTGCAAATAAAGAGCATTTATTATATTGAGAGCAGTAAACATTATGTTATCTATCATTCAGAACATAACGAACCGATAAAGATCAGAGGTAATATTGGTGAATTGGAGATTCATTTTTCTCAATATGATTTTGCTCGGATACACAAGAGTTTTCTAGTTAATCTTCGTCACATTTTTAATATAGATAGAAATAAAGACGAGATAATTTTTAAGCAAGGCTTTAGATTAAATATGAGTAAAAACTACAAACAAACTGTTGATGAGAAATTAACACAGTATTTGAGGAAGACAAAATGAAGAACGTATTGTGGAATATCTTTGAAATTGCAATAAACTTTTATCAAGGTGCTGCTGCAGTCTGGTTCATATATAACTTTCTGATTCCAAAATCGGTAAAAACAGCAAAGATTAGCGGTGCAGTATTTGCTTTTACAGAAGGTGTTTTTACTACCGTTTTAAACAGCATTTATGTTTTTGAAGGAATCGCAAGCATAATATATTGGATAAATCTACTGGCTTATGCAATACTTTTGTTTAAGGACAAGCTTATTAAAAAAGTACTTTCCGTGACAATTACACAGGTGATAATTTTGCTGATAACAACAATTGAGCTTAATGTTACTGCATCATCATTCAGGATAACGGTCACAGAGCTGGTAGTAGAACAGAATCTGCTCAGATTTATTACGCTGATAATTATTCAGCTCTCTATTCTGGTATTGTTTAAAATCACAAGTAAAATATTCAGATATGCTGATGCCTATACTTTTTTGGATTGGTTTGCAATAATTATGGTGTTGATTATTTCTTTCGTTTTAGCAGCTATGATACATATCCTGTCATTGACGGCAAACTCAGATGAACGAATTTATATCAATCTTTCATATATGATTATTTTAATAATAAACGTTTTCATTTTTTATATCATACATTCACTTTTTAAAAAAAATCAAAAGCTTAAAGATATGGAAATGCAATCCATAAGAGAACAGCACATGAAACAATTCGTTGACAACGCCAACTCGCAGTACGACTTGATTAGAAAAATAAGGCACGATATAAAAAATCAGCTTTCAGCCGTGTATTTTATGCTCTCAAAAAATGAAACCCAAGAGGCAATGAATCTTATATCAAAATCATGCAGCGTTGTAAATGGAATTGAAACCTATGTCAGAACCGACAGTGCGGTTGCAAACTCAATTATAAACTCTAAACTATCTGCAGCGGCAGCTTTGGGTATAAAGGTTTCCTGCATTACGGTAAGCGACTTTACAGGCATCAGTGAAACAGACTTATGCGACCTGCTGAGCAACAGTTTGGAAAATGCCGTAACCGCTTGCAAGAATATGCCAATCGATGCTAACAGATTTATATACCTGGAAATAGGGAAAGAAAACAACATCTATACATTTCTCATAAAAAACTCAATGCATTGCTCAGTACTAAACATCAATCCACAGTTAAAAACCACCAAGAGCGATAAACAAAATCACGGGTTGGGAACTGCGATAATAAAGGATATTGCCTGCAAATATAACGGCAGATATGATTTTTATGAAATTGACAATACTTTCTGCTGTTCTGTAATATTGGAAACTTAGTCTTTATGATAGCTCGGCTTACGCCGAGTTATTTTTTGTGCCCGAAAACTGCACGATGTGCCAAAACGCTTGACGAAAGACTTTATATTTATTAAAATATAAAAAAGCAAGGTGATAAAATGAATTATTTGGTATCTAAAATCGTTACTTTCCTTACAGAGCAAGAAGTAATCAGCAGCGAATCAGATGTACAAGACTTTTATAGATATGGTACGCTGTCCAAAGGTCAGCTTTTGAAAGCAACAACAACCCATAACCGTAATACTAGTTATAAGTATTCTGCCAGAACTCTAGTCATGAAAGATAATAGAGTTTTTAAGGATATTCAGTCTGATTACTAATATATAACCCTGAGGAGCTAAAGCTCCTGCGGCAAGCTTGCTTCGTCGCAGCCGATGAAAAGCTACGCTTACATCGGGCTTTGCTCCGAATTAAATATACATTAAAGAAATTTTAATAAAAATCAATTGAACATTTTACAAAGGCAATGCATTATCTGAATAACATCAGATAATGCATTGCCTTAATGGGTTTGAAGGAGGAAAGAATGTACACGCTGAAAAATCTTAGAAATATGATGAAAAATCATACCGGTATGCTGGTTCTACTTGTGATTTCTATGTTTGTTTCATTCGGGGTTTTGTTTTTCGGTGTTGGATTGTACTATCAGTACAGCAAAAATATTGAGGACGGCGAAATTGACAGCTATGCTGTCGGTTTTTCCATAAATGACATTATTACAAAAAAAAATTTTTGTGAGTTTGTGAAGAATATGCCGAATAAGCTTATGGGTGATGTTTCATATATTACCTGTTTTTCGTCCACGCAGGTAAGCGGAATTGATGAGGAAATACCTGTCGCATTCTATCTTCAGTATTCTGAAGGAAAATTTGAATATTCCGATAAAGTATTTCAGCCAATGATTGATGACCTTGTAATTAAGGACGGCAGTTTTTTCACGCAGGAGCAATATTCAAACGGAGAAAAAAAGGCTGTTGTAATGGGCAGCGGAAATGTAAATCAGCCGACTTCAGCACCCGAATATACAAATTCGGTTACAGCATTCGGTCAGAGCTATGATGTTATCGGCACAATAAACCCTGCTAACAGCAGCTATTTTTTTTACAGTATCTATGTTCCGTTCAGCTCAGTCCCCGACGATACAATTATGAACGACGGGGTTTATCTTGCACTCAACAATAAAATCACTAAATCTGAATATGATGATTTTACCGCATATATCAGCGAATTTTTCAAAGATAAAATCACTCTTTATGAACCGGCATTCGACTTGGCATCAAACACTTCCTACTACATAACAGTTGTACTGATTTCGGTAATCATTGCCATTCTTTCGGCATTGAACATTTCCATTCTGTATAATTACATCATTATCAGCAGAACAAGACAACTGACCATTATGCGTATCTGCGGAGGGTTAACCTCAAATCTGAGCATATCAACCGCAAATGAGATTATTCTTATTATGCTTCCTGTAAGCATTATTTCAGCTTTGTGCTATGATAAATTTATTCTTACTGTACTTTCAGCTAAATTTCCGCTTATGAAAGCTGCATATAATCCATATGTTTACGCAGAAATAATTTTGATTTACTCTGCAATATCGTATCTTCTTAATCTGTTTTTGCTTCATCATAATCTCGGCAAAAAAATTAAGGAGGGATTGAAATGAGAATTAAGTTATACGGCAGGGTTATCGGTATATTCCTGAAAAAGCACTCGTTTATCAATGTTTTAATAAGCCTCCAGCTGATTGCTGTTTTTGTTATCGGAATAATTATGACATCGATAATAGACGAAAAGGCTTCCTCATATGAGGCTGTCAAACCGCTGCTTAATGGCGAGGGATTGTATTGTGGTGGATATTTTTTGAAAGATAATGAAAATGGCGGACTTTTGGAAAACACAGATGAAATCAAAACTCAGCTGAAAGATGTTGATTTTATCTCGTCTGTAAACTTTGCGTCCCTGCAAACAGGCGTTGATACACAAACTAACGAGGTTAAGACCGCATATGCACTTGTATATGATGATTATTCTGCAAATCTTTTTCGCCCGACAATAGAAAAAGGTTCGTGGATAACTGATTCCAAGCAATCCGATGATATACCGCAGGCTGTAATTACCCGAAATTATCAAGGCTATAATGTTAATGATATTGCTGAATTTGAAACTGAAAATGGAACGTTGAAGGTCAGAATAATCGGTGTAATTGGTGATAATGAAAAATACCTTGGAGCAAACTCGGAATATGAATCAAATGAACCATCCTATCAGTTAATGCTTTCTACACATTTCAACTGTCTGAATGACCAGCTTAAAAACAAAGGCTTTACAAACGAGGAGATTGCTTTGAAACTCGAATCTCTTGGGTATTCAGCGGACAGCATTGTATATAATGAACCTGTATTGTTTTTTACAGATAAGGAGTGGAATAAAACCGATTTGGATTCAGTAATGTCAGACTCCCTTTTTATAAAGTACAACCGGAATATTTCCGATGATGAAAAGCTTTACAACAGAAAATATATCAACGAGAATCTTTCTGTATTATCATTTGCGATACAGTTTTCTCAGTTGAACAACAACAGTCAGACCATTGTTTATAGAGAGTTGTACACATTGATGCCAATAATGTGTGCAATATACCTGCTTGTACTGATTGCGTCAGTGAGCGTTAATGCGATTAACTGCAAAAATAATATAAGAAACGAAGCCATACTGTATTTGGGTGGTGCAAAAAGAAAACAGTTGCTTACAATCAATGTAATTTACAATGGGCTGATTTGCATTGTGTCTTTGATAATTTCAATAGCAGGATCGTTGATTTTCTACAAGGCAGGATTGTTCAGCAAAACAGTAATTACATTGGGCTGGAAACCGATCACCATTTGCCTGATTGTGTGTGCTGTATATATCTTGGTATCCTGTATCATTTCCTGCATTATCCTCACACCAAAGGCTTTGAAAAAAGCAATAATATTATCGGAGGAATAGTAATGGTAAAACTTAATAACATAGTAAAAATATATAATTCAAAGAAAGCCAACGAATTCAAGGCTCTCCACGGTGTTTCGGCAGAAATTCGGGACGGTGAGCTTATTGCGATTATCGGAAAATCGGGTGCAGGAAAATCAACGCTTCTGCATATTTTAGCCTGCATTGACAACTATCAGGAGGGCGAATACTACATTGATGATGTGCTTGTGAAAGACCTTTCCGAAAGTCAGTATGCAAAAATCAGAAACGAGAAAATCGGGATGGTTATGCAGGATTTTGCACTGGTTGAGGATTTCACGGCACTGGAAAACGTGATGATACCGCTGAATTTTTCCAAAAAGAAAGTCAGTGACAAGAAAGAAAAAGCCCTTGCGGCACTGAAATCGGTAGGCATTGAGGAGCTTGCCAAAAAGCTATGCAGCAAACTTTCGGGCGGACAGAAGCAGCGTGTGGCAATTGCCAGAGCGATAGTCAATGAACCGTCAATGATTTTGGCGGACGAACCGACGGGAGCGCTGGACACAAAGACTTCCGCTGAGATTATGGAGCTTTTCAAGTCCCTGAACAAACAGGGCAGGACGGTTGTTATAGTTACCCACGACCCGAAGATTGCGGAGCAATGCGGCAGGGTTATTGAGATTAGTGACGGGAATATTGTTACAGCAAAATAAATTGTGGAGTGAAAACAATGAAAATTACCGATTATGTAGATCTGTTCTATCCGTCGGCGGAGGCTGAGGAGTATGCAAAAAAGCGGCAGAAAAAATATGAAAATTATCCGCAGGATTTTATGGTCAATCTTGAAACGGATAACATAGCAAAACTTATTGCACCTATGAATTTTGCTGTCGCAACATCTAAAATGAAAGAGTTTACAGATGACATTGAAACCCTTGATTACAGGCTGGATTGTCTTGAGGACTTTATGAATGTCCCCGAACTTAACGGAAGATTTCGACAGCTGATAAATGAACTCGCAGGAAACAGAATTGACTTTTCAGATGTTGATTGTGTCAACTCGTTTATGCAGATTAAGACCCATATGGACAGCCTTGAAGAATTTCTCGGCTGCATTGAAAACATCAACAGGTTCTTTGCAAAGTATAATCACGCAATTAAGTCGGTAGCGGTAAAAAGGCTTGCACAGTTTTTTGAAAAACTGCCAAAAAGCGAGAACATTTCCGAAATAGCATACAGCATTTCACAGCTGAAAGATACCTTTTCAAAAACCATACGGAGCGTAAAAATCGGTGTTAATTTTGATTCGGCTATGAATCCCGACAGTGCAGGACTGCTTGAAATCGGATATGACAAAATTTATCCCAAGGGAAATATTCTTGAAAAGCTTGTGTTCAAAAGTTTTGCAGGCAGAGAGCAGTTTATTGGCGAGGAGCATTTCAACTCGGCAACAAGGCACACTCCTATTGATATAGACACTGCCCTTTTCCGTGAACTGAGCAAATACACAAAGGAGTTCGCCCTGCGGATTGCCGCAGCACTTAAAAGCTATCGTTCCTCGGTTTTTTCAGACCTTTCGGAGCTGGAATCACAGCTTGACTTCTATGGCGGAGCGGCACAGTTTATATCAAGTGTTAGGGCAAGGGGAATGAAAATGTGCCGACCGAAATTTCTCCCCTCTGAGAAGCGTGTTACAAGGCTGAAAAACGTCTTTGACCTCAACTTCTACAGGCAGCTTGTTACGCAAAATCCGCAGGAAATTCTGACCGAAAAAATTGTTGCAAACGATATTGATATGTCAGATTACGCACGGTTTTATATGGTGACGGGAGCAAACAACGGCGGAAAAACCACTTTCGCAAGAGCGGTGGGAGTATGTCATTTAATGGCACAAATGGGATTGTACGTTCCTGCGGAAAGTGCAGAGATTTCCCCTGCCGATTACATATTCACCCATTTTCCAAAGGAAGAAGCTGTCGGAATAAATTCAAGCCGATTTACCACGGAAATCAAGGAGCTGAAAAAAATCTGCGAATATATGACCGACAGAAGTCTTGTTATTTTCAACGAATCCATTCAGTCAACCACGCCAGTTGAGTGCTTAAACATTGCAAAAATTCATCTTGAAATTATAGCGGCAGTGGGGGTAAGGGGATTTTATGTCACTCATCTAACAGAACTTTATAATGAAATTCAGCGGATAAACAACAAAAACTATCCCACAAAGGTGGGAAGTCTGGTATCCTGCACAGACAGTGAGGGCAAGCGTATGTACAAGATGAAAGCCGCAAAGCCGCCTATTGAAAGTCTTGCATACACGGTTTACGAAAAATTCGGAGCAAAGCTTGAAGACGTACTTGCAAAGTCGGGTGATAAGAATGGACAAGCGTGAAAACCTTTTGCAGTTTCTTGATTACGGTGGAAACGAGCTGTTTTCAAGCCTTATGGAAAGTGACAGCGACAGACCGCAGGCGTTGGACAGAATGTGCATTTTACTTCGCAAGGCTGTGATTTTCGGGAAACTGAAAGGCAGAGCTGCGGCATACCAATATATGATTTCAAAGGCAAACCAAATGGGATTTATAAAGTCAAAAAAAATATATGCCTACAGGCTGACAGCTGCCGAACGGGAGCGGATTACAGAAAAAGTCTGCAAGTCAACAGGTGCGAAATATTTTTTCAAAAAGTATGGAAAGAACGTGATAATTTATTCTGCACTGCTTGGGGCGGCTGTGATTTTGGTTGTGCTGATATATAATTATATGCACTCGGAAAAATATCTGAAAAGAATGTACCAGGCGGCTGAGGAAACTGTAATTATAGAGTCGGCATACAAAACCGATTACGGCATAAAGCTTACCATACACAACAATTCACTTGCGGACTATTACATCTGCGATTTGCCGACCTTGAAATATACTGACGAATATGATGACCGGGCAATCGGAACATATTATCATTGTAAAAATGCAAAACTTTAAGATTGTGTTATATACAAGTTTGACAAAAAATGACCTGATTCTAAATTCTGTATAGCTGCGGAATGGCATATCAAAATTAAAGAGCAAATCTATTTGATGAGATCGTCGAAACCACCGTCGGTCTTATCTGCATATTTTCATAAAAGTATTCTGTGCAAGATACAGCATTTTGAACAGTCTCTCATCGGTTGGAAATAACGACTTTGTTTTGGTGACCTTTCGCAGCTTACTGTTAATTCCCTCAATCGCATTGGTAGTGTAAGTCAGCTTTCTCAGTTCCTGCAGAAACTTGAAGTAAGTGCTTAGATTCGCCCGATTTTCATACCATGACTTTGAAATCTTTGGATACTTCTTGTCCCATATTGATGCAAATTCGTCAATGGCATCATGCGCAGAAGGCACATCAACAGCGGGATAAACACATTTTAAATCAGCCATAAGTTCTTTCTGACACGCTCAGACCTAAATATTGCGGATATGCTCTTCAATGTCAGCAGTTGACACACCTTTTGCGTAACATTGAGATGATTTTATTCTCCATGTCCGAAGAAATTTTGGGCTGATTTTTCCAAATAAGCTGCAGCTCTGGCCCTGCGAAAAAATCTCTGTAAATTCAACAACAGTGATAAAAAACGATATTGTGGAGCGGCTTGAAAAACAGCCGCTCATTTTTTTACAGTATACAATAAATACCGTAATTTGTCAAGGTTCTTCAACAGTCAGTCTGCTGGAATGGAGCGTAGCGGAATGGAAGCAGACTGACTGTGCCGGCTCAGCTTAGCCTGTCGAGATACATGATCTCCAGCTCGCCAAGAACTATGCCCCAGTTTCTCAGCGGTATAGTCCATTTTTTCGCTATTTCATGCGTTGCAAGATACAGTACCTTCAGGAGCGCCGTATCGCTCGGAAATACGCTTCTCTGCTTGTTCAGACGACGATAGCCGCTGTTAAGGCTTTCGATCGCAATGGTGGTGTAAATGACCTTTCTCACATCAGCGGAAAACTTGAAGATCGGTGAGATCACATCCCAGTTTTTGTACCAGCTCTTCATGGCGTTTGGATAATCTTTCTCCCACTTCTCCGTCACACGCTCAAGCTGTTCAAGCGCAGCGTCCTCAGACGGTGCGTGATAAATGGTTTTCAAATCGTTGGAAAATTCTTTCTCGTTTTTTGCACCAACATATTTCAGCGTGTTTCTTACTTGATGAACGATAGAACGCTGTAATTCTGTCTGTGGAAATGCCGTATTTACGGCTTCTTTCATACCCGAAAGACCATCGGCACATATCACGAGGACATCCTTTACGCCGCGATTTTTCAGCTCATTCAGGACTCCAAGCCAATATTTTGCACTTTCGTTTTCTCCGATATGTATGGATAAAACTTCCTTGTGACCTGTCAAACTTACTGCAAGGATTACATATGCTGCAAGTTTTTTATCTGTCCGTTTTCTCGTACAGAAAAATGTACAGCATCAATAAATACAATGAGATAAACCTCGCCCAGAGGACGTTTCTGCCAGTCCTCTATCTGCGGAAGAAGGCGGTCTGTGATATCGGATATCATACTCCTCGATCAGCTCTGCGATGATATTCTTCTTCCCCTCGCTCATTGGTTCTCTTTTTCTTCTTGCCATAAAAAATCAGCCTCCTGTGTTATTTATATTTTACCATAGTTGACTGCGTTTTTACAGACTTTTTTTCGGTGGGACTCAGCTCTTTTATTATACACTACTTTGGAGATTTACACAACATATGGGGAAAAACCTATCTTTTCTTTGAATATAGCTTTTAAGATATTTCTTAGTTAGTCATATTTTGTTCTTCTCTGATGCCAATTCCTGACTTTCTCTTTTGTATCATTTTTCTGAGCTTTCTATCAGTTTGTATTTTTAAAGAACACTGCTTCTGCGAATAATTATCCTCAATACAGCGACTTAAATTCACAAACAATCCCATAACAGTATTTCTAAGTAGCATATTTTCAAAATGCCCCATATCGTCAAGCATATTCTGAGCGTACTCATTACCGTCGTTTGCGGACTTTGTAAGCCATTGGACAGCCTTTTCCTTATCTTTTTCAACTCCCTCTGCCCCGAAAAGATAAAGCCTGCCGAGCTGATAAGTTGACCACATATTTTCAGCGGATTTTTCAAAATATTCGATGGCTTTAGGAATATCAATCTCCGTTCCAAGTCCCTTTTTGTACATAGCACCCAGTTTGTAATATAGATTATCGTCCGCCTGACCCTTGCTTTCAAGTTCAAGAAAACCGGATAATGCGACCTTGTAATATCTTTGTGCGGTTTCTTCACTTTGACTTATATATTCGCCTTTATCGTACATTTGAGCAACAGCGTATGGGGCATAAGGCTGTCCCTGTTCAGATGATTTGCGATACCACAAAAACGCCTGCGACAAGTCTTTTTCCACACCGTTGCCGTAGTAATATAAATTGGCGAGACTGTATTGTGCGAATTTGTTGCCCTCCTGAGCTGACTTCAAAAACCATTCAAATGCCTTTTCATAATCTTGTTCCGTTCCCAGACCATAGCAATGCATTTTTCCGATTCTATACCAAACGTAAGAACGCATATCCACGGGTTTCATGACCTGCCCTTTGTATTTTGGTTCATATGGAAACATAAAATCTGAGTCCGGCTCGATCTCCATAAAACCCTGAAATGCTTCTTCGTAGAATGAAAAAGACTTTTTTTCATCTTTTTCGCCGAGTTTATCAGTAGAATAGAGTTTGCCCAGATCTTGAATAGCAAGAACATTACCTGCCCCTGATTCGTTAAGCAAAAGCTGCTCCGCTTTTTGAAAATCTTCAAGCTTTGATCGCTTGTTATAAATCAGCTTGCAGGCTTCTTTGTAGGAACTACTCCACTTGAGGTAATATTTGCTTTTCGGAGCGTCATCAACATCGACTGTTACCGCATTTTCACCACTCCAAATGAAATCTTCGGCTGTCAGATCATCGTTATTTGAAAATGTCACTTTATCATTTTCGGATTGCTCAGATTCATCGAACTGTGGAGAAATATCAACATAAAAGTCATCATTCTCAAATTGTTCTGTTGGATCGGTTTCTTCAATTTCTACATCAATGACAGGATAATTCATGTCAAGCACAGTTCTGATTATCATATTCCGCACAGGCTGAAAAACTTTGTTATCAACCAATGGCGGCAGTTCTTTTTCTTTTTGCGTATAGGTCTTGTATTTCAAGCTCTCCAAACTGCACCATTTTTCATAAAGCTGACGGATATTATCGTCATTTGCAAGTTCCGAAAAAATGCTGTTGACTGTTTCTTTGACCTCCTGAGGAAGATATCCATATACTTTTTTGCCTTTAACATTCTGTAACTGAGAATATAGTTTGCGGATAAGATTTTCAAGCTGCGGATTTTCAAAATCGCTTTGCTGAATTTTTCTGACAACACTTTCAAACTCCGTTTTTGATACTGCTTTCAATTCGTCACGGCTTAATGTCTGCTCCTGATATATGGACTGCAAATCATCGTGAAATATATCGTTTGCAAAAGCTGAACGAATCTTATTAATTTCCTCGTTTGTTAAGAATCCTTCCTTTGTATTTTCGGAATAAACAAGCAGATGAATATGCGGGTGATGAGTCGTGTCATGAAATGCGGCGTACCATTTTAAATTGCATAATGAAATTTTCTGATTTTTTGCAATATCTGAAATGTGACGCATAACAAGCTGCCGCCACGCTTCCGAATTATCGTAGCCAAGTCTAATTGCATCTTCACGACGAAGTGAAATTACGTGGGACCAGACATTGCCTTTGTGATTTGCTATTTCGTTAGCTACCCTGTCAAGAATTATCGGTTCATCTTTTTCATTGAAAAGACCATGAGAACCTCTTTTCTGAACTCCCGGACGCATAGCCATGTAACCGACAAAATTCTGACGATTACCAATGACGTCAGCGTTACGCTCAATGATCGTACTGATTAGTTCCGAAGCGTTTTCTACAGTAGGGTTCACAGTGTAGTCCTCATATTCCAAATATTTTTTAGCTTCGGGAAAATCTGAAAGCAGATCGTTTAAAAGCTGTTCTTGATTCTTTGTAGCGTTATCATTTCTGTGCCAATTCCTGCCATTGCTGATTTTCGTCTGTGAGTTTCTGTATCTGGTCTGTCTTTTCTTCCAGAAGCATCAACAGTTCTTCTGTATCCGGTAAGATTTGTAGCAGCTCTGACAATTCTTTCTCTAATTGCTGCAATCGTTCTTCCTGCTCCTGAAAGCACATCAGCTTCTCGTCCTTTTCCTGTATCTCCTGAAGCATCTCTGCCATGATATTCTGCTGTTCCTCTATCTGTGTAATCATTGCTTCCATCATGGGAATTACTTCTTTGCTTTCTTCTAATGTCATTCAACCACTCCTTCCATATTGACAATGCACCGGATACCTTACCAAAGGTTGCAATTACCTTTTGCAGCAGTGCATTTTGTTTTTTAATCATCTGGTTTTCCTCTACCTTCCATGAACCTTTCCTTATCTGTCCGGTGAGATATTTTTCCTCAATCTTTCTTGCATCCGCACCCTCATGAATCGTAGGGACTTTTAATTTGCCCTGTCTTTCATAAGAGCGGTGGTCAATCTGATTGTCTATGGATAAATGTTGGTTACACATCCTTGCCCATTCGCTTCGCCATAACTCACAATTCTTTGGATTGTTCCATCCGGTAGCATCGGTCAGAACCCGTTTCCATTGTTTTCTGTTTCTTGCCCCGACTTTCTGTACTCCGTTTTCATCAAGTACCGGAATACGGATTCCATGCCGGTCAGGATTTTTCTTATCCTGCCACCAGTCCGGGTGGGATTCATCAACTACGATATTTCCGTCAGTATCTCTGACAAAATCCCATTCCTTAACTTCTTTGCTGCCCCATGAATGGTCTGGATTGAACGGTCGCATGGTTACAAGTAAATGCACATGCGGGTTTCCATCATTCTTATCGTGTATGCTCCAGTCGGCACACATTCCCTTATCCACGAAAGTCTTTTGAATATATTCCGTTGTATAATCAATCTGTTTCTGTCTGCTCCATTCTTTCGGCAGGGAAAATTCAAATGAGCGTCCAAGCTGTGTATCTGCATTTTTTTCTATCTTCAATACCTCATTCCATAGCCGCTGTTTCTGAAATGTGATTTTAAACTTTTCCAGTGCAGCATCTTTATCATCCGCTCTTTTATAACGGATAGACAGTTGAAACCTTTTTATATTTTCTTCCGGTACATGCAGCCATTCAGGAGGTGCATTTTCGCACATCATCAGACTGGTGTAGACGACTTCCTTTTTGGAAGTATAGTAACTGATTCTGCCTGTTTCCTCATTCTTCATCACATCTCCATTAAGATATGCCGATGCGGATATGACAGATTTTCCTTTACTGCGCCCGACAATCTTTACTGTAAAGTGAAATATCGCCATGATACGATTCCCCCTTTCTGCCGTATCCGGCATTGATTTCCGACAGCATCTTCTTCTGGTTTGGCAGAAGTGAAGCTGTCGGAACGCCCTCTGCGCAAGAGTGCCCCCTGCGGCATGAGCAGGTCTGGCTGAAAGCCCCGCCGACGGAACGAGCCCGGCAAGCGTAAGCGCAGACCGGTTGCCACTTGTGGCAAACTTATAAGGACGACCTCTGGTTGTCCATAAGTGCGCCCTTCATTCAAAGGCAATGAAGGGAATGGAAAAACCACTCCCTCCGCCATTACACTTCCTCCATATCTGTAAGTGGCTCTTTCTGCATCGCCTTTGAGAAAAACTTTCCGTTTGTTTCCTGCCTTTTTAAGAAGCCTATCAACTTTGGTAAATCTTCCTCCTCAATCGGACAGCCAAGAACCGATTCCACTGCGCCACCAATCTGACAGAGCCTATGGGTTCGTTTTTTACTTTCTTCCGCTTTCTTTCGCTTTTCCAGTTCCTTCCGCTGTGCAATGAGCTTTTTTGTAGCTTCAATGCTTTCCTGTTCCTTTTTCTCTAATGCACGTATTCTTTCTTCATAAGTCTTTGTTGATTTCGCCATATCGTCTTCATCCTTTCTTTTTCCGATAAACAACAGTTCCCGGTTGCATATCAGGAGAAGCACATGGTATAATCCTCTTGCGTGTAGGTATATCATGGCTTCGGTCTGATAGAACCTTTGGCGGTTTCTTAGGAAGCCGCCTTTTTAAGTTGCCACATTTCTTGTGACAGCTTTTACATTTCCTTTATCCCTCAGATCACGCCCCTCGTTGGCTTCCATGAACTTTTCCAGAATGTCAGTTTTAATAAGGACTTTTCTTCCGACCTTTAATACCGGAAGCTTCTTCCATTCAACCAGCTTTCTCAAAGTGTTTCTGCCAATTCCTGTATAGTCGGCTGCTTCCTCGATGGATAATGCAATCTTTCTTTCCGTCATCTTGTCACCTCCTATTAAATTGCATTATGCAATTTTTGTTGTGCTGTTAGTATAGCGGTTTTATATTGCGTTGTCAAGCGTTATGAAATTTTAAAATTAATCATTAGATTGCATATTGCAATTACGTGAGGTACATGATATAATTCATACATACCGAAAAAGGAGGCAATCAGCATGAAAGATAAAGAATTACGCAAGCTGATAGGTAGCAGGGCAAAACAACGTCGTCTGGAATTAAATCTGACACAGCCTTATGTTGCAGAGAAGATGGGAGTTACAGCTTCCACAATCCTGCGTTATGAGAATGGTTCGATTGACAATACCAAAAAGATGGTGCTGGAAGGTCTTTCGGAAGCACTTCATGTATCTATTGAATGGCTCAGAGGGGAAACCAATGAATACGAAACCGATATTACGGATAAGAAAGAATTACAGATTCGTGATGCAATGGGCGATATTCTCAAACAGTTACCTCTCGACCTTAGTAAAAAGGAAGATGCTTTTTCCAAAGATTTACTGCTGTTGATGTTAAAGCAATATAACCTGTTTCTGGAATCATTCCAGTTTGCCTGCAAGAATTACAAGGGCAGCACAAATGAAGCTGATATTGCAAAAGTAATGGGGTATACAGCAAAAGCAGTATCGGATCATACACATAAAGAGCTGATGCCAGAAGAGATTTTTGAATTATTTAAACGGACCTTTGAAAATGTAGTAAGCCCGCTGTCCTTAAATGGAGTACATTTCCAGCAGGTAAATGGAGGAATTACAACACAGGTAACTTCTATTTTTAATGGAAAAGAGATTACAACAGAGGCAGAAGGAAACGGACGTTTAAATGCGGTAAGTAATGCGTTGAAGAAAGCATATAATTTTGAGTATGATTTAGTAACTTATCAGGAGCATGCATTAGAGCAGAGTTCCAGTTCAAAAGCGATTGCTTATGTAGGAATTCGTAAGCCAGATGGTACACTTTCCTGGGGCGCAGGGGTGGATGTAGACATCATAAGGGCCTCTATAGACGCATTGGTAACTGCAATCAATAATCGATAAAAGCTTAAATTTTTATATCAAAATGTTCTCGAGCAATACGGTCTCATCAAGGCAGACGAGGCGCAGTATGCGGCGCTCGACAAAGAATATCTGATCGATACCCAGAAAGAACCGTATGGCTATGCATGCCTTACCAACGACAGAAAATATTACGAAGAAAACGTTCCCTTTTACATATTCCAAAAGGTACTTGATAACCCATCCTCCAATTACAGAATAATATGGTACAATCAGAACCGGAATAATCGCATTAATCCATCCACCAAAAGAAATCCATTTTGACTTTCCGAAAGATTTGAACGCACCTACCGGACTTTTTCTTGTCATACGGCCAATTGCTGATTCAGCAATTATCATCGTATAACCGAAAGTAAGAGCTAACAGAATATAGATAAGCAGAAAAATTCCGCCGCCATATTTCGCCGCAAGATAAGGAAACCTCCAGATATTTCCAAGACCTACGGAAGCACCGGCAGCAGACAGTTCTAAGTCCAGTTTTCCGGAGAATGTACTTCGTTTGTTTTTGCTCATGTGATTTAACCCCTTTATTTTTATAAATATGATTTTGCTATATCTAAAACAGTTTAACATAGGAGAAGATAAAATGCAATTACAGGCATATGTTTCCAGACACTTTTTAAAAAGAGAACATTAAAAAACGCCTGGTGAAAGGCGTTTTTGGGAAGATCAGGTATGCTCAGACTGTCAATGTTCATCGTTTTTTTACGACGATTTTTTTCTGGATCATCTTACTTAATACCACACGGCGGATGGGTTGTCTGTGGATCTCTGTGCCGATGAATACAGCTTTTCCAGTCTTTTGGGGTTCACAGCCTGTAATGCCATAACGGCTGTCGGCTACATCAAACTGAAACCA
>ENA-UEOR01000505-UEOR01000505.1-human-gut-metagenome-genome-assembly--contig:-NODE-505-length-23688-cov-16.388632_pt1 | contig 23688 bp, 18 predicted proteins | sample MGYA00242887_ERZ507890 | MGnify/ENA primary metagenome ERZ507890 (study PRJEB26167, sample SAMN06115431) | human gut metagenome | host: Homo sapiens | place: China:Guizhou | collected 2014-10-21...
GAAATTCAATGTGATGAGGTTCCTCCACGAACTTCTCCAGATAAACGGTATCGTCGCCAAAAGAAGAAAGTGACTCGTTGGAGCCCATATCTATATAAGTTGAAATCCACGCCCCGGATGCACTCCCACGAGCGGCATTATCCCAATAGTAACCATTAGCACCGGTCAGAGTCAATTTACGCTTATCAATAAGGCGATAGTAAGCTGTAGCAGCATCTGCATAACGCCCCAAGAACAAGTATAAATCCCCCAACACCATATCTACCGGGAAAAACATTTTGCGAGAATCAAAATTGTCAATCGTTCCATAATCCAATGCACGGGCACCCACATACGGAGTCAGATCGTCAATGAGCAACTGTGCCAAATCTTCAAGCCCCTTCTGCGGATACTCCTTGAGTGCGGCCTCCAAGCTCAACACGGGTTCTTCAATCCAACTGACTTTCCCAGCAGCCAAGGCCAGTTGCCAATACGTCCAAGCACGGATGACTTTGATTTGCGCATATTCGGGAATCATAACCTTATCTTCGTAAAACACAATATTCGTGTCCATCTTCGCAATGGCATAATTACAATTATTAATGACATTGTAATAATCATAAAACGAGGCATATTCATTACCCGATGAAACACTAAAATTGGAAATCTCCTGAATGTCTACATTGGCATCCGCAGTAGCTTCCATCAAGTCGCCACGTAACTCTCCCAGCAACACATAACGGTCGCCCAAACGTTGCACCTGCGAAAGGATACCCAACACAGAATAGAGGGAATCATTTGGAGAATCCAAACGGTTGTCCTCCTCAAAACCCACCGTAGTAGAATCTGTCTCCATCATATCCGTACAGGCCGGGAAAGCTGCCATACAAGCACAAACGACACCCACAGCTTTCATATAGTTTTTGATAAATGTCTTCATATTCACTTTCTTATTTTGCATTACAAATTCAATTTCACCCCAATCTGAAACGAACGAGATTGTGGTGTCAACCCGGCATCCACACCTTGGTAAAGCACAGACTGGTTGTATGAAAATTCAGGATCCGTACCCAAATACTTCGTCAGCGTGCAAAGATTGTTCACTGCAGCCCATACCGATACTCCTTGCAGGAATGAAGTGGAACGTACCGGAACACGGTATGACAACATCAGGCGTTTAAATTTCAAATAGGATGCATCCTCAATCCAACGGTCTGAGAAACGGGCATTCCCCATCGGGTCGTCATAAGTGGCACGAGGAATATCTGTCACTTGGCCATCTGCCATCCAACGGTTCTCCATGGCTATGCTTTGGTTGGACAAACTGTTGCCCGACTCCAAGTTGGCACGTAAGGCATTGTAGGCATCATTACCCAAAGAATAAGTAAAAAGTGCTCCCAGTTCCAAATCACGCCAGCGGAAGTTCAAGTTAAAGTTACCATAAATATCCGGATTCGGGTCACCGATGACCACGCGGTCATCTTCCCCGACAAAAAAATTAAAATTCGAAAAAAAACAGAGTCATATAGACGAAAAGTTCTCCCAACCGTCCTTTCAGATAGGCCTTGGCCCGTTGTTTTTGCGTCTTGACCGTATTGACAGAAACCCGCAGGAGTTCGGCGATTTGTTTTTCTTCTTTTTCCTGAAGATAAGCCATATAAAAGATTTCCCGGCACCGTTCCGGTAATTCATCGATCGCTTCGAATAATTCGGTTACCACTTCGGATTCCATCTGCCTGAGGAGGAAACAATCCTGATCTTCTTCGGATTCCGGGACAGCTTTACGATCATTCCTTGCGCGGATTTCCAAATCGCGCAGATAGTTCAGGCAGCCGTTTCTGACACTGGTATACAAAAAAGTACGAATCGTCTTTTCATTGGGAAAGGCGGACAAATCGTATTTCCAGAAAGCGACGAATACATCTTGTACCAAATCCTCCGCCACATCCTGATCTTTGATTATCCGGGAGGCAAAAAAGCACAATGGACGATGCCAGGAATAAAAAAGCTCCTGGAAAGCTTCTTTTTCCCGTTGTTGCAAACGCCGTATGAAATCTTCCTGATTGATCACTGCCCTTATTCCTACTTTGTGCGTATAAAAGTAAATAAAAACAAATAAAGGTGCAACCGGTATTTCCGATTGCACCTCATTTTCAGCTTACACTTGTCCGCTTATTATTTTACTTCCCAGGTATCCCCGCTATTCAGCAAGTCTTCCATACAATGGATCTTAGAAATTTTCTTCACTTCTTCGATCTGATCGTCCAGAGCCTGGTCGTAAGTATGCGCTTCGACATCACGGATAACTCCCAGGGCAACCGGGAATTCCGGAGCTTTCATATTGACGAGCATCCAATGCAGGAACGGATTGGGATTATGTGCATCGTGAACCAGGATATCTTTTTCAGTGATACCGTCTTTACCGATTTCGACCACTTTCAGCTCACCTGATTTTGCCAATACCAAACCTTTATCTTTGTTTTTACCGAAGATCATCGGTTCACCGTGACGCAAAACGATCTGACGCTCTTCTTTCAACTCTTTATCCGTTACAGCAGAATGAGCACCATCGGCAAAGATGACACAATTCTGAAGCACTTCTACCACAGAAGTTCCCTGGTGTTTTACAGCTGTTTCCAGAATTTCAGCGGTCAAGTTCACGCTGGTATCGATCGAACGGGCGAAAAATTTACCCTGAGCACCGATGCAAAGCTCTCCAGGATTGAAAGGATGCTCGATCGTTCCGTAAGGAGAAGTTTTGGTTTTAGTTCCCAATTTGGTAGTCGGGGAATATTGTCCTTTAGTCAGACCATAAATTTCATTGTTAAACAACAAAATGGTAATATCCACATTCCGGCGGATAGCATGAATAAAATGGTTACCCCCGATAGCCAATGCATCACCATCACCGGAGATCTGCAATATATTCAGTTTCCGGTTGGCATTCTTCGCTCCGGAAGCAATAGCGGCAGCACGTCCATGAATTGTATGGAACCCATAGGTATTCATATAATAAGGGAAACGGGAAGAACATCCGATACCGGAAATCACAGCCCAGGATTCTTTGGGATAGCCCAGTTCAGCCATCGCTTTTTGCACGGAATTAATAATACCGTGATCACCGCAACCCGGACACCATCTGATTTCCTGGTCGCTTTTAAAATCTTTAGGAGTATATTTTAATTCGCTCATTTCAATTTCTAATTTTCGATTTCTGATTCTAAATATCTTTCATCCTTGTTTAAGTCGAAGAGCTTAAATTATTTTATTGATTTTTTCTTTCAATTCTACGACAGTAAAAGGTAATCCAGCCACCTTATTTACTTGCAGGTAATTGAATTCGGGAAATTTACTTTTCAGATATTTAGCAAACTGTCCGAGATTCAATTCACATACGACGATTTTCTTATAACGAGCCAACACATCCCGTGTATTTTTCGGCAGCGGATTGATAAAATTGAAATGGGCCAAACTGACATCTTTTCCTTCAGCCCGCATTTCAGACACTGTGGTATAAAGGTGACCATAAGTACCTCCCCATCCGACAACCAAAATATCGCCTCCTTCGGGATTACCGTATACTTCCTGTTCGGGCAGATCGTTTGCAATCCGGGCTACTTTTTCTTCACGCAGATCGGTCATGACCTGATGATTCTCGGGCACATAACTGATCGTTCCGGTGATATTCATCTTTTCCAGTCCGCCGATCCGGTGTTCCAAGCCTTTGGTACCGGGTAAAGCCCAGGTTCTGGCCAGAGTTTCGGGATCACGGGCATAGGGTTTATAATCATCACCTTCTTTAGCCAGACGCAATTTTATCTCAGGTAATTTAGCCATGGAAGGAATCAACCAGGGCTGAGCTCCGTTGGCCAGGAAGCCGTCGGTCAGCAGGACTACCGGAGTCATATGCTCGAGCGCAATCTTTCCGGCCATAAAAGCATAGTCGAAACAGTTTCCTGAAGTACTGGCAGCGATTACCGGCATCGGACATTCACCATTACGGCCGTAAAGTGCCTGTAATAAGTCGGACTGTTCGGTCTTCGTAGGCAGACCCGTAGAAGGCCCTCCCCGTTGTACATCCACGATCACCAAAGGCAATTCAGCCATAACTGCCAATCCGCAAGCTTCCGATTTCAGTGCCAATCCGGGACCTGAAGTCGTCGTACAGGCAAAATTACCGGCATAGCTGGCACCGATAGCGGTACAGATACCACCGATTTCATCCTCAGCCTGATAAGTCTTAGCACCCAAATCACGACGAAGTGCCAATTCATGCAAAATATCGGTAGCCGGAGTGATCGGATAAGAACCACAGAATAAAGGTAGTCCTGCTTTTTCTGCAGCTGCCAACAATCCCCAGGCTGTGGCCTTATTACCGGTAATCGTACGGTATTTACCTTTCTCGATGGTAGCCGGAGCTACTTTAAAATGAGTGGCTAACGCATGTACATTAGCAGCATAATTATAACCGGCTCTCAACACCATTTTGTTGGCAGAAGCAATAGCCGGTTTTTTGCCGAATTTAATATCGAAGAAAGCTTCGGTATGCTCTACAGATTGCTCGAACATCCAATAGATCATTCCCAAAGCAAACATATTTTTACATCTCAATATCGATTTCTGATCCAAACCGGTCTCTTTCAGCGCTTCGATAGTCAGCTCGGTTACTTTCACCGGAACAACATTATAGTCCGCCAAAGAACCGTCTTCCAACGGATTTGCAGTATAACCGGCCCTTTCGATATGTTTGTCGGTAAAGGCATCGATATCCACAATAATAGTACCTGCTTTTTTAGCCCAACGTAAGTTCGCTTTTAAAGCAGCCGGATTCATAGCCACGAGGACATCGGCATAATCACCCGGAGTAGTAATGTGCTCTTCTCCAATGTGTACCTGGAAACCGGACACGCCACCAACAGTACCTTGCGGGGCACGAATTTCTGCCGGATAATCCGGAAATGTTGCTACGTCATTTCCAAATAAAGCAGCTGTATCCGAAAACTGCTGCCCGGTTAATTGCATTCCGTCTCCCGAATCTCCGGAAAAACGAATGACAACATCATGTTTTTCGATAACTTTTGTCTCTTGACTCATGGTTGAATAAGTAGTTTTAATTGTTGCTGACGTCAATCAGCTTACTTCATTGTAAATGTAAAAGGGAAAATTACCACTTTAACTATTCATTTTAACAATCTTATAACATTCTCCGAATGCTATTTTTATGTTTTAAAACATGGTAAAGGTAGCGAAACCTCCCTTTTAAACAAGTTTAATCCGAACATTTTTTCCTGATTTGCAATAACTCTGATAATCAACGATTCTGCAAACGATTTTCAAGTTTTCGAAACGCTTTAAAATGAAATCGTTCTAAACAATCTTCCCAAAAACGACATTTTTTTGTACAGAGCGCTCACGTTTGCGGAATTATCGCTTAAAATGTATTTTTTATTACAAATTATTACTTTATCGTATTTTTTATTTTTTTTAATAGAATCCTTCTTCTTTTTTTTCTTCCTTTACGTATGACTAAAAAAATGGATACGCATGAATAGAATACTACTCTTTTTCTGTTTACTTTTCGGGTTATACTCCTGTCACACCCCAAGTACGACAAAAACACCACCGGCTAACATTGTCTCCGAATTCAGGATAACGTCTACTCAGGTCGGAGCCATCCGAAAGGGTATGACGATAAAAGAACTGTATGCAGCCCTACCGGAAGACCGGATCAAAAAACTGAAAACCCGTACCGAGCTATCCAACGAGACTGCCGACTATTACTATATCTATGGCGATAGTTCCCGTTTACTCCTCATTGTCAATACCGAACGGCAAAACGACGAACGCTCGCGTATTTCCCGAATCATCGTAAAAGATAAACGTTTCCAGACAGCCTCGGGAATCGGACTGGCTTCCACCGTAGGAACAATCAGAACGGCTTATCCTCATAGTCAGTTTCTACCTTCGGTAGATGAAATCATCCTATATGTCCCGGAAATAGATGCCAATTTCGAAATAAACAAACGGCTCCTCCCTCCTTCACTAGCCATCGACTCGACCGGAGAGATCGCCCCCGACAGTATACCCGCCCAAACCAAAGTAACCGACCTGTCTATCTTTTGGGATTACAGTATTAAAAATCTGGCCGACAAAACCTTCTGGAAAGACCTGACTCACCGGTTTACCAATTGGGTAATCACCCAAGTACCTTCTATGATCATCCTCACTCTCATTTTTATCGGCTTATTACGACTACTCAATTATATCGTCAAAAAATTAAATAAAGCGGCCAAACGACGGGTACACCTCAATGAAAGTATCGACGACGCAGAAGGCAACAAAAGAATAGAGACCTTATCCGGCATTATCTTAGGGGTTGGAAAAATATTCTTATGGACCATATTCGTGCTGATCATGTTGAGTAAGTTCAACATCAATATCGGTCCGATCCTCGCCAGTGCCGGAATCGTCGGCTTGGCAGTAGGTTTCGGTGCCCAGGAATTAGTCCGGGACTTTATCTCGGGATTCTTTATCCTATTGGAGGATCAAATCCGGACAGGAGACGTGGCGATCATCAACGGTACGACAGGAACCGTAGAGAAAATAGAGATGCGAACGACGACTTTACGGGACGCTTCGGGGGTCGTTCACATTTTTCAAAACGGTAAAATCAACTCCTTATCGAATATGACCAAAGGCTGGTCGGCAATAGTAGTCGATATCGGCGTAGCTTACAAAGAAGACACGGACCATGTCAACGAAATAATGAAACAAGTGGGTGACGAACTCATGAAAGACGCTGCCTGGCAATCGATCCTTATGGGGGTAGATTTATGGGGAGTAGATAGTTTCGGCGACAGTTCCGTGATTCTGAAAGTAAAACTGACGACTAAATCAGGACAGCAGTGGGCAGCCAGCCGGGAATTCCGCCGCCGGATCAAAAAAGCTTTCGACGCCCAGCACATCGAAATCCCATTTCCACAAGTCAGCCTGAACACCGGCTCCGGAACAGGGGCTATGCCGGTGAAAATAGAAAGTTAAAAAGCGATAAGCTATAAGCTAAAAGCTTATTTTTGTTTTACCATACAGCTTAGCTTATAACTTTTAACCTATTTAGTTGATTTATGGCTCGTTTTTTAAAAGATAAACAAAAATCCAAGGGAGCTGCTCCTGGTTCACTGATCTTTATCGGCCGGCAAAAGATGGATTACAGCTGCATTCGGGTAACCCAATACAATGCCGAATATGTCAAAGAAGGGGAAGTGAAAGCTTTGGATAAGATTTCCGAATACCTTTCCGACGACCATGTGGCCTGGATTTCCGTGCGCGGCTTACAGGATACCAACCTGATCGGCAAACTCGGAAAGAAATTCGACATCAGTGCCCTGATCCTGGAAGACATCCTGAATACGGACGAACGTCCCAAATTTATCGAAGACGACAAGCATTTGTTCGTTATCCTGAAATCCCTGAATTTCAACCGAGAACTCCGTAAGGTTCAGATCGATCAGATCTCGTTGATTGTCGGAAAAAATTACCTGATTTCCATTCAGGAAACGGATAACGAGTATTTCGAAGATGTCTCGAAAAGAATATATGCCGGACAAGGAAAAATCAGAAGTTTATCCTCCGATTATCTCTGCTATGCGATGATCGATACCTTGGTCGATAATTATATATTGAATATCGAAAAATTAGGTAATGTGATCGAGGAACAGGAAAAATTATTGCTCACATCAGGGAAGGAGCTTGTCGAGAATATTTACCACTATAAGACCGAATTATCTTATGTCCGGAATAATGTCCGTCCTGTAAAAGAGCTCATGACCCGTTTCGTCACCTGCGATTCCGACTTGATCAACGATCATACTTACAACTATCTGCGCGATCTGGAAGGTTTGGTTACCCAAGCCCTGGAAGCTATCGAAATCTACTACACCATGCTTTCCGACCAACAAAACAGCTACAATGCTACCATCAGTAATAACGTCAACGACATCATGAAAGTGCTGACGATCTTTTCAGCTATTTTCATCCCCCTCACCTTTATCGTAGGAGTTTACGGAATGAATTTCGACTATATCCCTTTCCTCAGATACCGCTATGCCTATTTTATCCTGTGGGGGATCATGATCGCTATCGTTATCCTGATGCTATTTTTCTTCAAACGGAAAAGATGGTTTTGACAGCCATTTGTTTTCAATATACAATTAACAAGAGGTTACAAGGCTTAGGGATAAACTTCCGAACCCCTTTTCACCTTTGTAACCTCTGTAACTAAAAAAACCGGATACGTTATTTCGTTCGTATTATTTCTTAAGATTGAACTTCTTTCCGGCAAACACAGCATCTTCACCCAATTCTTCTTCAATACGCAGAAGCTGATTGTATTTCGCCATACGGTCGGAACGGCTCATCGAACCGGTTTTAATCTGACCGGAATTTGTTGCGACGGCAATATCTGCAATGGTAGCATCTTCTGTTTCACCCGAACGATGGGACGTCACGGTCGTATACCCTGCACGCTGAGCCATTTCTATAGCATCCAGTGTTTCGGTTAGCGTTCCGATCTGGTTCACTTTAATTAAGATCGAATTGGCACATCCTAATTCGATCCCTTTCTTGAGGTATTCGACATTAGTCACAAACAGATCGTCTCCAACCAACTGGCAACGATCACCGATTTTTGCAGTCAGCATTTCCCAGCCATCCCAATCATTTTCAGCCATACCGTCTTCAATTGAATCGATCGGGTATTTATCGATCAACTCTTCCAGATAAAGTACCTGCTCGGTAGAAGTACGTTTCGCTCCATTCGGCCCTTCAAAAATGGAATAATCGTAAATGTCGTTTTTATAGAACTCCGAAGAAGCACAGTCAAGTCCGATCATCACCTCTTCGCCTGGTTTGTAACCCGCTTTTTTAATAGCTTCGATAATAGATTCCAACGCATCTTCCGTACCTTTCAAGGTAGGAGCGAAACCACCTTCATCTCCTACAGCCGTACTCAATCCCCGATCATGCAATACTTTTTTGAGGGTATGGAAAATCTCTGCTCCCATCCGAACAGCTTCCCGGAAGGTTTTCGCTCCCACCGGGCGAATCATAAATTCCTGAAAAGCAATAGGAGAATCGGAATGGGAACCTCCGTTGATAATATTCATCATCGGCACAGGCAATACTTTTGCATTGCATCCGCCGATATAGCGGTATAAAGGAATTTCCAAAGCGCCGGCTGCAGCTTTTGCACAAGCCAAAGATACGCCCAACATGGCATTGGCTCCTAAATTGGATTTTGTCTTCGTGCCGTCCAGATCGATCAACAACCGGTCGATTGCTGCCTGGTCGGTAACATCGAATCCCAGCAAAGCATCGGCAATCACTGTATTGACATTGTTGACAGCATTCAATACACCCTTCCCCTGATAACGGGATTTATCCCCATCGCGCAATTCCAAAGCTTCATGTTCGCCTGTCGACGCTCCCGAAGGAACAGCTGCACGCCCCATCACTCCGTTTTCCAGAGTTACATCTACTTCTACTGTCGGATTCCCGCGAGAATCCAATATTTCGCGGCCTGTAATATCTACAATATGTGTCATCGTTTTGTCGTAATTTTAAATTATACATTCTATTTTGCTGACACAAGTTACGACAAAAGAATGAAGAATGAAGAATAAAAAATGAAGAATTAACTTTCATTTATAAAATTTACATAAAACATAAACTGTATCTATTGCATGATTATTTCAATCTATAAAATCCGGTAAATTGTCGGTTATTTTATCAAATAAAGAAGGAAGCTTATATCTTTGCAAAAAATAATCTAAAAGATATGAAAAAGATCCCGGTTACCTTATTTATAGTCTCGGCTTTACTTTTCATCCTCCCGGAAAAAACAGAAGCACAGAGCCTGAAAGACATCCTAAAATCAGAAACAGCACAAAAAGTCATCGATGCCGTAAAGGAAGCGACAGCACTCAAATTCGAAGACTTGCAGGGGACTTGGCAATACAAAGGAGCAGCCTGCCAATTTAAAAGTGAGGAATTACTCCAAAAGGCAGGAGGTATAGCCCTGGGTGAAACAATGGAAGGCAAACTCGAAAAAGCTTATGAAAAAGCAGGAATCAGAACCGGCAATTTCTCATACACTTTCAACCATGATTCTACCTTTACCTGCCAAATAGGGAAAAAGGAATTGAAAGGTACCTATGCTTATGATAGCTCTAATCAAATTTTGACGTTAAGTTATTTCGGTTTATTAAACACCGAAGTACAACTATCGGGAAAGAAAGACGGCACGACTTTCCTCTTCAATGCCGACCGATTACTAAAACTGGTCACTTTACTGTCGGGTTATTCAAAGAGCAGTACTTTATCGGCTGTCAACAAAGTAGCCCAACAATACGACGGCATGATGCTCGGATTCGACCTGCAAAAATAACCGGGCATCGGCCACTATAGAAAATCCCTGACATCATACTTCCGGATGCAGTCTTCTTCATCCGTAGCGTATAAAAAACCTTTCTCTGCATCCAAAAAAGGATATTTAAGGGGATGGGAAAGTTTGAGTTGAAATTTAAAAGTCCCTTCCCAATCGAATACCTCCACCGAAAAGCCAAGTTTGACCGGACGCCGCGGATCCTCGGGAAAAGCTCTGTAGGCAAAAACCGTTTTATCGGTACAATCGACTCCAGAATAATTTTCCCCGAATGACTCGGAAGAATTCAATAACGGCAATTCGTTATCCGTTGTCAGCCAACGGAAGTTTTGCATTTTTGAATCGTATAATATGATCTGATTCATATTACGAAAGGCCACCGCTATTCTCCGGCGATCGGGCGACATCGCTTCATCCCCGAGAAAAAGCTGGCAAAATCCAATCCTCCATATCGGAACTCTGGCCCTGATCGACCCGCAGCTGACCGTTCTTTGTGGGTTGTGGCCAATGCTTTTCCGGTTTGGAGGATTTTTTCAGCTCTGTTGCAGGAATTTCTGCACAAATTTCGTGCCGAATTTTCTGGCAACTTTGCATTCAGATGCAACAATAACGCATGGTCTTTTGGGCACAGATTCTTTATTATAGGAGTATCGAAAGAATCCCACGGCCCGCCGCATGGGCTGTGACGAAGTTTGCACGATTTGTTCAGAGGAGGAACTCGCCATGATGAAATCCGTTTCTGTCTGGAAGCAGGAGCTGGCAGGCGGCGCCCACACCGAGCGTCTGGCCTCGCTGTACTGCTGCGCCCCCGAACAGACCTCCGCACAGGCAGCCCGCTACGCTGCTGTGCTGGACGGGCTGGAAAAAACGTTTGGTGCCCACACCGAGGCCGGGCTGTACAGTGCCCCCGGCCGCACCGAGATCGGCGGCAACCACACCGACCACCAGCACGGCCGTGTGCTGGCCGGCAGCGTCAACATTGATATGATCGCAGCCGCCGCTCCCAACCGCCTGAACCAGCTGCGCGTCCAGAGCGAGGGTTATGACCTGTGCGTCATCGACCTGGCCGACCTGACGGCCCGCAAGGAAGAGGAAAACACCAGCGCCGCCATCCTGCGCGGCGAGTGCAAGGCCTTCCAGGAGCGCGGGGCCAGCCTCTCCGGTCTGGACGTCTACATTTCCTCCAACGTGCCCAAGGGCAGCGGCGTCTCGTCCTCTGCCGCCTTCGAGGTGCTGATCGGCGTCATCCTGAACGACTGCTTCATGACCGAAAAGGTCTCCCCCATCGCCATTGCCCAGATCGGCCAGTGGGCAGAGAACGTCTACTTCGGCAAGCCCTGCGGCCTGATGGACCAGATGGCTTCCAGCGTCGGCAACATCATCACCATCGACTTTGCCGATCCGGCCCACCCCGTGGTCGAGCCTGTGCAGGTCGATTTCTCCAAGGCCGGCCTCGCGCTCTGCATCCTGGATTCCGGTGCAGACCACGCCGACCTGACCGACGAGTATGCCGCCATCCCGGCTGACTGCCGCGCCGTGGCAGCGGTCTGCGGCGGCGAAGTTTTGCGCGATGTGCCATTCGAGACCTTCCTTGCCAACCTGCCGGAGTGCCGCAGACAGTGCGGCGACCGCGCCGTCCTGCGCGCTTTCCACGTCTACGCCGACAACGACCGGGTCGCAAAGCAGGTGGACGCCCTCCGCGCGGACGACTTCGAGACCTTCCTTGCGCTGGTCACCGAGTCCGGTCTGAGCAGCTGGGAGTACCTGCAGAACGTCATCCCCGCCGGGTATAAGGAGCATCAGGAGGTGGCCGTGACCATCGCTGCCGCCAAGCACTTCCTGCATGGCGAGGGCGCAGTCCGCGTCCACGGCGGCGGCTTCGCAGGCACCGTGCAGGCCTTTGTGCCGCTGACCCGGCTCGATACCTTCAAGGCTGAGATGGAGGCCATCCTCGGCAAGGGCCGCTGCCACATCCTCTCCATCCGCCCGGAAGGAGGCGCTGTCCTGTGATCTCCACTGCCATTCAGCAGCTCGTCAACTATGGTCTGGACACCGGCCTCATCCTGCCGGACGATGCAATCTACATCCGCAACCAGCTGCTCATGACCATGCAGCTGGACAGCTTCACCGAGCCGGAAGGCGAAGTCTGCTACAAAGACCTCGAATCCATCCTGAAAACGCTGGTGGACGATGCTGTATCGCGCGGTGTGTGCGCGGACAACTCCACCGCCCGCGACCTCTTTGACACCAAACTCATGGGCGTCCTGACCCCGCGCCCCTCCATCGTCCGCGCCAACTTTGAGGAGCGGTACGAGGAGGAAGGCCCCCAGGCTGCCACCGACTGGTTCTACAAGTTCAGCCAGGACACCGACTATATCCGCCGCTACCGCATCAAGCGGGACCTGAAGTGGGTCACCAAAACGCCCTACGGCGATCTGGACATCACCATCAACCTCTCCAAGCCCGAAAAAGACCCCAAGGCCATCGCCGCCGCCAAGCTGGCCCCCCAGAGCGCCTACCCCAAATGCCAGCTCTGCGTGGAGAACGAGGGCTATGCAGGCCGGATGAACCACCCCGCCCGCGAGAATCACCGCATCATCCCGCTGACCATCAACGACAGCGCGTGGAATCTGCAATACAGCCCCTACGTCTACTACAACGAGCACTGCATCGTGTTCAACAGCCAGCACACCCCCATGAAGATCGAGCGGGCCACCTTCCGCAAGCTGCTGGACTTCGTGGCACTGTTCCCGCACTACTTCGTGGGCAGCAACGCCGACCTGCCCATCGTGGGCGGCTCCATCCTGAGCCACGACCACTTCCAGGGCGGCCACTACGAGTTTGCCATGGCCAAAGCTCCCATCGAGAAGAGCTGGACCTTCCCCGGTTACGAGGACGTCGAAGCCGGCATCGTCCACTGGCCCATGAGCTGCATCCGCCTGACCTGCGAGGACGACGCCCGTCTGGTGGACCTGGCGGACAAGATCCTGACCGCATGGCGCGGCTACACCGACGAGGCCTGCTTCGTCTACGCTGAGACCGACGGTGAACCGCACAACACCATCACCCCCATCGCCCGGATGCGGGACGGCAGATTCCAGCTGGACCTCGTGCTCCGCAACAACATCACCACGCCGGAACACCCGCTGGGCGTCTACCACCCCCACGCCAAGCTCCACCACATCAAAAAGGAGAACATCGGCCTCATCGAGGTCATGGGTCTGGCCGTGCTGCCCAGCCGCCTGAAGCAGGAACTGTTCGATCTGGCCGACCTGCTGACCGCGCATGTGCCCACGGCCGACTACCCCGAAGCCCTGCAAAAGCACGCCGCCTGGGCCGAGGAGGTCCTCGCCCGGCACCCGGAGCTGAATGCTGATACGGTCCACCTCATCCTGCAGGACGAGGTCGGCCATGTCTTCGCTGAGGTCCTGACCGATGCCGGTGTCTACAAGCTGGACGAAGCAGGCCGTGCAGGCTTCGTACGCTTCCTCGAATCCGTAAAGTGACCTGTTGTTCCTGAACAAGACCCGTCAGCAGTTTCTGTTGACGGGTCTTGTTGATGGACCATTCCGGCCGCTGTATCAAAGGAGGTTTTTCATGCCCTATACATTAGAAGTTTGTGTTGACAGCACCGCCAGTGCCCTTGCGGCCCAGCGCGGCGGAGCCGACCGGCTGGAGCTCTGCGCCGACCTCATCGTGGGCGGCACCACCCCCAGCCTTGCGCTGGTGCGGCAGGTCAAGGAGACCACCGGCCTGCCCGTCCGCGCCCTGCTCCGCCCCCGCTTCGGTGATTTCTGCTACGACCGCTGGGAGCTGGCGCAGATGAAAGAGTCTGCCGCCGCACTCGTCGCCGCCGGGGCAGACGGCATCGTCACCGGTGTGCTGACCCCGGACGGTGCGCTGGATGCAGAGGCCCTGCGCCCCATCTACGAGGCCGCCCGTGAAGCCTCCGCCAAAGCGAGCCGCCCCGTTGCACTCACCCTCCACCGCGCCTTTGACGTCTGCCGCGACCCCTTCGCGGCGCTGGACACGGCCTGCGCTCTGGGGCTTTCCACCATTCTGACCAGCGGCCAGGCCGCCAGCGCCCCCGCCGGGGCACCCCTGCTCCGGCAGCTTGTGGACTACGCCGCCGGGCGCATCGAGATTCTGGTGGGTGCAGGCGTCTCCCCGGCCAACCTCCCTGCACTGGCCAGACAGACCGGTGCGCACAGCTTCCACCTTTCCGGCAAGCAGGTGCTGGACAGCCGGATGATCTTCCGCCGGGAGGGCGTCCCCATGGGCCTGCCCGGCTTCTCCGAGTTCGAGCTGTGGCAGACGAGCGAAGAGACCATCCGGAAGGCGCGCGGCGTTCTGGATACGCTCTGACGAAAAAAATCCCGCCAAATGGCGGGATTTTTTTGCTGTATGGAACGGAAACCTCAGACCTTGCGCCGCAGCAGGCTCATGGGCGGCAGTTCCGGGGTGGGGATGGTGTATTTTTCCATCGCATGGGGCGTGGACTCCACCTTCTCCCCTGCCTCGTTCCGAATCCACTCCGGGTGCAGCGGGATGCTGCGGCCGTCCGGGCAGAGCACTTCCAGCGTGTCGCCCAGGCTCCACTTGCCCCGCTGCTGGCAGCTGGCGATGCCGTTTTCCCAGCTGTCCACAGTGCCCACGAACTCCCACTCGCGGATGTAGGTAGCGCTGTCGGTGGCCTGCTTGGCCTGCTCGCGGCCAAAGTAGAAGCCCGGCGAATAGTGGCGGTGGCTGGTGCGGGTCAGCTCGGCCAGCACCTCGTCCGGCAGCTCAAAGTTGTCGTTCATCGGGTCGGCCAGATACTGATCCAGTGCGCGGCGGTAGGCGGCCGTCACGCTGGCAACGTAGTAGAACGTCTTGGCGCGGCCCTCGATCTTCAGGCTGTCCACGCCCGCCTTGCAGATGAGGTCCAGGAACGGTGCCGTACACATATCGTTGGCGTTCAGGATATAGCTCCCGTCCTCGTTCTCGCCGATCTCATACAGCTGGCCGGGGCGGGTCTCCTCGCTCAGATAGTATTTCCAGCGGCAGGGCTGGGCGCACTGGCCCCGGTTGGAGTCGCGGCCCGTCAGATAGTTGGACAGCAGGCACCGGCCCGACACGCTCATGCACATGGCACCGTGGACAAAGGCCTCGATCTCCAGTTCCGGCGGGGTCTTATCCCGGATGGTGGCAATGTCCTGCAACGTCAACTCACGGGCCAGCACCACCCGTCTGGCTCCCAGGTTGTAGGCCGCACGGGCAGCGGCCCAGTTGGTGATGCCGGTCTGGGTGGACATGTGGACATCAATATCCGGCGCGAACTGCTTGCAGGCTTCCAGCACACCCAGGTCTGCCACGATGAAGGCATCCACGCCCGCTGCGGCCGCGCTCCGGATGGCGTCCGGCAGACGGTCGGCCTCTTCGTTGGTGGGCAGGGTGTTCATGGTCAGATAGACCTTGCGGCCGCGGGCATGGGCGTAGATGACGCCCTCGGTCAGCTGTTCCGGCGTGAAGTTGGCCGGGGCCGAGCGCATCCCGAATTCGGGCAGGCTGCAATAGACGGCATCTGCACCATAGTTGATGGCGTAGCGCAGGCGCTCCAAATCGCCCGCTGGGGACAGAAGTTCCGGGATCTGTAACATAATCATTCTCCTAAACGAGCTTACCCTCTCCCAAAGGGAGAGCCCCTGGCAAACCGGTCAACCATTGCGTTTTCCGTCAGCACAAGGGCTTCGCTCTCATTTTTTTGCCGCAAGCGAGCGGTTCACATCCGCTGCCTTCTGGCAGTTGGTCTGATGCTCCGCATAGGTGCGGGCATAGTAATACTGGCCGCTGAGGTCGGTCACGAAGAAATAGCAATCTTGGACCTCCGCATCGGGCTGGGGGGCCAGCGCAGCCCGGATGGCGGCCAGACCGGGGTTCGAGATCGGCCCGGCGGGCAGGCCGGTGCAGGTATAGGTGTCGTAGGCATTGCGGATGTTTTCGGGGATCTTCTCCCAGCCGCCGTACCAGGGGGCCACCCAGTTCCAGAGATAGTTGTTGTCTGCATCGCTCTGGACATAGCTGGACGTGTTGCTCTGCAGCTTGGGGTAGGGCGAGCCTTCTGCCAGACGGTTGCGGAACACCTGGGCCACATTGTTGTCCTGGTCGTTGCCGGCCTCCTCCTGCACGAAGGATGCCAGCGTGATGACCTCCGAAAGGCTCAGGCCCTGCTGGTCCAGCTCCTTATACATCGCGTCGGTGAACTGCTGGTCAAAATGCGAATAGAACGTTGCAACGTAGTTGTGCACCGTATCATCCGCGAGGAACTCGTAGGTGTCCGGGAAGAGATAGCCCTCGCATTTCAGGAAACGGTCCGGGGCATCCGTGTCATCGGGGACATACTGCCAGAACGTGTATTCGCTGAAATCGCCGGTGTTGGCCTCTTCGAGAAACTCCTTTGCGGTGCACAGCCCGGCCTGTTCCATCTTCTGCGCGATGGCAATGGCCGTCGTGCCCTCCGGGAAGGTCAGGCGGACGGAATCTGCCTTGGCATACTCGGAAAGCGCCTCGATGAGCGCATCGTAGGAGCTGCCGGGTTCCAGCGAAAATTCGCCGTACTGAAGCTTCGCCGCTGCGTCTTTGCGGCCGACGTACCAGCGGAACAGCTGCGGGAACCGGATGACGCCCGCTTCCTTCAGCTGCCGGGCAATGGTACTCACACCGCTGCCCTGCGCGATCTCCACAGTCACGGCGTCCTGCCGGGTGCCGCCGTCGATCTCGCGCTTTGCCAGCAGGAATGCGCCGCCCGCCGCCGCCAGCATGAGCACCAGCAGCACGAGCAGGATCTTCAGCGCACCGCCTTTTTTGCGGGGTCTCGTATGGTTACTTGCCATCTGCATGTTCCTTTCAGTCCAACATCAGCCGCATATAGCTCTCGCTCACATCAAAGGCTTCGCCCTCAAAGCGGATCATTCCATAATCCTGCCGGGTGCCCTCGCCAAGGAAGAGGTTCTGCGAGGCACCCACGGTGATGACGGCCTTTTCCACAATGACCTCTTTTTCGCGGGCCGCTTCCATCAAAATCTCTGCGGCACGGTCGCCGGTGGCCATCATCTCCACAAAATAAAGGGTGTCCTCCTTGCGGAAATATATTCCGTAGCCGTTGTCGTTCGAGACGATGGTGGCCCCGCGGGAGTACAGATCCCCCAGCACCACGGCCATCTGTTCCGGCGGCAGCTGCACGGTGTCGGGCCAGAATCTCGCCCGCAGCTCACAGAGCTTTTTGGCCGTGACGGTGTCGAACTCGGCCTGGCTCCACAGGTTGCGGTCCACCTCGCGGGGCAGGCACCGCAGCGGGAAGGCCCACTGGAAGCCCTTATCCTGCAATAGCGCCGCCTGCTCGTTCCCGCTGGGCACAACGACCACGAACCCGGCTCCTTTCAGTTTCTGCTGGGTGCACAGGTGGTCTACCAGGCCCGCCAGGATCAGGCTGCCCTGCCCGGTCAGGCCGTACAGGCAGCAGCCAGGCCGCCCCTGCAGCGAGACCGGCACTGCCATGGCCACGGCCTCGATGTGGTCATTTTCCTCCGCCACATAGACATTCTGCTCCCCGGCAAAGCGCTCGATGGCGTTAGCGAAGAACGTTTCGTCCTCCCCATGTTCGCGCTGCCACAGCGCCAGGATCTCCGCCCGGTCGGACGGCTGCATCAAACGGTACATAAAAACACCTACCTCCTACGCATGGGTATCCCTGCGCCTGCCCGGCACAGGTCGATTGTGCGTTATTCCGCAAGGGCCGCGTCCACCCACCGGCGGACCTCCTGCCCGATTTCTTCAATGCTGCGCATCCCGTCCCCGCAGGTGCAGGGCACGGTCTGCCAGCCCAGATGAGCGGCGCAGAACTCAGCCGCTCTGCGGCTGCGGGCCAGATACTCCACATCCTTTTCGTGGACGTCCTTTTTGCTCTCGTCGCCGTGGTAGCGCTGGGTCATCAGCTTCTGGCTCACGGCAGGGTCCACCTGTAAATAGATCACGCAGTCCGGTGCGGGCAGCCCCAGCAGATGGAACTCGTAATCGAACAGCCAGTGCAGAAACTGCTCCCATTCTTCCGGCGGCAGCTTCGAGCACTGGTGCACCGCATTGGAGGTGGTGTACCGGTCGGCGATGAGGATGCCGCCCTCTTCGTAGAATCTCCCCCAGTCGGCTTTGTAGCCCGCGTAGCGGTCCACCGCATAAAAGCTCGATGCTGCGTATGCGTTCACGTCGTCGGGTCTCGCGCCGAACTGTCCGGCCAGATACATCCGGACCAGTGCGCTCGAATCGCTGGCATAGTTCGGGAAGGTGATCTCCCGCACCGGCCTGCCCTCGGCGGCCAGTGCTGCGGCCAGACGCTTGGCCTGGGTGGCCTTGCCGCTGCCGTCCAGCCCTTCCAGCACGATGAGTTTTCCGTGGCTCATACGGGTTCCCCCTTCAAAGCGGCATACTGCGCCCGCACCTCGGCGGTCTTGCCGCAGCACATCTTGCCCTCCGGGCAGGGGCCGGAAACACACGCCGGGCCAGCCGTGCGGAAGAGATGGGGTGCCACCGGGTAGACCAGCCGCAGCATCTCTTCGGCCAGCGCCCGGATCTCCCACTGGGCGCGGCTGCAGCACCGCAGATGGAAGAAGTTCTGCAGGCTGCGGGCGTTCATGGTGACGACCATCTTGGTCTCGCAGGCATTGGGCAGCACGAAGCGGGCGTCCTCGTTGGCCTGCTTGGAAGCCTTGGCGCGGGCCTGTTTTTCGGGCATTCCCTCCGCCATCAGGCGGGCGGTGTGGCCCTCCTCCAGCTTTTTCACGAGGTCGAGGTAGCGCGCCGCGTCCTCGTTCATGCTGGCGATAAAGGCTTCCTTCGCTTCGGGGATGGCCTCGATCTCCGGCGGGATGACATAACGGAAGTCGTCCAGCCGGACATAGCGCTGGCTCTGCACACTGAACGATGCGATGCGGTGGCGGGTGATCTGGGCCAGCAGGGTGCGGCTGACGCCCTCGATGCCAAAGGTGAAGCTGGCATGTTCTATGGGGCTGGCGTGGCCAAGGTCGCTGAGCATGGTCAGGAAGCTGGCCGTCTTCTCCTCGGTCAGGCCGTCCAGCAGGTCGGTGATATGGGCGTCGGAATAGCAGAGCTTCGCCGCCGCGGCCACCACCTTTTCCGGCTCCGGCGTATGCGCGATCAATCGGACTGTCATCATCTGTCATTCCTCCGTTATTTTTGTCAGCGGCGCAAAGTTCGCCATGGTCTTCTTCACGCCGACCTTTTCAAAGTTGATCTCTACGATCTGGTCGCCTGCGGCAGGCTTGACCTTGAGCACCTTGCCGCGGCCAAACACTTTATGCTCCACGATATCCCCCGGCTCGTAGTGTTTCGGGGTGCTGGCGGCAGGCTTTGCCGCCGGTGCCCCGGTAAACTGCACCGGTTTTGCTGGAGCCTTGGGGGCTGCGGCGCGGCCATAACCGGAACCAAAACCGCCCGAACGGCTGCGGCTGTCCCCGCTGGCCGACCCGGACGCGCCCCGCCCGGCGTAGTCGGCCCCAAAGCCCCGGCTGCCGCCGTTGTATTCGGCATTCAGGTAGCCGGAGCGGCTGCGGCCCCAGCCGGAGGCACCGGAGTAGCCCGATGCGCCGCCCGGCACGGTATCGCTGTAAGCCGAACCCCAGCCGCCCAGCTGAGAGCGGCGCTCCAGCGCCGGGCTGCGGGTCTCCTCGATGTACTCCGGCTCGATCTCGCGCAAAAAGCGGCTGGGCTCGTTGCGCTGGGTACGGCCGTAGAGCATCCGAGTCACGCTGTTGGAGATGTAAAGCTCCTTTTTGGCGCGGGTGATGCCGACATAGGCCAGGCGGCGTTCCTCTTCGAGGTCTGCCTCGGAGTATTTGCTCATCTCGCTGGGGAAGACGCCCTCCTCCATGCCGATGAGGAACACATACGGAAATTCCAACCCCTTGGCCGAGTGGATGGTCATCAGGACCACCTGGTCGCTGCTTTCGTTGTAGCTGTCGATGTCGCTGATGAGGGCGATGTCTTCGAGGTAGCCTTCCAGCGTGGCTTCCTCGCCGTGCTGGTCGCAGTAGTTTTTCACGTTGTTGACCAGCTGGCCCAGGTTCTGCAGCCGGTCGGCGGCGTCCTCATGGCCCTTGGCGATTTCCTGTTCGAGCATGGCCTTGTACCCGCTCAGCTCAATGACGTCGGACGCAAATTCATCCAGCGTCCGTGTTTCCAGCGACTCCTGCAATTTCTCGTAGATCTGCCAGAATTTCAGGATCGGCATGATGGAGCGGGCCAGCCGCGCGTACTGGTCGGCGTGGCTGATGATCTCCAGCATACTCGTGTTCTCCTGCGCGGCAAGGTCTGCGATGACCTCGATGGTCGTGTTGCCGATCTTCCGCGCCGGTTCGTTGATGATGCGGCGCAGGCGGACATCGTCGCGGGCATTGGCCACGATGGACATATAGGAGTGGATGTCCTTGACCTCTTTGCGGTCGTTGAAGCGCTGGCCGCCCACGATCTTGTGCGGGATGCCGGCGCGGGTAAAGTAGCTTTCGATGGGGGCCGACTGCGCGTTCATCCGGTAGAGCACCGCGTGGTCTGCCAGATGCCCGCCCTCTTTGAGGTGCTGACCGATGACATCCGCGATGTGCATGGCCTCATCCTGCTCGTTCTCCGCCGTGTAGACCTGCACCTTGTCGCCCTCACCGTTCTTCGTCCAGAGGGTCTTGCCCTTGCGCTCGGTGTTGTGCTGGATGACGCAGTTGGCGGCGTTCAGGATATTGGAGGTCGAGCGGTAGTTCTGCTCCAGACGAATGGTCTTTGTGCCGGGATAGATGCGCTCGAAGTTGAGGATGTTCTCGATGGTGGCACCGCGGAACCGGTAGATGCTCTGGTCATCGTCGCCGACGACGCAGATGTTCTTTTCCGGCCCGGTGAGCAGGCTGACCAGGCGGAACTGTGCCACGCTGGTGTCCTGGTATTCGTCCACGAGCAGATAGCGGTATTTGTTCTGGTAGAACTGCCGCACCTCCTCGTGCCCGGCCAGCAGCTGGACGGTCTGGTAGATGAGGTCATCGAAATCGAACGCACCGGCATCCTTCAGCTTCTTTTCGTAGGCCGCATAGACCTTGGCTGCCAGCGCCCCTTTCGTATCCCGCGCCGGGGTGCGCAGAGCCTCTTCGGGGCTGACGAGCTGGTCCTTCCAGCGGCTCATCTGGTTGATGGCGCTCTTGACCGGAAAGAATTTGTCGTCGATGCTCAGCTCTTTGTACACGCTTTTCATCACGCGCTGGGCGTCGTCGGTGTCGTAGATGGTAAAGCTGCGGGGGTAGCCGATCTCCTCCGCCCAGCGGCGCAGGATGCGCACACAGGCCGAGTGGAAGGTGGAGGCAAACACCTCGTCGCCCTCTTCCCCGCCCAGCATCCGGCGCAGACGTTCCTTCATCTCCCCGGCCGCCTTGTTGGTAAAGGTGATGGCCATCACGTTCCAGCTGCGCACGGCGTTCTGCCGCAGCATACCGTCCAGCCAGCCGGGCGCGGCGGTGCCGGTCATGATGGCACTGCGCAGGGTCTTGACGTCCTCTTCGGTGGCGGGGCGGGGCAGCTGTTTTGAGCCGTGGGCCGCGCCAAACCGGATGAGGTTGGCAATGCGGTTGACCAGCACGGTGGTCTTGCCGCTGCCGGCTCCGGCCAGGATGAGCAGCGGGCCGTCGGTGGTGAACACCGCCCGCCGCTGCATCTCGTTCAGGCGGCCGAACTGCTTTTCGATATAGGTGTCGCGCAGAGCGCAGAATTCTTGTGTCAGATCTGTTGCCATGGGTTCCCCTGTCTCCTTTTATTGTCAAAGAACAGTATACCACATTTTCAGGAAATTGAGAATAGCCGGTGCGTTTGCAGGCGGCATTTGCGCGGAAATTTTGCGGCCCATTTTCTGCGCAGGGGGGTCCGCTGCCGGTGCCGCCCCGGGCAGGCTGCACGGCGCCATGCTCTGCCACACCACAAGGCGTGCACAGACGGAGGGTCCATATGGTTTTTCTACCGGGGTGAAACAGATTGCACAGAGACAAATATATAATTATATATCGTTATTTTTCGTCTGTGTGCAAGTCTTGCACTCTGACCCCTATTTGCACAGAGACTCAGTGTGCAGGCATTGTCTGTGTGCAAGCCTTGCACAGTGACTTTTTTGACGATACGTTGTCCAAAATCAGTCAGTGTGCAAGATAGCGCTTCTCTATCAGAGCTTGCACAGTGACAAAACAAAACCCGCCCGGCAGTACAGGACCACCGGACGGGAATGTTTGTTTTTCAGGGAATGCTTAGCCGAAGATGTTGATCAGAATACCAGCAGCAACGGCGGAGCCGATAACGCCGGCCACGTTGGGGCCCATGGCGTGCATCAGCAGGAAGTTCTGCGGGTTCTCGCTCTGGCCCACCTTCTGGGACACACGGGCGGCCATCGGCACAGCGGAAACGCCTGCGGAACCGATCAGCGGGTTGACCTGGCCGCCGGTCACGGCGTACATCACCTTGCCGCACAGCACACCGGCTGCGGTGCCGAAGGAGAAGGCGATCAGACCCAGCACGATGATGAACAGGGTGCGGGTGTTCAGGAAGGTGTTTGCACTGGTGGTGCAGCCAACAGACAGAGCCAGGAAGATGGTGATGATGTTCATCAGCTCATTACCGGCGGTCTTCTGGATACGATCCACAACGCCGCACTCCTTCATCAGGTTGCCCAGCATCAGCATACCGACCAGAACGGCGGCATCAGGCACGATGAGGGAAACAATGATAGCGACCATGATGGGGAAGATGATCCTCTCGGTCTTGGAGACGGTGCGCAGCTGCTTCATGACCACAGAGCGCTCCTTGGAGGTGGTCAATGCCTTCATGATGGGCGGCTGGATAACGGGCACCAGTGCCATGTAGCTGTACGCTGCCACAGCGATGCTGCCCAGCAGCTCAGGTGCCAGACGGGAGGTAACGAAGATAGCGGTCGGGCCGTCGGCACCGCCGATGATGGAGATGGCAGCGGACTGCTTCTGGGTGAAGTCCACCAGACCGGTAGCGGCCAGCAGACGGGCGCCCATGTAAGTACCAAAGATACCGAACTGTGCGGCAGCGCCCAGCAGCAGGCTCTTGGGGTTGGAGATCAGGGGTGCAAAGTCGGTCATGGTGCCGATACCGAGGAAGATCAGCGGCGGGTAGATGCCCAGCTTAACGCCCATGTAGAGCATATCGGCCAGACCGCCGTTGTTCAGGAT
>ENA-UEOR01000506-UEOR01000506.1-human-gut-metagenome-genome-assembly--contig:-NODE-506-length-23678-cov-5.540104_pt1 | contig 23678 bp, 20 predicted proteins | sample MGYA00242887_ERZ507890 | MGnify/ENA primary metagenome ERZ507890 (study PRJEB26167, sample SAMN06115431) | human gut metagenome | host: Homo sapiens | place: China:Guizhou | collected 2014-10-21...
GCGCCAGGGCTAAGACTTAATTGGAGGTTAAAAAGTATGGCACGTATTGCCGGTATTGACCTGCCCAAGGATAAGCGCATTGAAATCGGCCTGACCTATATCTATGGCATTGGCCGCAAGAGCGCGAAGGACATCCTGGAAAAGGCCGGGGTCAACCCTGACACCCGCGTGAAGGATCTGACTGACGCCGAGGAGCAGAAGCTCCGTGACGTGATCGACAACTATATCGTCGAGGGCGATCTGCGCCGTCAGACCGCTCTGGACATCAAGCGCCTCAGCGAGATCGGCTGCTACCGCGGCATGCGTCATCGCAAGGGCCTGCCTGTCCGCGGCCAGCGCAGCAAGACCAACGCCCGCACCCGCAAGGGCCCCAAGAAGACCATCGCAAATAAGAAGAAGTAAGAAAGGAGAACAGCAATGGCACAGGCAAAGAAAGTCATCCGCCGTCGGCGGGAGAAGAAGAACATTGAGCGTGGCCAGGTCCATATCCGTTCTTCTTTCAACAACACCATGGTAACCGTTACCGATACCCAGGGCAATGCTATTTCCTGGGCTTCCTCCGGCGGACTGGGTTTCCGCGGCAGCAAGAAGTCCACTCCCTTCGCGGCTCAGACCGCAGCCGAGACGGCTGCCCGCGCCGCTATGGAGCATGGCCTGAAGACCGTTGAGGTCTTCGTCAAGGGTCCCGGCCAGGGCCGTGAAGCCGCTATCCGCGCGCTGCAGGCCGTGGGTCTGGAAGTGACCATGATCAAGGACGTCACCCCCATCCCCCACAATGGCTGCCGTCCCCCGAAGCGCCGCCGCGTGTAATCGAAAGAGGAGGTAACAAGCAATATGGCAAAGAATATGCAGCCCATCGCCAAGCGCTGCAAGGCTCTGGGCATCTCTCCTGCTGAGATGGGTTACGCTAAGAAGACCACCAATCGTAATCCCGGCGGCCAGATGCGTAAGAAGAAGAGCGAATACGGCCTCCAGCTGGCTGAGAAGCAGAAGGTCAAGTTCATCTACGGTGTTCTGGAAAAGCAGTTCCACGCTTACTATGAGAGCGCTGCTGCCGCTTCCGGTAAGACCGGCGATAACCTGCTGATCCTGGTTGAGCGCCGTCTGGACAACGTTGTGTATCGTATGGGTCTCGCCGCTACCCGCCGTCAGGCCCGTCAGCTGGTGAGCCACGCCCACTTCACCGTCAACGGCAAGAAGGTCAACATTCCTTCCTACCTGGTGAAGGCTGGCGATGTCATCGAAGTGGCCGAGAGCAGCCGTTCTTCCGAGCTGTTCAAGCGCCTCACTGGTGAGAATGCCCCCATGACCCTGCTGCCTGCCTGGCTGGAGCGCACCAAGGGCACTCTCCAGGGTACGGTTGCTCACCTTCCCACCCGCGAGGAGATCGATACTCCCGTGGAAGAGCACCTCATCGTCGAGTTGTACTCCAAGTAATTGGGAGGATACCCTCGAAGAATGGTACGAACTGCAAGCGGCACGCGGCTTGACCGCGTGACCGCAATGACAAGATGAAGGAGGGTAACCGCATGATCGAAATTGAGAAGCCCCAGATCGAGTGCATCGAGACCCCGGCTGACATCACTTATGGCAAGTACGTGGTAGAGCCTCTGGAGCGCGGCTATGGCACCACCCTCGGCAACGCCCTGCGCCGCATTCTGCTTTCCTCTCTGCCCGGCACTGCGCCGACGACCATCAAGATCGACGGTGTGCAGCACGAGTTTTCCACCATCCCCGGCGTCAAGGAGGATGTGACGGAGATCGTTCTGAACATCAAGAGCTTGCTGACCAAGCTCCATGGTGATTCCGGCAAGACCGTCTATATCGAGGCGGTGGGTCCCTGCACAGTTACCGCCGGCGACATTAAGGCCGACGGTGAGGTGGAGATCCTGAATCCGGATCTGCACATTGCGACGCTGGACAGCGGTGCCACGCTGAACATGGAGATCACCCTCTCCCATGGTCGGGGCTATGTGCCCGCCGACCGGAATAAGCCCACGCAAAACGTCATCGGCACCATTGCCGTGGATTCCATCTATACCCCTGTCAAGAAGGTCAACTACACTGTGGAGCCCACCCGTGTGGGTACCTCCAGCGACTTCGACAAGCTGACGCTGGAAGTCTGGACCGACGGGACCATTTCTGCCCGGGACGCTGTTTCTCTGGGCGCCAAGATCCTGTGCGACCACTTTACTCTGTTCACCGACCTCTCCGAAAGCGTTGGCAGCAAGCCTACCGTGGTGGAGAAGGCGGAGGCCCAGCGTGACAAGGTACTGGAAATGACCATCGAGGAGCTGGACCTCTCTGTCCGCAGCTTCAACTGCCTCAAGCGCGCCAACATCAACACCGTCGAGGACTTGATCTCCAAGACCGAGGACGAGATGATGAAGGTCCGCAACCTGGGCCGCAAGTCCCTGGAAGAGGTCATCAACAAGCTGGCGATGATGGGCCTGCACCTGGCTGACGAGGAAAACAACTAAATTTTCCGCCGGGAACACCCCGGCGCACCAAAATCCTTACAAGGAGGAGAACCGAAATGCCCGGAACTCGGAAACTTGGCAAGACCAGCGACCAGCGCATGGCTATGCTGCGTCAGCAGGTCACTGATTTCCTGGATAACGGCAAGATGGAGACCACCATCACCCGTGCCAAGGAAATCAAGCCCATGGCTGAAAAGATGATCACCCTGGGTAAGAAGGCCGACCTGGCTGCTTACCGTCAGGCGATGTCTTTCATCACCCGCGAAGATGTCTGCAAGAAGATCTTCAAGGAGATCGCTCCCAAGTATGCGGAGCGCAACGGCGGCTATACCCGCATCATCCGCACCGGCATCCGCCGCGGCGATGCTGCTGAGACCGCTATCATCGAGCTCGTCTGATTCAGACCCGCTCACGGCGTAAGCACTGATAAAAGCCCCATTGTCATGGAACTCGAGACCATGACAATGGGGCTTTTTATGGGTTAATTAAATAGCTGTAACGCCATTTTATGTAGAACAAGCCCCCGGAAAAGCTTTCGGGGGCTTGTTCAGAAAAAAGAAGAAAAAGAAGAAAAAAGAGAAAAGCAAAAATAAGAACTGGACTTACCGCACGCCAAAGAGGAGATCTCCGTAGGTGGGGAAGGGCCAATATTTGTCGGCAGTGATGGACTCTGCCTCGTCGCAGACCACTCGCAGCTCTGCCATTTTTTGCAGGACCACATCCCGGATCACATAGGCTGCGTCCGTTACATCGGGGATTGCTTTCAACCGGATCAGGGTGGTATCCAGAGAGGAAGCGGCGTCACTGATCTCGTCCGCCAGCTTGGAGAGTTTGGAGATCAGATCCTTTTCATATTTACAGGCCAGCCCGGGAACCGCCGCAGTTTTGGCGGCCACAGTGCCAGACAGATTGCCCAGATAGGCCTCCACAGCAGGCAGAATTTCCTTTCGGGCCATATCTACCATGGTAAGCCCCTCGATATTGACGGTCTTGCAGTAGTTTTCCAGACAGATCTCATACCGGGAACGGATCTCCGCTTCGGAAAAGATCTTCAGAGATGTGAGCATTTCCACGTTTTTCTTTTCCAGCACGGTGGCCAGAGCATCCGGTGTGGTGCGGAGATTCAGCAGTCCCCGTTTTTCTGTGGCCTCCTTGATCCAGGCGTCATCATAGCCGTTGCCGTTGAAAATGATCCGCTTGTGGGCCTTGATGGTCTCCTTGATCAGGTCATGGAGCGCGGACTCAAAATCAGACACACCCTCCAGCCGGTCGGCAAACTCCTTCAGCGTTTCCGCCATTGCTGCGTTGAGCATGATGTTGGCACAGGCGATAGAATCAGAAGAGCCAACCATACGGAACTCGAATTTGTTGCCAGTGAAGGCAAAGGGGGAGGTCCGGTTGCGGTCTGTGGTGTCCCGGGTGAATTTAGGCAGCACATGAACGCCCAGCTTCAAAACGGTTTTCTCGGTGCCGCTGTAAGGGGTGTCCGTCTCAATGGCATCCAGAACAGCGGTAAGCTCGTCGCCCAAAAAGATAGAGATTACAGCAGGAGGTGCTTCGTTGGCGCCCAGACGGTGATCGTTGCCGGCAGTGGCCACAGACAGCCGCAACAGGTCCTGATAATTGTCCACGGCCTGAACGGCGGCGCACAGGAACAGCAGGAACTGGGCATTTTCGTAGGGCGTCTCACCAGGTTTGAACAGATTCACGCCGGTGTCCGTAGCCAGAGACCAGTTGTTATGCTTGCCGCTGCCGTTGACGCCAGCAAAGGGCTTTTCCGCCAGCAGGCACACCAGACCGTGGCGGGAGGCCACCTTCTGCATGATCTCCATGGTCAACTGGTTGTGATCCGTGGCGATGTTTGCCACGGAGAAAATGGGAGCCAGCTCGTGCTGAGAGGGCGCTACCTCATTGTGCTCCGTTTTGGCCAGAATACCCAGCTTCCACAGCTCCGTGTTCAGATCCTCCATGTAGGCTTCTACCCGGGGCTTGATAGCACCGAAATAGTGGTCATCCAATTCCTGTCCCTTGGGGGGCTTGGCACCGAACAAAGTCCGGCCGCAGAAGACCAGATCCTTCCGCTTTTCATACATGGCCTTGTCGATCAGAAAATACTCCTGCTCAGGGCCTACGCAGGGATGGACGCACTTGACGTCCTCATTGCCGAAGAGCTTCAGGACCCGAAGGGCCTGCTTGTTCAGCGCCTGCATGGATCGCAGCAGCGGTGTTTTCTTATCCAAGGCCTCGCCACTGTAGGAACAGAACGCCGTGGGGATGCACAAGGTATGTCCCTTAATGAAGGCATAGGAAGTGGGGTCCCAGGCAGTATAGCCGCGGGCCTCAAAAGTGGCCCGCAGACCGCCGGAAGGGAAGGAGGAAGCGTCCGGCTCTCCCTGAATCAGCTCCTTGCCGGAAAATTCCATGATGACGCCGCCGTCGGGAGAAGGGGAAATGAAGCTTTCGTGTTTTTCTGCGGTAATGCCAGTCAGCGGCTGGAACCAGTGGGTGAAATGGGTAGCGCCGTGCTCCACAGCCCAGTCCCGCATGGCGGTAGCTACCGCGTCTGCCACATGGGCGTCCAGAGAAGCACCCTCATCAATGGTCCTCTTCAGAGAAGCATAAACATCGGAGGGCAGCTTGGCCCGCATGACCCGGTCATCAAATACCAGACTGCCGAAATAGTCAGAAACTGTACGCATGTATAAACTCCTTTCCTTCATAAAAAAGGGGGCACCGATCCCCCGGAATCACATTCCGGGACACCGTTGCCCCTCCGCATAACAATCAAAAATAGCGTCTTGAAGATTACTCTCCAAGACGCCATTGCCTTTGATGTTGGGGATTATACACGATAAGATTTTGCTTGTCAAGATGTTTCCTACAAAAAAACGGAGGAATTTTCGGGAAATTTGCCGAAGTCTCTTGACATCCCGGAAATACCTGTTAAGATAGAAATACAATTTCAAAGTCCCTTATCAAGAGTGGCGGAGGGAACGGCCCGATGAAGCCACGGCAACCTGTTTTCACAAGGTGCCAATTCCGACGGAAACGACAGATGAGGAGCGGAAAACGATCTTTTCACGCGCTTCCATGTCGGAAGCGCGCGTTTTTTGTCATCCGGCGAGGGACAGCAAAGGAGAAAGAACATGGCAAGAACCTACTTATTTACCTCTGAATCCGTGACCGAGGGCCACCCCGACAAGATCTGCGACCAGATCTCTGACGCGGTGCTGGACGCCATTCTTGCCAAGGATCCCAACGGCCGCGTGGCCTGCGAGACCACCGCTTCCACCGACCTGGTACACATCATGGGCGAGATCACCACCAGCTGCTACGTGGATATTCCCAAGATCGCCCGGGAAGTTATCCGGGATATCGGTTATGACCGCGCCAAGTACGGCTTTGACTGCGATACCTGCGGCATCATTTCCAACATCGACGAGCAGTCCAGCGACATCGCTCTGGGCGTGGACAAGTCTCTGGAGGCCAAGGAATCCGGCGAGGCCGAGCTGGATAACGGCGCCGGTGATCAGGGCATGATGTTCGGCTACGCCTGCGACGAGACCCCGGAGCTGATGCCCCTGCCTATTTCTCTGTCTCATAAAATGGCCCGGAAGCTTACCGAGGTCCGCAAGACCGGACTTGTGAACTATCTGCGGCCTGACGGCAAGACTCAGGTCACTGTGGAGTATAACGGCGAGAAGCCCATCCGTGTGGATACCGTGGTGCTCTCCACCCAGCACAGCCCCGAGGTGACGCTGGAGCAGATCCGCAAGGATATGATCGATATGGTCATCAAGCCCACCATTCCCGCAGAACTGCTGGACGAGAATACGAAGATCTATGTGAACCCCACCGGCCGGTTCGTCATCGGCGGCCCTCAGGGTGACAGCGGCCTCACCGGTCGGAAGATCATCGTGGATACCTATGGCGGCAGCGCCCCTCACGGCGGCGGCTGCTTCTCCGGCAAGGACCCCACCAAGGTGGACCGCTCCGCTGCTTACGCCGCCCGCTGGGTGGCCAAGAACATCGTGGCGGCAGGACTGGCCCGGAAGTGCCAGGTGCAGCTGGCCTACGCCATCGGCGTGGCCCAGCCCGTCAGCGTGCTGGTGGATACCTTCGGTACCGGTACGGTGGGGGATGAGAAGCTGGAAGAGGCTGTGAAGAAGGTCTTTGACCTGCGGCCCACCGCCATCATCCGGGATCTGGACCTGAGAAAGCCTATCTATCGCCAGCTGGCGGCCTACGGCCACATGGGCCGCGAGGATCTGGGCGTATCCTGGGAAAAGACCGACCGGGTGGACGCACTGAAGGCGGCCCTTCAGTAACGGAATAAACTGTCAGATAGAACCCACCCCGGAGTACACAGTACTCCGGGGTGGGTTTGAGTTTACCGATAAAGCAGTGGATTTTCCGTAGCGGTAAGGAAGGGTGTGCGCGGGAAACCCAAGAAGGGTGTCCTGCGCAATTGAGATCCTAAGTTTTCAGAAATTCTATAAAGTTCTGAAAACTTGTTCAGCGGGGAGAAAAAAGCTTTTTTCGATACGCTGAACCCACCCCGGAGTACACAGTACTCCGGGGTGGGTTTTTTCAAATCTTTTCCAGCATGGACCGGACGGTGTCCAGATCCGCGGAAGTGAGGCCGTAAAGCGCGGCTACAGCCCGGTCAAGCTGCTGCCGGACGGCGTCCTGACAGCGAGGGTCTGAGGCTCGGCGGCCCTCCTCGCAGAGAGCGGCGATGGACAGATGACGGCTGTCCGCGGGGTCAAAGGCCGGAATATGCAGCTTGTCCAGCACATGAGCGGAAATGCTGGTGGGGTTCATGTAGCAGGTGACGCAGCAGCGCACCGGAGCGGAGCTGAGAATCCCGCAGAGATAATAGGCCTCCTCCCGGCAGTCAGTGCCCACATAGATCACCTTTTCGTTGGGCAGGGGCAGCGTTTCTCCCAGATAGGGGTCCTGCATCGGTGCGATGACCGCCGTGATGAAGGAGCGGGCGATGTAGCGCCACGCTACCTTGTAGCGGGAAAACGTATAGGGTCCCACTCGCAGCAGCGCGTAGAAGTAACGCTCTTGAATGGCCCGCTCCCACCCGGCGAAGCCTTTCCGGGTTTCTAGAAGATCCCGAAACCGGGTCAGGTAGGCGTAGGTCAGCGGCAGATCCTGCCGCAAATCCGCTTCCGCAAGGGGATAGATTTTGGTTTCAGCCGTGTGGGGGCACAGCAGCCAGGCACGGCTGCGGACGCTCCACTGGGAGAGGTCGCTGCCCTGAATGAGGGGATAGACGCAGGTTGGCTCCAGCTCCGCCGTAACGGCGGGGGCCTTGCGGCGGGCCTTTTCCGCCAGATTGGTGACCCGCAGGGCATTGCCTGTCCGTTCCAGAATCTGAAGCTGATAGACGGCGTTGGCCCCGCCGGTGAATACACCGGTCCGGGCCTGATAGGGATTGCTGCCTAAAAGGGCGTCCAGCACCGGGGACAGCCCACTGGGAGCACTGACCCACACGGAGCCAGAATCCTCCCGGTGGGCGGGAGCGGCGGTCATGTCCTCCATCCGTACAAAGGGAAGAACGGAGGCAATCGTCGCGTCCGGTGACCGGACCGCCCGCCGGAAGCCGGGCTTTGCCTGCCAGTGCCGGTAGGGGACAGGGAAAACGTGGCGGGCGTCCCGCTGGATGAGTACCAGCGCAACAGGGGTGCAGATCCCGTCAAAGGGTCGGATACGGCCAAGGTCCTCCACCTCAAGCACCCGGAAATCCAGACCGGGGCCGTCCAGATGGAACCGCCGGAATCCGGCGCCGTTCTGGGCGGAGCGGAAGGTGGCCTGCCGCAAGATAAAGCTGAGGTGTCCACTGGGGACGAGAAAGCGGTCCAATGCGGCGCAGGTGAACAGGGTAGACACATCCTCCTTGGAAAAACCGAGCCGGGGGCCTTTCACCTGCAACAGGCCGTATTCCCCCCACAAATGCTGGGACCCGGCCCGATACCGGGGGGACAGGTACTCCCAGTTCACCCATGGGGGATTTCCCATGACTATATCTGCCTTTTGATGGAAGAACGCCCAAATACGGTTCAGCAAAATACCGGCCATAAGACGCCGCCCATTCGGGGGTAGAGAGGTGAGCAGACCGCGTGCTTCCGGCATGGAAAGAAATTCCTCCGGATCGGGGCGCATTTCCACTGCCTGACGGCAGAGGGACAGGGAAACATCACATGCCAGACCACAGCCGGTGTCGATCACCAGCGTATCCCCACGGAGAATGGGGATATTCAGAGCGTCATAGCGGTAAATGGGAAGAAACAGACCCGCTTCCGGCAGCGGCTGGCGGGCCATGACGGCCAGATAATTGACCTTCGCCGTTAGGACTGCCAATGGGTGGAGGTCGAAGCCTGCCACCTGATCAGATAAGGGAGGGTCTTGGGGCGTATCCGCCCGGATCATGCGGAGAGCCTGGATCAAAAAAACACCGGAGCCGCAGGCGGGGTCCAGAAAGCGCAAATCTCCGGCCTGCTGTCTGCTTGCGCTGACGGCATTTTGCAGGGTCCGTTCCGCCAGCCAGCCGGGGGTGTAGTATTCCCCAAGGGCATGGCGGAGGGCCGGGGGGACCACGGTTTCGTAGATGCGGCTGAGACTGTCCGGGGAAAGGGTGCTGCCTTCCGGACAGGTGTCAAAGGACTCCAGACAGGCCCGCAATTCCTCACACTGGGTTTCCAGCGCCGGGTCCCAGATGTCCAGCGGCCAGATATACCAGTCATCCCCACAGAAATTGCGGATACCCCGGTTAACAAAGGCCCTGCCAGAGAGAAGCTCCGTCAGGGGCGGTTCGGGGGACGCACCCTGAAGGGTATCCCAAGCGATGAGCTTGATGAGCACACTGTAAAAGGTCTGAATGCTTTGCAGGAGCCGGGGCAATTCCGGCGGTGTGTCAAAACCAAACCGATCACCCAAGGACCCGGCGTCGGTTTTTGCATTGGGAGAGAGCCGCTGGCGCAGATCACCGTAGATCAGCTCCAATTCCTGCGCCCACAGCTCAAACAGCGCTGAACCTTCCCACAGGGTGGGGTCCAGCCACTGATAAAAACAACGGACACACCGCACCATGACGCCATGGAGCGGTGTGTCCTCTTTTTTCAGTTGGATCAAGATGGAATGCAGATCGTACATGGTCCCTCCGGCGGGCTGACTGCCGCCTGACAGTTTATTTGGTTTCCGCAGCGGCCCGGACGGGCAGTTCGCTGATAAGGGTGGAGCCCAGCACCAGAACGGCGCCAAGGATGCCGCTCCAACCCAGAGGCTCCTTCAGCAGCAGAGCGGAGAGGAAGATGGCTACGATGGGGTCGATGTAGCTGAACAGCACCACCGTCTGGGCGGGGAGATAGGTCATGGAGCCGAAGAACAGGGAATAGCACCAGCCGGTGTGGAAAACACCTACGATCAGCAGCAGTACGGCGCCCAGAGGTGTCAAAGCCATAGCGGCTACATCCTCCGTCAGCAGGATGTAGGGGATCATCACCAGTGCTGCCACCGCCAGCTGTACCAGAGTCCGCTCACAGGCGGGGACCTGATCCAGAAACTTGTTGATGGACACATCGCTGGCATAAAGCACGGCGGAAAGAAGGGCCAGCAGGATACCGGTGGCTTCCCCGGCTTCCGGCAGGCCGGACTGGGGGACTCCGGAGACAAACACCATGCCGCACAGGGCGGCCAGCACGCAGAGGAGCTTTCTGGTGGTCAGCTTTTCGTGGAACAGAAAGGGGGAGGCCAGCGTCACGAACACCGGCGCCATGTAGTAGCACAGGGTAGCAGTGGCCACGGTGGTGTAACGGTAGGCTTCAAACAGCGTGATCCAGTTGAAGCTGATGATCGCGCCGGAAAGAGCCAGCAGCTTCCAATGCGGCTGGACGCTTGCCCACCGAAAGGGTGTCCGGCGGAAATACAGCAGAAGCAGCAGGAACACTGCGCCCACCGCGCCGCGGACAAAGGCGATGACAGAGGAGGGCAGGTTGATATAGCGGACAAAAATGCCGATGGTGCCGAAGGCGGTGACGGCAATGATGAGATCCAGCTTGGCACGGTTGACGGACTTCATAGGAACAAACCTCTCTTGGAAGAAAATGATATATTTTATGCCAGCAGCGGCAGCAGGACATCCGTCAGCAGCTGGAGGGCCTCCTCCAGATCGGACTGGGACAGACCGGCGTAGTTGATGACCAGCGTGTGAGCGAAGCGGGGGTCCGGTACGGCGGCATACTCTGAGAGAAAGCTCAGTCGGATGCCGGCCTCCGCCGTCAGGCGGCGCAATTCTTCATCGGAGCGGTTGGTATCCAGCCGCAGCAGAAAGTGCAGACCGGCCCCCTCCTCGGAAAAGGTGACATGGCTGGCCAGCGGCGAAGCCCGGAAGGCGCTGATGGTGGCGGAGCGGCGGTCCCGATATTCCTTCCGCATCCGGGAGAGGTGACGCTCGTAGTGGCCCCCGGCGATGAAACGGGTCAGAACGTGCTGCTCCAGCGCAGGGACCGTACAGGCATAGAAGCCCAGCTCCTGCCGGTAGCGTTCCAGCAGCCGGGGCGGCAGTACCAGAAAGCCAAGACGCATAGAGGGGGAAATGGTCTGGGAAAAGGTGTTCAGGTAAATGACCCGGCCCCGGTCATCGATGCTTTGCAGGGTGGGGATGGGACGACCAGTGTAGCGGAACTCGCTGTCATAGTCATCCTCGATGATGGTGGAACCGGTATCCTCCGCCCAGCGCAGAAGGGCTTGCCGCCGGGCGATGGGGGTCACCAGTCCGGTGGGGTACTGGTGGTTGGGGGAGATGTGCAGCGCCCGCGCCTTGGATCTCATCAGCGCCGCCAGTTCTACGCCCTGATTATCCAGCGGGATGGGGACGCAGGCGGCTCCGCAGGCGTCATAGACCTGACGGATCTTGGGATAGCCGGGGTCCTCCACGGCGAACACCGTGTCCCGGCCCAGCAGTTGGGCCAGCAATAAGTAAAGGTATTCCGCACCGGCGCCGATGACGATCTGTTCCGGGGAGACTGCCATACCTTTGAAGTCCCGGAGATCGTCGGCAATGGCCTGCCGCAGGGCAGCCAAGCCCTGATGGGGGACCGGGGACAACAGAGCTTCCGGTGCTTCCGAGAGGACCTGCCGGGTGAGGCGGGCCCAGGTGGAAACGGGGAACCGGGCGGTGTCCACCTGATTGCGGCCCAGATCCAGCCGCCAGGAAACAGCGGGGGTCTCCGGCATCAAAACCGAGCGGACAGCAGGCGGTGGGGCCTGCTCCACGGCGGAGACAAAAAAGCCCCGCTTAGGTTGAGCCTGTAAATAGCCCTCCGCTTCCAACTGGCTGTACGCGCCCTCCACGGTAACAACGGAGACCCGCAGATGCTCCGCCAGCGCCCGCTTGGAGGGAAGCCGCGTCCCGGCGGGCAGAGCACCGCTGAGAATGTCCGCCCGGATGCGGCGGCACAGGTATTCATAGAGGGGGAGCGTGCCCCGCTCCTCCATGGGGTAAGTCAGCATAGCGGCACCTCCAGAATGGGATGGGAAGAAAGCGCCCCGGCAAGGGTGACCCAGCCGGGGCGGAATGATTAGAAAGAAAACTCAGAAACTGCCCGGGCCGTCGGAGAAATCTGACTGCCGGGAGCGGAACTCCGGCATATCTTCCTTGGCGGCATCGAAATAGGCAAGCTGGACGCACTGGTAGTTGGGCAGGTAGAAGATGGACAGCGCATAAACGAAGGCGGAGGCTGTCAGGATCTGCCACAGAGGCATGGGAGCGGCGAGGGCCGCATAGGGGTCCATACCGCTGAACCCAAGGGTCAAGATCGCCTGACTCGTAAAAAAGAGACTGGGAAGTATACTCAGCAGGATCCATCCCATATAGCTGAGATCCAGCTTGAACAACTCCATTTTATATCCCTGCGTCTGCCGCTTGCTTAAATTCAGTGCCTCCATAATATCCATATCCGGATTTTCATAGAGATTATAGAGGGCGAAGCGGTAGCGGTAGTAGGCAATGATGCCGGGAACCACAAACAGCATGGACCACAGGAACACAAACAGGTTGATCACGATGTTCAGAGCGATGATCTTGCCGGTGAAAGAGAACCCGTCGAACAGCACAGCGTATTCCGAGCGCTCCCGGCGGCGGATGTCCATGCAGTAGAGGGCAAAGCCGGCAGCTAAGATCCATCCGGCCAGCGTTGTGAGGATGGAGAGGAAGGTGGACACCAACTCCGGTCCGGGGAACAGGGCCTCCATCAGGCTGAATAGGAACAGACAAATACAGTACAGGGCCGTCATACCCTTGGGGGATACCTGCGCCGTCTGCAAAAGTTCTCGGGCCTGAGCCTTCAGTGCGGCGCGGTCAATGGGTTTCGTCATAAAAAGGGACCTCCATTCGCCGCTCCGGCAGACAGGCCGGGCTGCGGCGATACTTTCTGAAAGATATGCTTCATCATAGCATACCTCCGAAAAAAAGACAAGAGAGGCAGAGGAGGTACAGCGACTGCGGGAGTTGTCGGCAGGAAAATATGCAGGTTGACCAAAAAGAGAGGGTGGGCTTGTGCAAAAACAGGGAAAAAGTGGAGGAATACAAAGAAATTGATAAATTTTATACAAAAAAACGAATTCATAGTCTGGACATTTTTCGATGGGTGGTGTAGAATAAAGCGCAGTATGTGATAGTGTGCCGAAGCATGGCCTGCCATGCCATTGCCCGATGGCGGGGCGGGGTATGCTTTGACACCTATCAATGGAGTAAGAATGAGGTGAAGACAATGGCACAAGCTTTCTTTGGCGGCGTTCATCCCCATGATATGAAGGCCGCAACCAATGAAAAGGCCATCGAGCAGCTGGCACCCCCGGCTACCGTGGTCATCCCCATGTCGATGCACTTTGGCGCACCCTGCACCCCGATCGTAAAAGTAGGCGACCAGGTAAAGGTGGGTCAGAAAATCGGCGAATTCAAGGGGCTGGGCGCCCCGATTCATGCCAGCGTTTCCGGTACGGTGAAGGCCATCGAGCCCCGGCCCTTCTCTATGGGCGGCGACATGGTGTCCGTTGTGATCGAAAACGATTTCCAGAACACGGTCAGCGAAGAGGTGAAGGCTCCTGCCGATCCCGACGCTCTGACGGTGGAGGAAATGGTCGAGATCGTGAAGAATGCCGGTATCGTGGGTATGGGCGGCGCGACCTTCCCCACGCATGTTAAGATCTCCGGCGGCATCGGCAAGGTGAAGGACGTGCTTATCAACGGCGCTGAGTGCGAGCCTTACATCACCGGCGACCATCGGGCCATGCTGGAGCGTCCCGAGGAGATCATCGGCGGCGCTACCTATCTGGCCAAGATGTTCGGCGTGGACAAGGTCATCATCGGCGTTGAGGACAACAAGCAGAACGGCATCGACGCCATGAACAAGGTCATCGCTGAGAAGAAGGCCCCCGTTGTGGTGGAGCCTCTGCGCTGCCGTTACCCCCAGGGTGGTGAGAAGCAGCTGATCCAGGCCATCACCGGCCGTCAGGTGCCTCCCGGCGGCCTGCCCGCTGATGTGGGCTGCGCGGTGTTCAACATCAACACCACCATCTGCATCTTCAAGGCCATCACCACCGGTATGCCCGTGGTGAACAAGGTGGTCACCGTGTCCGGCTCCGGCATCGTGGACCCCAAGAACATCGAGTGCCCCATCGGTACCCCCGTGTCTCTGCTGCTGGACGCTTGCGGCGGCGTGAAGGACGGTACTTACAAGCTCATCGCCGGCGGCCCCATGATGGGCATGGCCCAGTACACTGCGGATATTCCCGTGGCCAAGGGCACCGGCGCTATCCTCGCTTTCTGCGAGAAAGAGGAGCAGACCGTTGAGCATCCCCAGTGCATCCGCTGCGGCAAGTGCGTTGCTGCCTGCCCGGTGCACCTGGAGCCTCTCTTTATGTATCAGTATGCCGAGAAGGGCATGGTGGATGAGCTGAACGAGGCCCACATCATGGACTGCATGGAGTGCGGCGCCTGCGCTTACGCCTGCCCCGCCCGTATGCACCTGACCCACATGTTCAAGACTGGCAAGCAGCTCGTCAAGAACAAGATGGCTGCCGATCGGGCCGCCGCTGAGGCCAAGAAGGCCGCGGAAGCGAAGAAGGAGGCATAAGAGATGACCGATTACAAGAATTTGAAGCTCATTGCCACTTCTAACCCTCACATCCGCGGCAGTGAGACCACCCGGTCCATCATGCTGGACGTCATCATTGCCATGTGTCCCGCTCTGATCTGGGCCATCATTTACTTCGGCGTGGAGGCTCTGCTCCTCACCGCTGTGTCCGTCATTGGCTGCGTTGTCTTTGAGGGACTGTACCGCAAGCTCATGCACAAGCCCCAGTCCATCGATGACCTCTCTGCTGTGGTCACCGGTATGCTGCTGGCTTTTGTCTGCCCCGCCACCACCCCGCTGTGGATGATCCTCATCGGTGACTTCTTTGCCATCATTGTGGTCAAGCAGCTCTTTGGCGGCATCGGCAAGAACTTCCTGAACCCTGCTCTGGCAGGCCGTGCCGCTCTGCTGGCCAGCTATGCCGGTGCGATGACCACCTGGCTGCCTGCCGGCACCAAGGCCGCCATCGGCGGCGGTATGCCTGTGGACGTGGTTTCCGCCGCGACCCCGCTGGCTTATCTGAAGACCGGCGATCTGGAGGGCCTGAAGCAGATCGCCTCCGTGGGTGATATGTTCCTGGGCAAGGTGGGCGGCTCCATGGGTGAGGTTTCTGCCCTGATGCTGCTCATCGGCGGTCTGTACCTGATCTGGCGCAAGGTCATCAACTGGCAGACTCCCGTGGCCTACATCGCCACCGTGGCTGTTCTGACCGTGCTGTTCCCCAAGGCCGGCGGCGCTGAGTATATGCTTTACAGCATCTTCGGCGGCGGCCTGTTTCTGGGCGCTTTCTTCATGGCTACCGACTATGCCACCTCCCCCGTCACCAAGAAGGGCCAGCTGATCTACGGTATCGGCTGCGGCCTGTTCACCGTGTTCATCCGGTACTTCGGTTCTTACAATGAGGGCGTTTGCTACTCCATCATGGTCATGAACTGCTGCACCGCGTTGATCGACAAGTACACCAAGCCCGTTCGTTTCGGCGTGGTGAAATCCGACAAGAAGGAGGCAGCCGCGAAATGAGCAATGAAGTGAAGACCAAGGAAAAGGTCAATATGGACCCCAAGTACATCATCAAGCTGACTGTGACCCTGCTGCTTACCTGCATGGTCGTGGCTGGCCTGCTGGGCTGGGTCAACAGCATCACCAAGGATAAGATCGCCGCGATCACCTGGGAAAAGACCGTGGCCGCTATGCAGAAGGTCATTGAGGCCGACGATTTCTCCGACGCTATGGAGCTGACCGACGATATGACCGCCGCTGCCACCGCTCAGGGCAGTACGCTGGCAGCCGTCTATCAGGCTCAGTCCGGCGGTCAGCCTGTGGGCTACGCCATCAACGTGGAGGCTTCCGGCTCTCAGGGCACCATCTCCATGATGGTGGGCATTGACATGGACGGTGCTGTCACCGGTGTTTCCATTGTCACCAACTCTGAGACCTCCGGTATCGGCTCCAAGGTCATGAGCAACGAGCCTCTGACCAACGGCACCCGCGTTCTGGATCAGTTTATCGGCAAGTCCGCCGCTGACGGCGTTCTGTCCGTTGGCTCCAACGTGGACGCCATCACCGGCGCTACCGTGTCCACCAAGGGTGTGACCACCGGCGTCAATGCCGCTTTGGCTGCTGCCGGCGTCATCGGTTAAGAGAGGAGGACACTGAAGTATGAATCTTGGTAAACAATTCAAGGACGGTATGCTGACGCAGAACCCCGTTCTGGTTCAGGTGCTGGGCATGTGCTCTACCATGGCCATCACCACCTCTTTCTTCAACGGCATCGGCATGGGTGTGGCGGTTACCATCATCCTGACCCTGTCCAACATCATTATTTCCGCTATGCGGAAGATCATCCCTGATAAGATCCGTATCGCCATGTTCATCGTGGTGATCGCCGGCTTCGTGACCTGCGTGGACCTGTCTATCCAGGCGTTTCTGCCGGATCTGGCCAACTCTCTGGGCGTGTTCATCCCCCTGATCGTGGTGAACTGCATCATCCTGGGCCGTGCGGAGGCTTTCTCCTACAAGAACGGCATGGTTGCCTCTTTCTTTGACGGCATCTTCCAGGGCATCGGCTACACCTGGGTCCTGCTGGCTATGTGCATCATCCGTGAGTTCCTGGGCGGCGGCACCTTCGGCGGCGGCGTCCTGGGCGCTGTGAACGAGGCTGGTCAGCATGTGGGCATCCAGATCTTCCCCGCTGATTACGGTATCGGTATGCTGACCCTGCCTGTGGGCGGCTTCCTGGTGCTGGCTGCTCTGATCGCTGCCATGCAGTGGGCTCTGGCTCGTCCCAAGAAGGATAAGGAGGAGAGCAAATAATGGAAATCTTTAAGCTGCTTTCGATCACGCTGGGTGCAATCCTGGCAAACAACTTCATCTTCTCCCAGTTCCTGGGCTGCTGCCCCTTCCTGGGCGTTTCCAAGAAGGTGGATACCGCAGTGGGCATGGGCGTGGCCGTTACCTTCGTTATGGGTCTGGCCTCCGCTGTGTGCTTTGTGGTGAACAAGTACATCCTGATCCCCCTGGACCTGGCTTACATGCAGACCGTGGCATTCATTCTGGTCATCGCTTCTCTGGTGCAGTTCATCGAGATGTTCCTCCAGAAGGCCATGCCCGCTCTGTATACCGCTCTTGGCGTGTATCTGCCCCTGATCACCACCAACTGCGCAGTTCTGGGCGTTGTGCTGCTGAACGTGCAGAATGGCTACAACTTCATTGAGTCTGTGGTCTACGGCATCACCGGCGGTCTGGGCTTCCTGCTGGCCATCGTGTTGTTCGCCAGCATCCGTGAGCGTCTGGTGTTCGCTGACTATCCCAAGTGCTGGGACGGTTTCCCCATCGCGCTGATCACCGCCGGCCTGATGGCTCTGGCCTTTATGGGCTTCTCCGGCCTGAAGGTTTGGTAAGGAGGTAGGAAAGATGGGAAATATTATTGCTGCTATCGCAGTTCTGGGCGCTCTGGGCGCTCTGTTCGGACTGATCCTGTCCGTGGCTTCCAAAATCTTTGAGGTCAAAAAAGATCCCCGCGAGGAGGCTATCCTCAGCCATCTGGCCGGCGCTAACTGCGGCGGCTGCGGCTACCCCGGCTGCGGCGGCTGCGCTGCTGCCATTCTGGCCGGCAACGCTCCTGTCACCGCTTGCGCTCCCGCAGGCCCCGACAATGCTGCCGCCATCGCTGAGATCATGGGCATGGCTGCTCCCACCGGTGAGCGTCAGGTAGCTTTCGTCCGCTGCAACGGCGGCGAGGCTGCTAAGAAGCGCTTTGAGTATGTGGGCGTGCAGGACTGCCTCTCTGCCACCAAGGTTGCCGCCGGTCCTCTGGAGTGCCGCTTCGGCTGCCTGGGCTTCGGCTCCTGTGTGAACGCCTGCCAGTTCGGTGCTATGTCCATCGGTCCCAACGGCACCGCTGTTGTGGACCCTGAGAAGTGCACCAACTGCGGCGCCTGCATGAAGGCCTGCCCCCGCGGCCTGATCACCTCCGTGCCCGTGAGCAAGAAGGTCCATGTGGCCTGCGCCAACCTGGATAAGGGTAAGGCTGCTATGAGCGTCTGCGGCAACTCCTGCATCGGCTGCGGCCTGTGCGAGAAGGAGTGCAAGAAGGACGCTATCCATGTGGTCAACGGCGTGGCCGTCATCGACTATGACAAGTGCGTGGGCTGCAAGCTCTGCACCAAGGTCTGCCCCCGTGACGCCATCCTCCCCAAGGCCACCGCTGAGGAGAAGGAAAAGTATAAGGCCATCAAGAAGGCTCAGGCTGAGAAGGCCGCCGCTGCCAAGAAGGCTGCGGAAGAGGCTGCTCCTCAGGCCTAAGACTCCGTCTACGGATCAAATCCCGGCGCGGTCTGTCTCTGATCAGGACAACAACTGAATCCGGGAAAACCCCGACAGATCATCGCTTTGCGATGTCTGTCGGGGTTCCTTTATAACAAGGTTCCAGTTTGACTTTGTATTCTAAAAGGAGCCAGAGCCTTGTATCTTCGATGGTTTCAGAGGGCATAGAAAGACAAAAGGGAATTAGGATATATAAAAACACGGGCTGAAAGTGTTTACACTTTCAGCCCGTGAACAGTTGGGATTTATCGATTTACCGCTTGCCCGGCGTTTTCGCCGTTAGAGGGGGCGGAGGAACCGCCGTATTCTGTTTGCTCCCGCCGCATGAGCGAGACGCGGACACGGAGCTGCTGGAGCTTGTTTTCACCTTGAATCCCTACTTTTCCATAGATATCCCTGCGATAGGAGTAGATTGTGCTCATCTTTTTTCCGAGCTGTTCCGCAAGCACCTGAGCACTGACTCCGTCAACCATTGCATCGATCACAGCCCGAGATTCGGCCCCCAGCTTTTGATAGGAAGAAAGGAACACATGATACTCTTCCGGGTCAATTTCGTCCTTTCGTTTTTGCGCCAAGCGCTTGGCGTTGGCCTCCACCTGCTCCATCTGCCCCTGTAGATCCTGTTTTTCTGTTTCCAGATCCGTGATGGTCCGCTCATGGACACGCAGCTTGTTGGAAAGGGGCAGAAGCTCTTCGAAGAAAGGGTTTCCCGCCTCGCCGCCGGCTGCGGTGACGTGGTCGATATCCTCCAGAATGGGGGTGAAGTAGCGGCGGGTGTAAAATAGACAGCAGACTACGCCGAAAAACATCAGCAATATCAGCAGCCCGCCGATCTCCAATTTGCTTTTCAGCAGGAGCCGACCATAGTCTCTTTTGGGGATCAGAACCGTCAGGGCATGAGGCTCGATATCGCCGCTGGCGGCCATGAAGGGCTGAGAAAGGCCCACGAAGGACAGCTCCGCTCCGGTGTAGGAGGTTAGCCCTTCCTGGAGCGGTTTTTCCGTCAGCAACTCGTCCGGGACAAAGCAGAAGCCATTTGCGGGATAGGCCAGAAGGCCCTTTGAAATATCCAGCCCCGCCGCACTGTCCGACAGGACGCAGGCCAGTCGGCTGACGCCGGAGGGCTGAGCGTGGTGGGAGGAGAAGTAGGCCTGATTCACCGAAAAGCCGCACAGGCCGTAGGCTGTACCATCCCCACCCAGCATGGGAACTGTTAGAAGGATCGCGCGTTCAGAGGTGTCGGGCAGGGTCAGCAGTGAGGTTGTCCGGCAGTCACGCTCAATGGGAACGGATGCCGTTTTCAGATGTTCGGCAAAGCCGGGGAACTCCGACAGGTCAAATTCCTGCGCCCATTTCCGGTGGGGCATCACATCATGCCGCCGTCCGATGTCCGCCATGCCGCGGTAGAGCAGCAGCCCACTTGTGGTGTGGGCGGCGTTGCTCCGCTGGACATACAGGCCGCTGAAGGAGCTGTCAGCACTGACAAGAGAGGTGTTCAGCACTACGAACGCGCCGGAGCAGTCCGCCTGACGTACATACTGGCATAGCGGCTCCAGCATAGCCTCCTCCAGCCGCTCTACAGCGTCCGCGTCCCCATCCAGTTTGGAAAGGTCCGTTGTCTGTTTTTCCAGAATGGCGGTCATGTCCTCGGAGAGATGAAGCCCCATTACGGAGACATTCCGCCACAGGGATTCCATGTCCGATTGAAACGCCTCCATCCGGAAGGTCAGCGATTTCGCCAGCTCCTCCCAGGGGCTTTTCAGCTGTCCCAGCAGAAGAAGGACAGCGAACAGCGTTACCAGCAGCAGCGCCGCCAGTGCGCCCATGTAGAGGAACAGCCGCCGTCGCATGGAGGGCTTGGCCTGTTTCAGTTTGGAAAAAGAAAACCCGGACATGGGCCGTCCCCCTCTTTCAGCATGACAGTGTTCTCAATGGATAGCGCACAGCAGCGCCCAGGTTTCCTCTGCCAATGTGTCAATGCTTTCACCGGCAGCAGCACGGGCGGGAAGCTCCTGCTGCATTTTCCGCAGGCCGTCGTAAAGTTGGCTGACCTTTCCGTAGTAGCCCTCAAAGCGAGGCTCGGATAAGGGAGTGTAGCTTTCCTGCATGATTTTCAGGGCTGCGTAAAGCTGACGGTAGCTTTCAGTCGGTTCCGGGAACTTATCATAATTTTCGATGGCGTCAAAGGCACCGTTCCGTACCGGCATATAACCGGTCTGGGCCACAAAGTCCAGATTCCGCTCGCTTTCCGTCAGCCAGCGGACGAACAGCGCGGCAGCCTCCGCCTTCTGAGCGGTGGTCTTGTAGGCACACAGCCCCACGCCCGCCTGCGTCATGAGGGCATCCACCCCGGCCGTTTTCGGCATGGGCAGCACATGGAGATCCATAGGCTCCTGTGTCCCGTCCTGATAGGTGACGGTATCGTTGTAGTAGAGAATCGCCGCGAAGGAGCCGAGGCCGGAGAGCACATCGCCTGTCATGACCTGCGTGTTGGAATAGAGATCGGAGACCACCACATGGCCCTGAGCCAGAGAGCGGGCGAACTGCATCCAGCTCTCCTTGAATACGGCATTATTGGTATCATACCAGCCGTTTTTTGTGTAAAAATCACCGCTGCCGTGCTCCAATGCGTTCAATTCTACAGAACGGATGGGATAGTCCAGTGCGCAGAAGGCCTCGCCGCCGGACCAGTCATAGAACTTTCCGGCAGCATCGTAAAAGCTCTCCCATGTGGAAAGGTCTGCGTAACTGACGCCGGTGGCCTGAGAAAAGCGGGCGAAGCCGCTGCCGTTGCACATCAGAAGCTGGGTGGATTTGGAAATAGGGAAGAGCAGCAGGGTTCCGTCCTCCGTCATGCCGTCGGCCAGAAAGCCGGGGACAAAGTTAGAGAGCTCCTCTGCTGTAAACCGGGCGTTCCAATCTACCAGATTGTCCGAGCCCAGCGCCGTGGCGTCGCTGATGTGGCAGGTGAACAGATCGGGCATTTCCGGTGCGTCTCTGCCGCCCTTCTGGGCTTCCTTGAGGAAGCCGCCGATCTTGGAGGCACTGCTGAGATTGGTCACCTGTACCCGGACGCCCTTCTCCTGCCCCACGGTACGGTTGAATTCCTGCACCAGCAGATCCATAGGCGAGCCGGACTGCTCGCCGTAAACGTGCCAGAAGTTCAGCGTCACCGGGTCGCTCTCCCGAAGCAGGGACTTCTCTCCGCAGCCGGAGAGGGTAAACACAAGGGCGGATACCAGCAGCAGGGAAAACAGACGCTTTTTCATGGGAAACCCTCCAAAATCGAGAAGCTGTTCATAAATCAGCGGTATTTTTGAAGCTTTTCGGTAAAATTTAGCCTTCAGGACCCTAATTCGGAGAAATTAGGGTTAACAAAATAAGAGATCCATGCTATACAAAAAGTGAGGTAAATTTGTCAAAGCGGGGCGGCAGCCGCTGCCCGGCTTCAAATTCATACACTTTATTGTAGCACACCCCACGGCGTTTTTACAAGGCGAAAAGCGGGAAAGAAGGGGGGAAATACGGATGGTTCAGGCGAAGAAAACGGCCGCCTACCGGGTCATCGCCGGTCCCGGCGGTAAGCGGGTCTTTCGGTTCTACTGCGACATTTCCGGTGAGTGTGCTTTGGGCTGAAATACTATCTAAAACACCGATAAATAGGATAAAAGCTGCAATCTTTTTCATTATAGTGTTCTTGTTTTGTTGTTTTTTAAGTTGTTTATGCAACAAAAATAAGACAAATCTTCAAGAAAGCCATATTCTGGATGTTATTTTAAAATATTTTTATAATTCTGCAATCTGTATATTTACTGCTTTTGCTTGGTGGAGAAAAAAACAGCCGGTTTGTTTCCAACCGGCTGTTTTTTTATTAAATATATTGAAGGAGAGAATGTTCCTTGTTATTTCATGCTGAAAGCTTGTTGTCCTATCATGGTTCCATCAGCGAAAATATAAACATGATAAGTTCCGGCAGGCAAATATTCCTCTACGTCCCAATATACGGTTACATTTTGTTCTAATTTTTTAATGGTGCAAGATAAAGCAAATGGTACGATAAGAGATTTAAGAATATCTCCTGTAAAGTCAGCTACACTTTCGTTGAGTTATTATGTTGCAACCTTGCTTTCAACACTTATTATTTGCTTTGCTGCAACGGGTATCTGTCTTACTTATGTAGCTATTGTCGGTTGGTATATGTCGCTCGCAGATATATTCTTTTTGTTTCTTGATATTTTACTCCTTGTTTTGTTTGGAACAGCATTATCTTCGATTATTAATTTTTTCTTATCAACACAAGGACAAATTTCGGCGGTAGGCACAATCATCAGTGCGGGATATGGTTTCATTTGTGGTGCATATATGCCTATTTCTTCATTTGGAGAAGGGCTGCAAAAAATAATCTCATTTTTGCCAGGTACTTATGGTACATCACTTATCCGAAATCATACAATGCAAGGGGCACTTGCTGAAATGCAAAATCAAGGTATTCCAACAGAGGTTATTGAAAAACTAAAAGATTCCCTTGATTGCAATCTTTATTTTTTCGGAAGTCAAGTAAATATCGGAACGATGTATATGATACTTGGAATCACTATTTTGGTATTGATTGGAATTTATATTTTGTTAAACAAATCAAAAAAATATAACTGTTAATTTTGTAGCTGCAAATGATTATGTATGCCGCCGCTATGGGTAACTCCATAACGGCAGTTTTTCAATGTCTATCGGCTATCTCTGTCAATGGATTTTTTATGCTGTCTTTGCGGCGGTTTCTGCTTGTTGCGTTCCTGTTGGTGCTAGAATATAAATAGTACAAGCCAAAATGAGAATTTGTCTATCTGACCAGTGTTATGGATTTATTTTCCAGAAAAATCATAGCCTGGACGCTTTCAGAAACACTGGAAGTATCTTGCGTGATTGATACTATAAACAAAGCCAAAGCTCGCCGAAATATCGATCAACCATTCATTATCCATTCGGATCGTGGCAGCCAATATGTTGCAAAGGAATAAAAAAAAGCAACCGAAAATATGCAGCGCAGTTATTCGAAGAAAGCTTTTCCGTGGGATAATGCATGCATTGAATCCTTTCATTCTATTATCAAACGTGAATGGCTCAATCGCTTTAAAATTCGCGACTATAAGCAGGCATACCAGTTGATTTTTGAATATCTGGAAGCTTTCTACAATACGAAACGAATTCATAGCCATTGCAACTATATGTC
>ENA-UEOR01000509-UEOR01000509.1-human-gut-metagenome-genome-assembly--contig:-NODE-509-length-23567-cov-27.595445_pt1 | contig 23567 bp, 16 predicted proteins | sample MGYA00242887_ERZ507890 | MGnify/ENA primary metagenome ERZ507890 (study PRJEB26167, sample SAMN06115431) | human gut metagenome | host: Homo sapiens | place: China:Guizhou | collected 2014-10-21...
CCCGCTTCCAGAACAAACAGTAGATGCGCCCGGAAGCGCTGCGCTTGAACAGGCCGCTGGCGTCCAGCTCCTGCTGGTTGTAGCCCTTATCCCGCAGGAACTGATAGAGGGCCTGCCCATCGTTGGGGGCATAGCCGAGGCCGAACCGCACGATGGTCTTGTCGTCCAGCCCGCGGCGGCGCCAGTAGGCGCGGGCCTGCCGGGCCTCCTCGACCGTCGAATTCAGGCAGGCGTGGAAGAAACGGGCCGCTTCGCGGTTCATCGAGAGGATGCGGCTGCGCATCCGCCCGGTCTTGTCGTCCTCCTGCGGCTCCGGCATCCCGGCGCGGGCTGCCAGCATCTTGACGGCCTCGCCGTAGTCGATGCTGTTGATCTTTTTGGCGAAGCTGATGGCATCGCCGCCCGCCCCGCAGCCAAAGCAGTAAAAGCTCTGGGTGTCCGGGTAGACGTAGAACGAGGGGGTCTTCTCGCTGTGGAACGGACACAGGCCGCCATAGAGGCGGCCCTTCCGTTTCAGCTGCACATAGCTGCCCACCAGATCGACGATGTCGGTGCGGCGGTTCAGCTCTTCAATGTACTCGTGTGGGATCATGGCTCTTTTTTCCTGCTTCCTTTTATAACACGTGCCACTTGCGGGGCACGAACACATCCTCAAAGGTCCGGATGGCGAACTCGTCGCTCATGCCGCTGATGTAATCGGTCACGGCGCGGTCACGGCCCTCCTGATAGGCCAGCTGCAAATAGAAGTTGGACATCTGGTCGATGTGGGTCAGGTAGTATTCGTACAGTTCCGTGAGGACCTTTTCCACTTTCTGCTCTTCGCGCTTGGCGGTGCGGTCATTGTAGACATTGGCATACATGAAATCCTTCAGCGCAAGGAAGGCTTCCTCTTCCTCCGCGCCCATGGCCACATCGCCGTCGCTGTGGGCAAGGATGCTCTGGATCATGGTCGTGATGCGCTGGGATTTCGTTTCGCCCAGCACGGCGGTGCATTCTCTGGGCAGGATCGCCGGGTCCAGCACCCCGGCACGGACGGCATCCTCGATGTCGTGGTTGACGAACGCGATCTGGTCCGCCATCCGGACGATACGGCCCTCCGGGGTCGCCGCCCAGGTGCCTTTGGTGTGGGTGATGATGCCGTTCCGCACTTCCCAGGTCAGGTTGAGGCCCCGGCCGTTCTGTTCCAGCTTGTCCACCACCCGCAGGCTCTGGCGGTAATGCTTGAAGCCATCCGGACAGAGCTTGTCCAGTGCGCTCTCCCCTGCGTGGCCAAAGGGCGTGTGGCCCAGGTCATGCGCCAGGCTGATGGCCTCGGTCAGGTCTTCGTTCAGGCGCAGGGCGCGGGCGATGGTGCGGGCGATCTGCGCCACCTCCAGCGTGTGGGTCAGCCGGGTGCGGTAGAGGTCGCCCTCCGGCGAGAGGAAGACCTGCGTTTTCTGCTTGAGGCGGCGGAACGCCTTGCAGTGGATCACGCGGTCCCGGTCGCGCTGGAACACCGGGCGGATGGGGTCCTGCGGCTCCGGTCGGGCCCGGCCCCGGCTTGCATCGCTGAAGGTCGCCCAGGGGGCAAAGGTCAGCCGCTCGATCTCTTCGGTACGCTGGCGTACATCCATCCGGTATCCCTCACTTTCATGCTGGTTCCTGCCCCCTTCCCAGCGCAGCTGCGCCCGCAGCTATTGTAGCAGAATTGCTCTGTCGAAGGGGGAATCTTCCTGTCCTGTCCAAAATTATCCTATAAAAATCTCTCGGTGCTGCTGCTCACAGAGCGCAGCGGCCCTGCATCCGACTGCCAATAGCTCCCACTTCGGGGGAGCGGACGAGCGAATACGAGACGGAGAGGGGCATCAGAACGGTGCATAGAACGGCTGCGAGACGCTCACCTCGGCCCCGCCCCGCGTCAGCTCCCGCAGCTGTTCCAGCAGCGGCGGCTCGGTGCCCTCCGGCATCTGCCAGTGCAGGGTCACGCGGTCGGTGAACTGCGGGTCGGCGAGTTTGGCCCCGGCGGCGTGGATGAGCAGCGCGGCCCGCTCGTAGAGTGCGTAGTCCACCGTCACTTCCAGCTCCACCACGCTGCGCACCGTGACGACCTCGGCGTTTTCCAGTGCGCGGGCGGTCGCGGTGGTGTAGGCGCGGACGAGGCCGCCCGTGCCCAGCAGCACCCCGCCAAAGTACCGGCTCACGACCACGATGAGGTTGGTCAGGCCGCTGTGCTGCAGCACTTCCAGCGCCGGGGTCCCGGCGGTCTTGGCAGGCTCGCCGTCGTCGGAGTAGCGCTCCCGGTTGCCCTCCCGCAGGCGGTAGGCGTAAACGTTGTGCCGCGCGGTGCGGTTGGCCGCGCGCACCTGCTCCAGAAAGGCCACGGCCTTTTCCTCGCTGTCTGCAAACGCGAGCTGCGCAATGAAGCGGCTCTTCTTCTCCTCATATTCGCCGATGGCTGTGCCCCGGATGGTGCGGTAATCCTCCACGCTGACTCCTCCTGTTTGTGGTGTTCCTTGCAAAACAGTATACCATAAATCCGGGCAAAGAAAAAGCCCGACACAAGCATTGCTCGTGTCGGGCCTTCCCCGGATTTATTTGAAGCACGGAGATGTCATAATGAAAAAGGTGTCGATTTGTCAAGACAAACTCGGCAAATCGACACCTGCTGTTCAGATGAAGGTCGCTCAAAAGACGGGTACACATCGTGCCCGATTTGAGAAGCAACTGGCTGCCATTTTACAGGCCCTATAGCTTTGCGTCACAGCCTTTCGACTGCTTTGCCGAGAATATTCAATTCAGTAGATCTTGCATCGCAGTCCAGCCGCCGTTCGCGCGGCTCCCTGACTACTTTTTTATTCTATCATGTTTGTCTTCATTCGTCAAGATTCTGCGGCCGGTTTTTTCCGTTTTTGCAGATCTTTTTCATGCCTCCCGGCTGCTGCTGTTTTGTTCCGGCCCGTTTTCTGCCGCCTCGCCCTCTCTGCCCAAAAAGCATCCAGCTCGACGTTGCTTGCGTGAAGGATCGCAAAAAAGGAAATTTTTGGAATTTTTCCATGTTTCACGCAGGAAATGCACCCATTCACGCAGAATAGTCTTGCATTTACCCCCCCCCCACGTGCTATATTTAGCTTAGCAGGCAACCTCTGTTTTCTGGTTCCTCAATCCATGTTGTGGTACGAGTTGGAAGGGACGGTGGCACACCGCCCTGTCCGGTTCCAATATATTATAGAATATATGTAATAGGAGGTATTCTCAATGGTCTCTTATCGCAGACTCGCCATGCGCGTCCTGGGGCATGTTCCGGTGCCTTTCGGCAAGAAAAAGGCAGCTCCCCCTCCCCGCGTTGCCGCACAACGGATCGCAGCTCTCGCTCTCGCCTGTGCCATGATGACCGGCATGACCCTTCCTGCTTTTGCCGCTACGTATGATATTGCCAGCGGCTCCATTGATATCCACGCTACGGAAAACGGCAATCTCATCAGCCAGTGGTTTATGAATGGGGAACAAAAAGAATACGTCAGCGACAGCAGCGGATACATCCAAGATCGTGAGGACAACGACATTACCATCACCGGCACAAGCACGGGGAACACGGTCACCATCGACGCAGACAAAGACCAGACGGCCAATGTCACCTTGGATAATGTGGAGATCAACGCCAGCTCGACAGGCCAGGCCGCTGTGGATGTGACCGGCAGCGGCAATACCAACATCGAATTGAACGGTGACAACACATTGACCGGCGGCAACTGGTATGCCGGTCTGCAACACAACAAAGAGACTGATGCCGAGGGAAATGAAACCAGCGGAAAACTGACCATCACAGATACCGACAACGATGGAAAATTAACTGCCACGGGCGATTTCGGCGGTGCGGGCATTGGCGGCGGAAATATGAAAGACGCCGGTAAAATCGAGATTACTGGTGGCAGCATTACCGCGACGGGCGGCCTCGATGGCGCTGGTATCGGCGGTGGCGGTTCTGGCGGTGATGCCGACATTACCATTTCCGGCGGAACGATCAATGCCATTGGCGGAACGGACCCGTGGGGGCAGCCGGGTGCTATTGGCGGAGCAGGCATCGGCGGCGGTGGTTCTGGCGGTAATGCAACCGTGACCATTACTGGCGGCGCTGTTATTGAAAAAGCGAGCGGCGGCGGATGTGCCGGCATCGGCGGCGGTTACTCCAGTAAAAGTGATGTGACAATTTCCGGCAATGCAACGATTGAAAAGGCTACTGGCGGCGAACAGTCTGCCGGTATTGGCGGCGGCGGTTGGAAGAGTACCGGCACTGTAACCATCCAGGATAACGCAACGATCAAAAATGCGCAGGGCGGCAATGGCGGCGCAGGCATCGGCGGCGGTGTCTATGGCAGCACGACGGTGTCGATCGAAGGAACCCCCACCATCGAGAGCACGACCGGCGGCAACAATGGTGCTGGCATCGGCGGCGGCGCGGGCGGCCTTGGCGATGTGACCATCACAGACGATGCAACGATCAAGAATGCACAGGGCGGCGACGGTGCAGCCGGCATCGGCGGCGGCGCGGGCGGCCTTGGCGATGTGGACATTGAAGGAAAGGTCACCATCCAGAATGCACAGGGTGGTATTGGTGCAGCAGGCATCGGCGGCGGCGCAGAATCCGAACCGGACGATGACGGAACCGGAAATAAAACTGGAAATAAGATCTCCATCCAGGGCACCGAGGCCGGTTCCCCCAACATCACCGCAAAAGGCGGCAAGGCTTCGGATGATGGACTTTCCGGCGGCGCGGCCATCGGCAGCGGCAGCGTTTATGAGAACGACCCGCAATCTCCGGAAGAAAAAGCCCCTGCCGCTATCACCATTGAAGGCAAAGTGACCATTGATGCCACCGCAGGCGGAAAACTTGCCGATAACGATGCAATTGCCATTGGCGATGCACTGACCGGAGAACAGAAGTTTGCCGGTTTGCCTGTAGGTGCTGTCATCACACGAAAAGATTTGGACGGCAAGGATCTCACCCAAGAGGGTGACAAGCCTACGGAACCGGAAAAGCCGGAGCCGGAAAAGCCGGAGCCGGAGAAGCCGGAGCCGGAAAAGCCGGAGCCGGAGAAGCCGGAACCGGAGAAGCCGGAACCGGAGAAGCCGGAGCCGGAGAAGCCGGAGCCGGAGAAGCCGGAGCCGGAGAAGCCGGAGCCGGAGAAGCCGGAGCCGGAAAAGCCGGAACCGGAGAAACCGGAGCCGGAGAAACCTGACCCGGAGAAGCCGGAGCCGGAAAAGCCGGAGAAACCCGACCCGGAGAATCCTAACCCGGAGCAGCCCAACCCCAACCCGGAGCAGCCCTCTGAGCCGTCGGGTGCGGTCTCGACTTCCGCTCCTGCCGAAGAGCTGACCGCCTCGGATGCAGAGTATCTCGTTACCGTAGAGGGGCTTTCCGTCACCAATGCGCTGGAAAAGCAGATCACGCACACCTGCACACAGAATGTCCAAGGCAAGGTCCTTACCATTCGCGTCAACAGCATTGTGGCCACCGCACATCTCACCATGGAGACGCTCCGGACGCTCAAAGCGCAGGGGGGTAGAAACCATCCGTTTCTGCACACTGCTGTACCGTCCGACTTCGGTCTCCATCGACGCACTTCTGAATCTTGGGGTCGATGAAGCCGACATCCTCTGGACGCACAACGGGATCCAGGCCCGCCTGACGGTCGGCGGCACCGATTCCAGCAGCCTTTTGCAATAAGACCCTCTGAACCATAACAGCCGGGAGGCTTCCGTTTCGGAACGCCTCCCGGCTGTTTGGTTATGCACACATTGTCTTCCTATTTTTTTCTCTTCCAGATCTCAACAGAATTTTGTGCGGTATTCGCGGGGGGTGCAGTGCTTGATCTCCCGGAACGTTTTAATAAAGTAGCTGCCGTCCGAGAAGCCGCATTCCAGACCGATCTCGCCGGTCTTCAGCCGGGTGGAGCGCAGCAGCTCGGCGGCCTTTTCCACCCGGAACTGCTTGACGTACTGGATGGGCGTGATGCCCAGCAGCTGCCGGAAGCTGCGCAGGCAGGCGCTCTCGCTCAGGGCCACGCAGGCCGCGATCTTCTCCACCGTCAGCTCCTCGGCGTAGTGCTCCTCCACGTAGCGGAGCATCCGCTTCATCCGCTCCGAGGCGATCTGCTCCTGCTCCGAGACCTTGGTCTTGCCGCCCACGCACTGGGTGCTCAGCAGCCGCAGCGCTGCCGAGAGATGATACCGCACCCGGTTCTCGTAGTCGAACGGCTCGTCCGCCACCTCTTTCCAGGCGTCCCGCAGGAAGATGAGTACCTGTTTCTGCCAGGGCACCGCCTCGTCCAGCAGAAAAAACGCCGGGGCACCGGGCTGCAGCAGGGGCCGGATGAGCTTTTGCCAGAAGATGGTGTCCATGCCGCCCACCAGACGGGGCTGGAAGACGCCGGAGTGGAGCAGGGCCGTGCCCTCCGCCTGCTCCACCGAGTGCAGCGCCCCCGAATTGAGGAAGACGCCCTGCCCGGTCTGCAGCGTCAGGCGGGTCTTGTTCACATCCACATGGAGGGGGCCCTGTATGGCGAGGATGTATTCAAATTCCTCATGCCAGTGCCACGCCACCGAGTAGCTGGCCAGGTCTTCGGCGTAGCAGGCGATGGGAAACAGCGCACTGCCGTGCTGCACCAGCTCGCGCCCTTCGGCGTCAGCCACGATGTCCGGTTCGCAGTGGACGCCGCCCTCATGGACGATTGTTGCGCAGCTCGTTCGATATGCCATATTGACCAGTTCCTTTCCGCAAATCTTTGAACATTTTTTATCAATGCCGGTTTTGTTGTACAAAATTTCAGATTTTCTCCTACCACAGCCGCTGGTTTCGTGGTATTATTTCATCAGAGGCCGCGAGTCCAGTATAACACCGAAACGGGAGGAACACAACCCATGACACAGCTTCTTCTGCCGGTCATCTACTTGGCGTTCATCAGCCTCGGCCTGCCGGATTCGCTTCTCGGCTCCGCCTGGCCGAACCTCTACCCCGCTTTCGGGGTGCCGGTGTCCTACGCAGGCATCGTCTCGATGATCATCTCCTGTGGGACCATCGTTTCCAGCCTGTGCAGCGACCGGCTGACCCGCGCGCTGGGCACCGGCAGGGTCACGGCCCTCAGTGTGGCGATGACGGCGGCGGCGCTGTTCGGCTTCTCGGCGGCGAGCGCGTTCTGGATGCTCTGCCTCTGGGCCATCCCCTACGGGCTGGGTGCCGGAAGCGTGGACGCCGCCCTGAACAACTACGTTGCCCTCCACTACGAGAGCCGCCACATGAGCTGGCTGCACTGCATGTGGGGCGTGGGCACCATCATCAGCCCGGTGCTGATGAGCCTGGCCCTGACCGGCGGGCAAGGCTGGAACGGTGGCTACCGCATCGTAGCCCTCATCCAGGTCGGCATCACAGCCGTTCTGGTGCTGAGCCTGCCGCTCTGGAAAGGCCGCCCGGCCGCCGAGACTGCGGACGGCACCCCGGCCAGGCCGCTGACGCTGCCCCAGATCCTGGCCATCCCCGGTGCGCGGGAAGTGATGCTCTGCTTCTTCTGCTACTGCGGCCTTGAAACGACGGCGGGCCTCTGGGCCAGCAGCTACCTCACGCTGAGCAAGGGCGTCCCGGCCGACACGGCCGCTGCCTTTGCGGGCCTGTTCTATCTGGGCATCACGGTGGGGCGCGGCTTCTGCGGCTTCGTCACCCTCCGGTTCAACGACACCCAGATGATCCACCTGGGGCAGACCGTTCTGGCCGTGGGTGTGGCCGCCCTGCTTCTGCCGGGGCCGCAGGCGCTCTCGCTGGCCGGCCTCGTCCTCGTGGGGCTGGGCTGTGCGCCCATCTACCCCAGCATCATCCACTCCACGCCGGACCACTTCGGCGCGGACCGGTCGCAGGCTGTGATCGGCATCCAGATGGCAAGCGCCTATGTCGGCAATCTGGTCATGCCGCCGCTGTTCGGCCTGCTGGCAAACAACGTTGCCCCTGCCCTCTTCCCCGTGTATCTGCTGGCGCTGCTGATCCTGATGATCGTCATGCACGAGCAGCTCACCCGGAAGACGGCGTGCAAATAAACAATTTTCTGACAGGAGGTATTTTTATGCTTCGTATCGAATATTTTGATAAAGACCGTTTCATGCGTCAGGTTTCCGCCAGCCACGGCAGTGTGCTGCTGCATCTGGACAACGGCAAGACCTGTGACCTGAAAGAGGATGCCGCCGCATCCTCCATCCTCCGGATGATGGACGCCCCCAAAAAGGGCTTTGACATCACCGTGACCGACCCCGCCGACGTGACCGGCTTCCTGCGCTACATGCTGGAGGCAGGCCGGATGGACCGTGTGGCCGGCTGATCGTTCGCCATTCTCCGTTATTCGCATATTACAGCAAACGCAGAGCGCCCGCTCCGGGGTCAGAAGCCGGAGCGGGCGCTCTGCGTTTTTGTGCAGTGTTACAGGATGCAGCGGCTGATGGCGCGGGCCACATTCAGCAGCTCGTCCTGCCCGATGAACCCGAACTTTGCCTCGTGCTCATCCGCGAAGCAGACCGTCAGCTCAGAGGTCTGGAGCGGGTCTCCGAAGCCTGCGGTCTGGACGCCGAAGTGCAGCACCTTGCGGTACGGCAGGACGAAGATCTCCTGCCGGGTGCCGGTGACCCCCTGCATATCCACCAGAAAGATGCGGTGCGAGGTAAAGACCGCCTGGTCGCGCACGGTCTTGTATGCGCCCACGATGGTCTCACCGTCCAGCAAAAGCGCCTGCACATTCTTGCAGATCTCCTTCTCCTTGATGCGAACGAGGTTCTGCATGGGCTTGTCCCGAAATTCCATAGTTCTATCCCCTTTCAGCGTGGTCGTTGGTTCCATTGTAGCACCCCCGGCGGGCTTTGACAAGCGGCACGGAACTCCATTCTACTTGTGAGCGAAAAAACGTTGAGCGTCCAGCAGGAGCTACCCGACATGCCATTGCCTCACCCTTTGGGAGAGGTGGCATTGCGAAGCAAGGACAGAGAGGGTCAGTAGTTCAGACCGAACCCGCTGCGGTAATAGTTGCCGTCGGCGTCGCAGTAAGCGTAGCTGCCGCCGCGCACCCCGGCAAGGATGGCCGGGTCGATGTACGGGTCCTTATCGTAGCCGGGCACATCGTTGGGCGAAGCGCAGATCTCACGCACCACACCGTCGATCTCCTGCTCGGTGATGGCGATGACGGCGGGGTCGGACACCATGGTCAGGCTCAGCTTGCCGGTGGGGGCAAAGTCGCCGCTGATGACGTCCACCTGTGCGTTCAGGGCGTTGTTCAGCGCTACCGTGCTGACGGTGTACTGGATGGTCAGCGCGTCGCAGTAAGGTTCCAGCTTGTCCAGCAGCCAGGGGTTGTTCACCACACAGGTGCCCACGACCTTGCCGCCGCGCGCATGGATGGCATCAGCCAGCTCCCGGATCTTCTCGACGTCCTTCAGGGTGGTCACCGTGATCTGCTTGCCGGTCTTCTTCTGGCTCTTGTTGATCTCGCGCTCGTCCGTGACGATCTCACCCATCTCGATGACGGGCATGGCGAACTGGTAGAACACCACGCCGTTGCTGATGGGCCACACGTGGAGGTACAGCACATCGGCCTCCTCCGGGGTGGCGACGACGGTGTAGCCCTTCTTCTCGAAGGCCTCCGCCAGTGTCTTGCGCAGCGCCTCGTCGGCATCGGCAGAGCCCAGACCGGCACCCATGGCCTGTGCCATTTTGGCAAAGCCGGAGTCCACGCCCTTGAAGGTGACGATGCAGACCTTCTTCTCTTTGGCCAGCGGCAGGATGTGGTCGTGGTTCTTGACCAGAACGACGGCCTTCTGGTTGGCTTCGTAGGCCTTCTTCTTGGCACCATCGAAGTTGTCCTGCCGGGCCTGGTCGGCCTGGTCGGGGTCCAGATAGGGGTTGTCCACACGCTTGGTGCGGAACAGGCTCAGCAGACGGTTGTAGCTGGCGCGGTCGAGGTCGGCCTTGGGCAGCAGACCGTCCTCCACCGCCTTGATGATGTTCTCCGGGTCGGTGTTGCCGCCGATGACATCGGTACCGGCGGAAATGGCCTTGGCGTAGCGCTGGGGCACCGTCAGGTCCTCCACGCCGTAGATCTGCACACTGGTGATGCCGGAGTCGGAGTTGATGTAGCCATCAAAGCCCATCTTGTTGCGGGCCAGGTCGGTGAGCAGCTCCTTGCTGTATGCGCTGGGCACCGCCTCGGTGCTGGTCACCTCGCCCCGGTAGGTCTGGGGCACGGCGCGGCCATCGGCGGCGATGCGGGAGTAGTCCGGCATGATGGAGGACGCCTTGTGGTCGAATGCACGCTGGAACGGGGGCAGATGGTACTTCTCCATCGAGCCGGGGGTGCGGTAGATGCGCCACTGACCGATGGGCACATGCGGCTCGAAGCCGTTCTCGGAGGGGGCATCGCCGGGGAAGTGCTTGACCGTCAGGACGACCGAACCCTCGTTCAGGCCGTCGTCGCCGTTCTGGTAGCCCTTGATGAGGGCTTCGGTGATGTCGCTGGTCACATCGGTGCGCTCGCCGTAGGTGCCGTTGGTGCGGGGCCAGCGGGGGTCGGTGGCCACGTCCACCTGCGGGCCATACATGATGTGCAGGCCCTCGGCCTTCATCATCTTCCGGTCCGTGTCGGCCATTTCATAGACGAAATCTGCGTTGCCGTCTCCCAGCACCGCTGCACCGATGCCCAGAGAGTCCGGGTAGCCGATGTTGATGGGGTTGGTGTGCAGAGAGTACGGGATCGCCACGCCGCCCTTGCAGGCTTCGTATTCCAGCATCTGGGTGCCCGCATTGTGGTACAGTGCCACCATACCGGCCTCACAGTGCATATCGCCGCGGTAAACGCCCGCCGTGATGTGCTTGTCCAGCACATCGGCGTCATCAATGCTCATGGTCATGCCGGGCAGCGGGCCGGGGATGGGCTTTTCGTCCGGGTCGTGGTGCTTGTAGATCTTGCCAAACTCCGGCTTGCCGTCGGCACCGGCAGCCTCGGCGCGGGTGGGGGCCACCGGGGTGTTGAACAGGGTGTTCAGCACAAGGCCAGCCTGCTGGTCCAGGCGCAGATGGGCCACCATATCCTTTGCGCGCTCTTCGGGGCTGAGCCGCCAGTCCTTATAAGGGGCCAGCTCGCCGCTGTTGTCCATATCCTTGAAGTACAGGCCGTCCCTGACGATGACGCCGCAGGTGGTCACGCCGATGTCTGGGCCGTTTTCGTTGTGGAAGATCACCGGCTCCAGGTAACGGTCGGTGATGCTCTCCCCCGCTTCCAGAGCATAGGGTGCCGGAATGACACCGTCGCGGGCGTCGGCCCACTGGGCAGCGCTGGTGTATCGAATCTCCATCTTGTTTCTCCTTTTTCGTGCGCGGGAATGCGCAGCTGATATATCACTTGCCATCTCTCATTATACCCTATGGCCCGATCGTTCGCAAGCGAACAACCCGTGCTGTTCTGAAGTTCAGCATTGCTCACAAGGAACGCTCCCGGAATCTATGCAATTCCCCGAACCAGCGCAGCGCGTTCCCGCGCTCGGTCCGCTCCACCGGGCACAAAAAGAGACCGCTGGCCCCGTCGATCACGGAAGGAGCACAGCGGTCTCTCTCGGTTCAGGGCATTACCAGATCATCTGGATGCGGCCTGCGCCGTAGGGATCTTCGTAGTTGAGCAGATAGCCGGGGTAATCGGCCAGCGGGCTGTTGGCACTGGAAAGGTGCGGCAGACCGTTCGCATCCACGCCGCCGAACATGGCTGCGTAGCTGGACATGACGAGGTAATCCTCCGAGACATAGTCCTTGATGAGCTCTGCGCCGTCGAACATGGCGAAGCCGTCGCCCAGGTTGCGCAGGGTGTAGTTCATACCGGCCAGCGCATAGGTGGCGTTCGGGTCCAGAGGCTTGTATGTGCCGGTGGTCTTGTCGTAGATCTCCACATTCGAAACACGCGGGGTCGTAGCACTGCCGACCCAGACATTCTTGTCGTCGGTCTGGACGGTGTTGGGGATCATGGCGTGGATCTCATACTTGGCACCGGCGACCTGCAGGAAACCGCCGTTCTCCTTGCCCTCGGCACCGGCGAAGCGGGCACCAAATTCGAGGGCGTCCAGGATCTGCTGGCCGGTGACGGACATCAGGCAGGCCACATTGCCGAAGGGGCTGACGGTCTTGCAGGTCTTGAAGCTCCAGGGGCCTGCGTCCACATTTGCACGGATGCCGCCGCCGTTCATGATGGCGATGTCGCAGTGGAGGTCTTCGATCTCATTGAAGTAGGCATAGATGCCGTCGGCCACGAAGTCGCCCAGGTTGGTCTCGCCGGAGCGGATGCGGCGCTTGCCGGTGGCGGGGTCGGTGATGTAGAACTTGGAATCGCCCACGGCGATCTCCTCGCCCAGCATGTCGTCCACTGCGCTCACCCACTCGCTGGTGGCAGCGGCCACAGCGGCGTCTGCGCCGTCGTAGCTGGGCAGCAGCTCAGTGGTGATGGAGCCATCGGCACCGATGGTCATCTTGCCGACATTCTTGAAGTAGGAGCCGGTCTGGGTCAGGGTGACGGCCTTGCCGGAAGCATCGGCCACCTGCTTATTCTCCATCACGGTGTGCGAGTGGCCGTCGATGAAGGCATCGAAACCGGTGGTGTGTGCGATGACCTCTTCGCTGGTCCAGGGGGCGGACGAGGGGTCTACGCCCAGATGGCCCAGACCAATGATATAGGTTGCACCCAGCAGCTTTGCCTTGTCGATGGCCTTTTGGACGGCCTTGTACAGCTTCTGGCCATCGTCGCCGCCGAGGATGTCATAGATGTACTTGGTCTGGCTGGCGTTCATGAAGTAAGCCGGCGTGGACTTGGTAAAGGTCTCCGGGGTGGTAACGCCCACAAATGCGATGCGCGCGCCGCCGATGGTGAAGATCTTGATGCTGGGCAGCACCTTCAGGCCGGTGCGCAGGTCCACCCAGTTGCAGGAAACATAGGGGAAAGCGGCTTCCTTCATGGCTGCCTTTGCGCGGGCCATGCCGTAGTCGAACTCATGGTTGCCGGGGGTGGCCAGGTCGTAACCGGCCTCGCTCATCAGCTTGATGATGGTCTCGCCGTCATCCATGGAGCCATAGGCCGTGCCCTGGATGTGGTCGCCGGCGTCCACCAGCAGGACGTTCTGGCCAGCGTCCACATAGCTCTGCTTCAGTGCAGCGATACCGGCATAGGTCAGTTCGGGGGATTTCTTGTCGATGTAGGTGTGCACATCGTTGGTGTAGAGGATGGTAACAGCTGACTTGTCACCCAGGAAGCAATTGGTCTCTTCGGCCGATGCGGCAGGTGCGCCGAGGGAGACTGCGGTCAGTGCAGTGGCAGCTCCGGCAGCCTTGAGGAAGCTGCGGCGGGAAATGAACTGTTTCACAGGAAATGACCTCCTTCAATTTACGGTACTCTCTTTTTTGCGGCCTCTCTGCCGCCGCCCGCACAAAAGCTCCCCAACGGGGAGCCGTGGTGTGCAGCGCAGCCGCAGCGAGGTCTGCATTTCTGGATTAAGCATATCACAGAATGCCGCTCCGGGCAAGAGAAAACTGTAAAATCCGCGCAAATCCTTTTCACGAAAGTCGTACCATTTTGGAAATTCTCCGTAAAATCATACGAAAAAGGGCCGGGCCCTGCATCCTGTCTCAGGGTGCAGAGCCCGGCCGCATTCAGGGGGAGGTCCAAACTGGATCGGAGGAGACGTTTGAGAAAACGCCTTAAATGGCGTTGTACTCCTTGAGGAACTTTTCAAGGTCGGTGCCCTCGATCTTCTTGAGCACTTCCTTGAGGGCCACCCTCTGGATGAAGGGCAGGTCCATATCGGTCAGCTTCTTGCCGTCGCGGAGCTTGACGGTGGCGTCGATCAGGCAGCGGACATCATAGGTGCTGCCCCAGACCTCCGGCACACCGCGGTCGATGTCCAGCAGGGTGTAAACAGCCTCCATGCCGGTGCGCATCGAATACTCGGTGGTAAAAATGGTGTCGCGGCCGGTCTCGGCAAACTGGCCCAGGAAGGCGAAGTTGACGGCACCCTTCGGCACGATGTCGGGGCGGTCGCCGAAGGCGCGCGGCATGAAGAAGGCGTCGATATACGGCATCATGACCGGCACGGTGTTGGCGCTGTGGTCGGCCAGCTCGGCGATGTCCTCGGTGGGAACTCCCAGATGGTACAGCCACTCCATGCAGATCTCACGGCCGGTGCAGTCGCGCATGGGCTTCTTCACATAGTCGCCGGGCTTGTCGCTGAACAGGCCGTAGACCCAGACGCAGAGCTGGTTCTTGGGCTGGTCACGGAACTGCTGCTGGCGGTTCAGCGTCCAGCTGAGCAGCCAGCTGGAATCCTTGACCGTGACGATACCGCCGGTGACGGTGTGGCCGGTGAAGGGGTCGCGCTTGCAGATCTTCTTGATATACTGCGGGATCTTGTCGTCCAGGGTGGTGATGGTGGCACTCTCCCAGTTGGACAGTTCCGGCTGCGAGCAGAACTTCTCCGGATGGCCGAAGGAGGGGTCCTGTGCGGCGATCTTCTTCCACAGATCCCAGCCGTTGCCCGGCTTGATGGTTGGGTCGAAACCGGCTGCCTTGTCCTGTGCGCCGATGGTGCAGCTCTCGACGCAGCCGCCGTTGGTGATGAAGAGCAGGTCGTTCTCGGTCAGCGGCAACACCTTTTCCTCGCCCTTGTGCTCCACAGTGATGGAGCTGGCCTGCTTTTTGCCGCCCTCGATCCGGAAGCGGACGTCGGTGACCTTGGTCTCATACCGGAACTCCACGCCGTGGTCTTTCAGATAGGTGACCATGGGCAGGATGATGGACTCATACTGATTGTAGCGGGTAAAGCGCAGGGCGGTGAAGTCGGGCAGACCGCCGATGTGGTGGATATAGCGCTTGAGGTAGAGCTTCATCTCCAGTGCGCTGTGCCAGTTCTCGAACGCGAACATGGTGCGCCAGTACATCCAGAAGTTGGAGCGGAAGACCTCGTCGTCGAAGATGTCGGTGATCTTTTTATCCTGCAGCTGCTCGTCCGGGGTGAAGAAGAGCTTCATGATCTCCATCGCGCCCCGGTCGGAGATGCCGAACTTGCCGTCGGTGTGGGCATCCTGGCCGCGCTTTTCGGTAGCACGGCAGAGGGACTTGTTGGGATCTTCTTTGTTCAGCCAGTAATACTCATCCAGAACGCTGGCCCCCTCCGTCTCCAGAGACGGGATGGAGCGCAGCAGGTCCCACATGACCTCGAAGTGGTTGTCCATCTCGCGGCCGCCGCGCATCACATAGCCGATGTCATACTTGTAGCCGTCGCAGGCACCGCCGGGCAGCGGGTCCTTCTCGATCACATGGATGTGGTCGCCCTGCATCTGGCCGTCGCGGACCAGATAGCAGGCAGCGGTCAGTGCCGCCAGACCCGAACCGATGATATAGGCCGATTTATTGTCAACGCCTTCCGGCTTTTTGGGGTGTGCAAACGCTTCGTAGTTGCCACTGGAATAATACATAACACAGACCTCCTGAAGTTTTGGTTCTTTCCGGGCGGCTTCCGCTCGCCCTTTCGTTGTGCTTAGTATATCCCATCCCCTGTGACAGAACAACATACAAAAGATGACCAGTGTATAAACTTTATGCAAAACCCAACCTTTGTCGGAAATATGGCAAAAGTGTGAAGCGCAAAAAAGCTCCCGCCTTCTTGTGACAGAAGACGGGAGCAGATGAAATCCGTTCGGGTTACTGTTTTGCCTCCGGGGCGACCTCAAAATCGATCTTGCCGAGGTTGACGTCGGCGCGGACGATGGTGATCATCATGCTGTCGCCCAGGTTCCAGTTCTTGCCGGAGACCGGGTCAGACAGGCGGATGCCCTCGGTGAGCATGGTGCCGGTGGGGGTCAGGCTGGAAGCGGGCACGAAGCCCTCCACGCCGTTCTCCAGTTCGATGAACAGGCCGCGCTGGGTCACGCCGGAGATGATGCCCTCGTAGCACTCGCCCAGATGGCGGCGGGCATACTCGGCCTTGTAGCAGTCCTCGGCCTTGCGCTCGATCTGCACCGCGATGACCTCGCGCTCGCTGGACTGCTTGGAGGCCTGGATCGCAAAATCGGTGTAGCGGATGGCCATGGTCTCCTTGTCGGTGCCGCTGAGCAGATCGGTCATGATGCGGTGGATGGCCAGATCCGGGTAGCGGCGGATGGGGCTGGTGAAGTGAGCATAGTCCTTCAGCACCAGACCATAGTGGCCCTTGGGCTTTTCTTCGTAGCAGGCCTTGGACATGCAGCGGAGCATGCCGGTATTGACGATCTGTTCAAATGCCGTGCCGCGCACCCCTTCCAGAATGGCGCTCAGTTCCTTGGGCGTGGGCACCTCCTTGGCAAAGTGGTCGTTGATGCCGCAGGCCTGCAGCAGCGCATGCAGGCGCTCCAGCTTTTCGCCGTTGGGCTCCTCGTGGACACGGTAGACGAAGGGGATCTGCTTGACGCGGGCAAAGTGGGCCGCGCACTGGTTGGCCAGCAGCATGAACTCCTCGATCATGGCCTCGCTCTCGCCGGAGGTGCGCTTCTTGACGTCGATGCAGTGGCCGTCCTCGTCGAGGATGAGCTTCACTTCCCCGCTCTCGAAGTCGATGCAGCCGCGCTCGGTGCGCAGGCGGGCACGGTGGGCGTACAGTTCCTTCATGGCGGGCAGCTGGTCGGCCACCTCGGCGTACTTGGCCTGGATCTCGGCATCGGCCGTTCCAGCCAGCAGGGCATTGATCTCTGCGTAGACGCCCTTGACCCGGCTGCAGATGACCGACTTCACGAAGCGGTAGTCGGTCAGGTTGCCGTCCTTGTCCAGCCGCATCAGGCAGGAGAAGGCCAGGCGCAGCTCCTTCTCGTTCAGGGAGCAGATGCCGTTGGACAGACTCTTGGGCAGCATGGGCACGACCTGGTCAGCATAATAGACGGAAGTGGCGCGGTTGAACGCCTCTTCGTTCAGCTCAGAACCGGGCTTGACGTAGTTGGAGACGTCCGCAATGTGGACGCCCAGCTCAAAGCCGCCCTCCGGAGTGCGGGTCAGGCTGATGGCATCGTCGATGTCCTTGGTCTCGGCGCTGTCGATGGTGAAGATGGGCAGAGCGCGCAGATCCATGCGGCCCTTGCAGTCCTCTTCCGAAACGGTCATGCCCTCAAACTTCTTGGCTTCCTCGCGGACTTTGTCCGGGAAGCGGGTGTGGATATCGCGGGCGTAGAGCAGCGCCTTGGCGCAGCGCTTGGCCTCGTCCGAGCTGCCGAACCGCATGGCCACGCCGACGCGGTGGTCTTCCTGGCGGCTGCCGCGCATCAGGATCTCGACCGCCACCTTGTCGCCGTCTTTCGCACCGCCTTCGCAGTTCCGCATCAGCTGCATGGAGATGGCCGGGCAGTCGTCCGGCACGAACTTCAGACGGCCCTCGATCCGGCGGGCCGTGCCCACCAGGTCGTTCTTTTCGGTAAGCACCGCGAGGATGGCACCCTCGTCGCTGCCCTCCACACGGGGATGCTCGAACTTCTCGACGAGGACCTCGTCGCCGGGCATCGCGCCGCGGGTGAAGCGGCCGGGGATGAAGATATCGCTGGTCTCATCTTCCAGCATGACAAAGGCAAAGTTCTTGCCCAGTTTGACCACTTTGCACAGCAGGGCCTTCTCGGCGCGGCCGGAGCGCACGGTGAAGAACACGCCCGAACGCTGGCAGACCACAGCCTCGTGCACCAGAGCATCCAGCGCTTCCATCACCTTGCGGTCTGCCCCGCGGTCGCCGCCGAAACGGGCCTTCAGGTCCTTGACGGTGCAGGGCTGATTCTGGATGGCATGCTCGATCTTATCGCGTAATGACATAGATTTTACTCCTTAACAACATTCTCAAAATTCTCCAGCGGAATCCTGAGTTTCCCACCTTCTGCCGGAGGCATCCGCACCCGGCAGTGTTTGCCCATCGGGCTTTTCTCATCCGATGCAGGCCCACCCGGCCTGTCAGAGGCTCCCCTCAGAAGAAGAGCTGTCCGCAGCGCAGACAGAGAAATTTCAGACAGAAAAACAGCCCCGCCTTACACGGGGCTGTGCGCGGGTCCTCAAGCCAGACGGCTGGCGAACACACAGGCCAGGACGGCCACCACGAAGAAGACGACACCGGCGATGCGGGTCACCTTGGCCAGCATCTGGTCGGCAGGGGTCAGCCGTGCGTTGTTTGCGCCGTATGCGCCGCCGTTGATCGCACCGGACAGGCCCTGACCGTGGGTGTGCTGCATCAGGGTAAGGACGATGATGACGACCGAGGCAGCAAGCAGGATGGCGCCGCCGACGATTTCAATAGCAGACATGGATGGAACGCTCCTTTTATTGTAAATTTGATTGAGACTGCATACAAATATAAGAATATGATAGCATACAACCGCGCAAATTGCAAGATGGACTCTGCCTCATCGGGCCAAATTTTCCAGCATTTCGGCCAGAGCGGCAAAGACTGCGGCGCTGGAATGGGCAGGTTCTGTCTGGGCGTCCTGCAAGACCACGATGGTATACCGGGGCTGTTCCGCCGGAAAAACGCCCGCAAACCAGCTGTTTTTCAGCTCTTCACCCGCCCGGAACTGGCCGGTCTGGGCCGTCCCGGTCTTCCCGGCGGCGGTGGTCTCCGGCAGGGCCGCCTCGCGGCCGGTTCCGTTTGCCACCACGCCCGCCAGCAGACCGCGCAGCGTTTGCGCCGTCTGTTCCGAGACGACCGGCTCCGCCCGCCGGTGGGCCAGCGTTTCCAGCGGCTCCCCGGTCGCCTCGTCCAGCGTGTTCCGCAAAAAGAGCGGCATCCGCCAGGTGCCGGTGACCAGCGCGTTCAGCATCCCGGCCACCTGTACCGGCGTTGCCAGCAGCTCCCCCTGCCCGAAGCAGAAATTTGCATAGGCCCCGGACGAGGTCAGGGCTTCCGCCGTTGGCAGGATGCCCGCCGCCGTGCGGAAGCGGTCCGTCAGTTCCGCGGCCTGCCCAAAGCCCACCCGCTCAGCCAGCGCACGGACCCGCTCGGCCCCCAGCGCCTGCCCCAGCCGGATAAAGTATCCGTTGCAGCTTTTTTCCAGTGCGGCAGCAAGGTCTACCTCCCCATGCGGGATGCCGCCCGCACAGCGGAACACCTGCCCGTCCACCTCGCACCAGCCGGGGCAGGTGTAGACCAGACCGGTCTCCCCTGCTTCCAGCGCGGCGGCGGCCAGCACCGGCTTGAACACCGACCCCACCGCGTAGCTCTGGAAGGCCCGGTTCAGCATCGGGCTGTCCACCGCATTCAGGCTGGCAGCCGGGTCTGCCGGGTCGTACCCCGGCACACTGACACAGGCGCGGACTTCGGCGTTTGCGGCATCCAGCACCACGATGCAGCCGGTGGTCATCATCCGGCCCGCAACGGCTTCCGCCGCCCGCTGGATCGGCCGGGAAAGGGTCAGCTGGACGCCTACGGCCCCGCTGTCGGTGTGGGTCTGTTCCGGCTCGCTCCGCAGGCGTCCCTGCGCATTGACAAGGCAGGTCAGGGTGTCGCCCTCCCCGGTGCCGGAAAGTGCCGCATCAAACGCGGCTTCCAGCCCGGCGGCTCCCCTGCCGTCGCCGTCCACATACCCGATGAGCTGCACAGCCAGCGGCGCGGCCGCATAGCGCACGGCCACTGGCCAGCAGGAAATGCCCAGCGGCGAAACATCGCGGTCCACCGTGAGCAGGAACGGAGAGACTGCGTTTCGTTTCTGGTACAGCAGTGCCTGCCCAGCCGCATCAGTGCAGGAAAAGAGCCGGGTATAGTTTCCCCCGCCGGGCACACAGAGCGCTGTCCACTTTGTGCCAAAGCCCGTCAGAAGATGGCCCTCGCAGTCGTAAAAATTGCCCCGCCGTGCCGGGAGCGCCAGCGTCACCACGCTCTGCGCCGCCGCGCGGGCTGCATAGTCCGCGTGGGAGCACAGCCAGTACAACCGGCAGACCACCGCCGCAAAACACCCCACCAGCAGCGCATACAGCGCCAGCACCCGCCGTCCGGACATGAAAACGCCCCCTTTGGCCTTTTGAAACAGTGTGGGCCAGTCAGGGGGCGTTGATGCGGTCATTCGCAGATCTTTTTCACAAGCTCTGCCGCACGGGCAGCGTCCTCGGCGGTAGCTGTTTCCGCATAGCGGGCGCGGAGGTAAATTTCGCGCAGTTCGGCCTCGGCAGCGTAGTCCATGCCGGAGGCACGGCCCATGATGTCCAGGCTGGTATCTCCGGGCAGGATGGTCAGGCCGTGGGCCTCGCAGTAGTCGAGATAGGCCCGGTATTCCCGCCGGACACGGGCGTTCGTGCTAAGGAAGAGCCCCGGCCACCGACGGCGGGTGCGCAGGGAGGTCCGGCGTTTCGTCATCGGGGCAGCACCGGTCGGTTCCGCCGCGCGGCCCCGGCGCAGGATGTGCCGCACCGCTAAAATCAGCAGCACCGCCGCAAAGAGCACCGCCACTCCGGCCAGCACCCGTGGGCCGTCCATCAGCAGGCCGCTCTCCTCGCCGATGGCGTCCCGGACATCGCCCGCTCTGGATTCATACAAATCGCCCATTGCGACCTGTCGGTTTGCGAACAAGGCCAGCACCCACGCAATGGCATACCACAGCTTTTGGAACGCCACGACGATGCCGTAGGCCACCACATTGTTCAGCACCAGTTGCAACACCGGCACCAGCAGCTTGAAATACACCGCTGCGGCCAGAGCTTTCACCCCGTTCATCACGGCGCTGCGGCTGAGCAGAAAGGCCGCGCCGCTCAGCGCCGCCAGAAGCCCGCCGGATATCAGCAGGTAGGATGGCGCACTATACACCTCCGGGTCCTGCCGGGTCGTCCGAGTAAACCAGACCAGCGCAAGCGCCGCCGTGATCGCCATGGGCAAAGCTGTGGTCAGCACCGCGTCTGCGTTCCACAGCAGCATCGCCGCACCGAACAGCGGCCAGATGCGCAGCAGCCAGCGGAACCGCTCCCCCTGCTGCACTGCAGAAAGGCCGAACTCTTCCCGCACCGCCAGCAGCGTCACATAGCACACCGCCGGGAGATAGACGAGCTGATCCGCCCGTGCAGGCAGAAACGGCAGCGCCGCCGCACTGGCCAGCGCCAGCACGGTGCGCAGGGAGGGATTTCCCCGGAAACAGGTCGCCGCCGCAAAACAGACAGCGGGCCAGAGAAGCACCCAAATTGTGGGATGCCCGCCGAAGCCTGCCGCAAAAAAGCCTGCAAAGGCGTAGTAGAACGCGAGGTCGCCCAGGATGCGGAGTCCATGTAGTGCTATCATACCGGTTCCTCCTCTCCGCGTTGTTGCACACATTCCGGCGTGAGGACCAACAACCGGACCCCTGGCATCGGGTTCAGGCAGGCGCGGGCCTCTGCTTCCGGCTCTGTGGTCAGGAAGATGCAGCTCGTCTGCTCCTGCGCGTGATAATACCGGGCGCAGAACTCCCGGCAGGGCTGGGCAGTCTGCCCGGTGGCGCGGCCCAGCATTTCCAGCATGCGGCGGAAATGTTCTGGTCCGTACCCCTGCGGCACTTCCAGCGGCTTTTTCCACTCGTCGCCCGCCGTCACGGTCGCGTTCATCAGCAGGTCGAACGTTGCATTCAGCGCAAAGCGGTAGGACACCGCCTTTTCTTCCAGCATCCGGCAGACCGTCCGGGCCATGGAGTAGCACCGCTCCACCCGCTCCGGCTGGGTATAGCGCGACGAATCCGCATGGACCAGCACCACGACCCGTGGTTCGGTCGTGTAATCAAACTTTTTCACCATCAAGCCCCGCCCACGGACGCTCTGCTTCCAGGAGATGGCCCGCATCGGGTCGCCGCTGGTGTACTCGCGATAGCCTGCCGTCAGGATGGGGTCTTCGTAGAGGTAGCGGTTCACCGAGATGCCGCCCAGAAAGCCGCCCATCAGGCCGTCCAGTTCCGGCAGGTCGCATTCCCTGGGTGGAACGACGAGCTCATGGAAGCCCCGCTCTGTGCGGGATTGCATCTTCAGGCCCAGCAGGTCGCCGCCGATCAGCTGTAGCGGCTCCAATACATAGCGGCCCCGCTGCCCGACGCGGACCGCGACTTTGAACGAAGCCTCCTGCTGCGGACGCAGCCAGGCCGTGCACCGCACAGTGTGCCCCTGCCCGGCGCAGTCTCTGGTCAGGTGGTCCATGCTGCACGGGGTGAGCTCCCGCCCCAGATGGAGCCGCAGGGCTGCAAATGACTTCCAGTGGGGGCCGCTGTTCCGTACGGTCAGCCGCAGGTTCACCGGCTGGTCTGCCTCGGCAAGGAAGTCCTCCGTTTCCAGCAGCCCCTGCAAATCGTCCAGACTGTGGACACAAGACTCCTGTTCCAGCCAGAAGAGTAGCCCCGCCAGCACCAGCGCAAATACGACCGCCGCCATCAGTGGTTCTCCAGCGGAACTTCAACATCGGATAGCAGCTTCCGCAGCCGCTGGGTTGCAGCTTCCGCGTTCATGCTGCCGCCCAGGACCACACGATGGCAGAGCACCGCCGGGGCCAGCCCCTTGACGTCCTCCGGAACAACGTAGTCCCGGCCCTGCAGAGCCGCGTAGGCCTGCGCTGCCTGATACAGCGCCAGCGCACCACGGGTGGACACCCCGCTCACGAAACCGCCCTGCATGCGGGTGGCCTCCACGATGTCCATCAGGTAGTTCTTCACATCGTCGGAGACCTTCACCTCACGGTAAGCCGTGCGGACATAGGCCGTTTCCTCCGGCGTGACCACCGGGTTCAACTGGCTGAGCACCGCCTGCGCCGACGGGCGGGACAGCACTTCCATCTCCTGCTCCCGGTTCATGTACCCCAGTGACAACCGCATGAAAAAGCGGTCCATCTGGGCATCCGGCAGCGGGAAAGTGCCAAAGGATTCCAGCGGGTTCTGGGTCGCCAGCACCATGAACGGCTCAGCCAGGCGGCTCGTCACGCCGTCCACCGTGATCTGCTTTTCCTCCATGGCTTCCAGCAGGGCCGACTGGGTGCGTGGCGTGGCGCGGTTGATCTCGTCCGCCAGCACAAAGTTGGTGAAGAGCGGGCCGGGCCGGAACTCGAACTCGCCGGTCTTCTGGTTGTAGAAGTTGATGCCCGTCAGGTCCGACGGGAGCAGGTCGGGCGTGAACTGTACCCGCCGGAAATCCCCGCCCACAGTCCGGGCAAAAGCGCGCAGAAGCATGGTCTTGCCGGTGCCGGGCTTGTCTTCCAGCAGGACATGGCCTCCGCACAAGAAGCTGACGAGGACTTTTTCAATGATGTCGTCCTTGCCCACGATGACCCTGGCACAGTTGGTGACGACCTTGTCCCGATAGGCGGTAAAAGCTGTTGGTTCCATAACGATACCCCTCTTTATTTTGATGAAGCAGGTCTATTATATCACATTTTGCATCAGAGGGGCAGTGATTTGAAAAAAAGGAGGCGGAGCCTCCCACATGGGAAACTCCGCCTCCTGCGGTGTATGAATCTGATTGCGCGCGAAGCGGCTTAGTACATGCCGCCCTTCCAAACCACACTTTTGGAGCCGAATCACGAATATCGGGAAACGTAGACTTTTGTAG
>ENA-UEOR01000522-UEOR01000522.1-human-gut-metagenome-genome-assembly--contig:-NODE-522-length-23338-cov-17.284640_pt1 | contig 23338 bp, 23 predicted proteins | sample MGYA00242887_ERZ507890 | MGnify/ENA primary metagenome ERZ507890 (study PRJEB26167, sample SAMN06115431) | human gut metagenome | host: Homo sapiens | place: China:Guizhou | collected 2014-10-21...
AAGCCGAATAATTTTGAGCTTGGTGATCTTTTCGGAGTAACGGTTAGAAACGAGCAGGAAATTATCGAATATGCCAAAAAGCTGCAAAGAATGGGTGCCCGTAATGTGCTTGTTTCAAGAGGCAAGGACGGCGCAATTCTTGTTGCTGAAAACGGAGAAATAAAATCCATAGGAATAATTCCGGGTAAGCCGCTTAATTCGGTTGGCTGCGGTGATTCCATGGTGGCGGGCTTTGTGGCAGGTTATATGGATAAAAAGGACTATTCATATGCTTTAAAACTCGGCTCTGCCTGCTCGAATGCAACTGCATTCAGCTACACACTTGCGGATTCAAAAGGCATTGAAGATGCCTTTAAAAAGCTTTAATAATTTAGGAGGGAAAATTTATGAGAATCATTGATTTGCTGAAGCCGGAAGCTATAACGCTCGGCCTTGATATTTCAAGCAAGGACGATGCTATAAATGCTTTGATAGGTCTTCACGCCGCAGCAGGCAATCTTAAGGATAAGGATGCCTATAAGGCTGCGATTCTTGCAAGGGAGGAGCAGGGTTCAACTGCTATTGGGGACGGTATTGCCGTGCCGCATGCAAAAACAAGTGCCGTTAAAGCTCCCGCACTTGCTGCCATAACCGTTAAAAACGGTGTTGATTACGGTGCACCGGACGGTAAGCCGTCTGATTTGCTGTTTATGATAGCAGCCACTGAGGATGGCGATGTGCATCTTGAAATTCTTTCCCGTCTCATGGTTATGCTTATGGACCCTGATTTCACGGCAAAGCTCAGGGCGGCAAAAAGCGTTGATGAATTTTTGCAAACAATCGATGCGCAGGAAAAAATCAAATATCCCGATGAAGAGGTTAAGCCCGCCGAAAAAGAAGCCCCCAAGGGCTACAGAATTTTGGGTGTAACGGCTTGCCCCACAGGCATTGCGCACACATATATGGCCGCAGAAGCGCTTGAGAAAAAAGCAAAGGAAATGGGATATTCAATCAAGGTTGAAACCGATGGCTCCGGCGGCGCAAAAAATGTGCTCACCAAAAAGGAAATAGAGGAGTGCGACGGCATTATTGTTGCCGCAGATAAAAATGTTGAAATGGCAAGGTTTGACGGTAAAAAGGTGCTTAAAACCTCTGTGTCGTCAGGCATAAACAAACCCGGCGAGCTTATTCAAAGGGTTGTGGACGGAAAGGTTCCCGTTTATCACAGCGACGGCAGTGAGGAACCCGATTCTTCCGAATATTCAGAAGAAAAAGAAAGCTTCGGCCGCAAAATTTATAAGCATCTTATGAACGGCGTTTCGCATATGCTTCCGTTTGTTGTCGGCGGCGGTGTGCTTATAGCACTTGGATTTCTTATTGACACAATCGCAGGAAATGCCAATGTCGGCGGTACCTTCGGCTTTACAAATCCCGTTGCATCTGCCGTGTTCTGGATCGGCAAGGCCGCATTCTCGTTTATGCTTCCTATTCTTGCGGGATATATTGCTCAGTCCATCGCAGATCGCCCTGGTTTATTGCCGGGTATCGTAGGCGGTTTGTTTGCCGCAAACGGCTTCACATTTAAAGCTTTTATTGCAAATCAAGGCCTTGTAGGCGATGATAAGGCTGTTTCCGGTTTCCTCGGAGCGCTTCTTGCAGGCTTTATTGCAGGTATTCTTGTAAACGGACTCAAAAAAGCTTTCTCTTGGCTTCCGAAATCCATGGACGGCATCAAGCCAGTGTTCATTTACCCGCTTCTCGGCACCTTGCTTATAGGCGTTGTTATGTGCGTGTTAAATCCTGTTGTAGGTGTTGTAAACATAGCTCTTTCAAACGGACTTTCAAGCCTTGGCGAAACAAGCCGTGTTCTTCTTTCAATTGTTCTTGCCGCAATGATGGCAATTGATATGGGCGGCCCGTTCAATAAGGCTGCATATGTTTTCGGCACGGCTGCAATTGCAGACGGAAACACTTGGATTATGGCTGCCGTTATGATCGGCGGTATGGTTCCTCCCATTGCAATTGCTCTTGCAACAACATTCTTTAAAAACAGATGGACCAAGGAAGAACTCAAGAGCGGCCCTGTAAACTATCTTATGGGCTTGTGCTTTATCACAGAGGGTGCAATTCCTTATGCAGCTTCGGATCCTCTTCGTGTAATTCCGTCTTGCATGGTTGGCTCGGCTGTTGCAGGCCTTATCACTTCACTCTTTGGTTGTGCTTGCCCTGCTCCTCACGGCGGTATATTCACCTTTATAGTTGTTGATCATCCGTTTGGATATATCATTGCATTGGTTGCAGGCTCAATAGTAGGCGCTCTTATGCTTGGATTGCTCAAAAAGAAAAGAGTAAACGCTTAAACAAATAATCAAATATGAAATAATAAACAGAGGTATAAATTATGGTAAAGAAAAATGTTACTGTTGTTGATAAAATGGGCTTTCATATGAGGCCGGCAAATGTGTTTGTAACCGAAATGGCAAAATTCAAGTCTGAGGTAACGCTTCTTGCGGGCGATAAATCGATAAACGGAAAAAGCATTATGAACATTATGGCGGCTTGCATTAAATACGGCACGGAATTAACCGTTGAATGCAGCGGCCCCGATGAAAACGAAATGCTTGAAAAGGCTGTTTCACTGATTGAAAACGGAATGGATTGATATGATTAAAGAAAAGCGCTTTAAAGGAATAGGCGTGTCTGAGGGATACGGAATCGGCAAGGCCGTTGTTATACAGGAGCTAAAGCTTGATTATTCCGGCAAAAGCTTCACGGATGCCGAAACGGAATCGGCGCGCCTTGATGCGGCGGTGGAAAAATTCACCGCCGAAACAAAGGCTCTTATTTCCGAGCTTTCCGCCAATGCCGGCGAAAAAAATGCGGAAATCTTGCAGGGGCATCTTGCAATGCTTGCAGATCCCTTTATGATTGGGCAAATGAAGGATGCAATCTCCGGCGGTGTAATTGCCGAGGAGGCGGTTGATAATGTTTGCAATATGTTTCATATGATTTTTTCATCGGCAGAAGATGAGCTTACCCGCCAAAGGGCAACAGATGTTAGCGATATTAAAACAGGGCTTTTGAAAATTCTGCTTGGTGTTGAGGAAATTGATATTGCAAAGGTTGAAAAGGGCAGCATTCTTGTTGCTTGCGATTTCACTCCAAGCATGACCTCAAAAATAAACCCCAAAAATGTTGAGGGCGTTATCGGCGAAATCGGCGGAGTAACTTCTCACAGCGCAATCATTGCCCGGGCTTTGGGCATTCCGTGCATATTAGGCGTTAAGGATGCCGCAAGCATTATCAAATCAGGCGATGAGCTTGTTGCAGATGCTGTTAAGGGCGAAATTATCATTTCTCCGTCTGCCGATGAAAAGGCAGAGTATTCGCTTCTTAAAGAGCAGGAGCAAAACGAAAGACTCATGCTTAAGGAGTATATAAATAAGCCCACTGTAACAAAGAGCGGCTTAAAAAAAGCAGTTTACGCCAATATCGCCAAGGCAGAGGATGTGCACGGTGCCGTTGTGAACGGCGCAGAGGGAATAGGCCTTTTCAGAACGGAATTTCTTTATATGGACAGAAATCAGGCTCCCGGTGAGGATGAGCAGTTTGAGGCTTACAGTTCTGTTGCAAAGGCAATGGGCGGCAGAGAAGTAATCATCCGCACTCTTGATGTAGGCGGAGATAAGCATATTTCTTATCTGGAAATTGAAAAAGAGGAAAATCCGTTTATGGGATTGCGTGCAATCAGGTATTGCTTAAAAAACACAGAGCTGTTTAAAGTGCAGCTTCGTGCTTTGCTGCGTGCCGCTTGCTATGGCAATATTAAAATAATGCTTCCTCTTGTTTGCACGGAGGATGAGGTTATAAAAGCAAAATCTTTGCTTGAGGAATGTAAAGCGGAATTATCCGCAGAGGGCAAAGAATATAAAAAAGATATTAAGCTTGGCATTATGGTTGAAACACCTGCCGCAGTGCTTGTTGCAGAAAGGCTTGCTGCCGTTTCTGATTTCTTCAGCATAGGCACAAATGATTTAACGGGCTATACTATGGCGGCGGACAGAGGCAATAATGAGGTTTCTTATCTTTATAATTCTAATGATCCGGCGGTTTTAAAGGCAATTGAAATAACCGTTAAAAGCGCAAAAAGGGCAAATATCCCGGTCGGAATGTGCGGCGAGGCAGCTGCGGATCCAAAAATGATTCCGCGCCTCATCGATTGGGGACTTGATGAATTTTCCGTTTCTTCATCAAGAATTCTTAAAACTCGCAAATTGATTTGCGATTGCGAATAATCTCTGTTTGTTATTTAAAATAAGCCTTTAAAGGCACAAAAAAGCGAGTCCCGCAGGGCTCGCTTTTTCTTTCATTTTTGTTATGTATTCTTTTTAATAGTAGTTTGCCAAAGATATTCCCAAAGCGGAAAAAATAACAGAGACAATAATCAACGCAACAATGCTGATAACCCAAAGAACAATGTTTGCAATAACATAATTTTTCTTGTTTTTGTTTGTGTTTTGGGAACAAAGCCAAACAATCCAGCAAATTATATTAACCACGGGAATGGAGCTTAAAATAAACATGCCCACATATTCGCCGACGCTCATAACCTTTGTTGTGGGGTCATATGGCGGGTAAAACGGCTGCTGCACCGGCGGTTGATTATATTGGTTGCCGAAAGGCGGCTGCTGTGCAGAATATTGTTGAGCATTATATTGATTTTGTTGGTTTGCATATTGGCCGGGCTGCTGTGTGTATTTCGGCTCCGGTTGCGGGTTATATTGGTTGCCCTGCTGTTGGTTATAATTATTTTCGTCCATAAGTGCTCCTCCTTTTTAATCGGTTAAACTGCTTATCTTTGATTAAAAAATAGCATATTGTTAAATAAATGTCAATACTTGAAAATTACATTTAAGTGGAATTTTAATATTATCGCACATGCTTATATTTTATTCTGCGGCGGATTTTGCGAAGCAGCACAAAAATCAATGCTCCCAGCAAGCCGCCCAAGGTGTTATATAATAAATCAGACATTTGAAATGTGCCTATTTTAAAAATCAATTGCGTTGTTTCAATAAAAAGCGATGTTGCAAATGCCGCAAGCGTGCTTATCAAAATGCAGGCACGACTTCGCATTTTTGTGCCGCGCACATTTTTTGCATAAGAGTATATTGCTGTGCCAAGCGGCATAAAGGCAATTGTGTTCCAGGTAGGGTTTAAATCACTCACAAAAGGATTCCACCCAGCCCAAAGATATGCAAGCGGGTGGGTGACATGGTAAACGCCTATTCGGCTGAATAATGTGGCGTTGAGCACAATTGCAAAAAGCAAAAGCAGCGCCATAATGCTTAAATATTTTTTTTCGTTTTCGCGAGTGCCGGCAAACGAAAAAATTTTTAAAGATTCTGTTTTTCTTTTGCTAAAATCCCTTATCAGGATTATAAGCATAATCACACAAACGGCAAGCACGGGCCAAAACACAAATTCTTTAATCAGCACCTTGCCGCTGTTTACCAGGGTGTTTAAAAAAACTTTTATGTTCAAAATATACCCCCCGAAATATCGTAATGTTTTCAGCTGCTGTTATTCCTGCACAAAAGCAAATAAAATCCTAAATGCTCCTTTTGATTTTGTTTTTGATTTTATAAATCTGAAAATTTGAATAACAATAAGCTCAATCAATATAACCGCCAGCAAAATAATCAGGCTTGTAAAAAAATTGCCCTGTAAAAAATCAATTGAAAGAGGCTTGCCAAGCTTTGTTGTTATTATTTCGGTCAGCTTCAGCAGCACTCTTTTAATCGGTTCATGCGTTGCAAAAAGAATAATTGTGTATCTGCCTAAATACTCGAGCGGCGCACTTTTTGTTAAAAGATATTTGCAAAGCATTATTAAAGCCACCGTGCCAAATGCATTTTCTGCTATATATAAAAGAATGCTTTTTCCGAAAAGAGAGCTGTAAAGCGAAACGGTGCCGTTATAAATGCTGCAAACGGTTGTAATTGCCAATAATGCGCAAACTGCAACTGCCGCATATTCCTTTTTAATTTTAAGATTTTTGCCTATGCCTCCCGCCAAAACACCGAAGTTATACCAGGCAGAGGCGTTAATTGCAATCATTATGGATTTGCCGATTGCATAATTGTCAAACCTTGCATATTTAAGGCCTGCCAGTGCAGCAAAAAAGAGAATGAAGGCAATTGTATTAAGCAACGGATTTTTCTTTTTGCAAATGAAATAAGAAATAATTTCTGCTGCAAATAATGCGGGCAAAAACCAAATCGGCCCCATATCAAGCTCTCGAAAGCGGCGCTCAACAAGCAGCCAGTAAACAACTAAAATAAGCCTAAACAGGATAAAGGGCACAATCAGCGATTTCAGCCTTTTAACAAGAAATTCTTTAAACGGTATGTTTTTCTTTATTTCAATGGTTGAAAAAATAAAGCCGGAAAGGGCAAAGAAAAGCGCCACAGGCACCGAATAAATCCACGGCACGGATTTGGTTTGGCTGTTTATATGCCCATCATTATTAAAATTATTCCAACTCCCTTGAGCACATCAATCCAATGCAGTCTCGGTTTTAACGCTGTGTTGTTTTCCATTTTTTCTCCCAAGCGCAATGCTTATTTTTTCAGCTTTCTTTTAATCATATTTTTTATGTTAAACATAATTTTTTTCGGCGTAAGCTTATGCCTGTTTGCCCAAATGCTTTTGGCATAGTAAGCAACGGCGGGGTTTTTCGCAAGCCTTTTAACCGTTTTAACATCGATTTCACCGTTAAAATCCTTAACACAATCCGGGTAAATTATGTATCTTGCATCCTCGTTATAATTCTTTTGCAAATATTTCATAGGTCGGCAAAAGAAATGAATATACATAAATTCTTCGGTATAAAGCTTGCCATCGTGCACATAGTGCCTAAGCAAAGTGCCGTTTTTCCATTCAAAGATTTGGCATTTGTTTTTGTACTCTTCGCTTTTGTCAACATGACCCATAGTAAATTTGTAATCATATTTATTCATATGGGCAAAAGTTGTTTCTTTGTAATAGGGGATATTTAAATGGTTGTAAATATCATCCATTCCGTTTTCATCAAAAGAGTATTTAACCTCTCCGCTGAAAACATTCTTGTAGTTGATTTTTCCGTCAACGCAAATTTTGTATCTTGCATTAACTTCGGGAGTGTTTTTGTAAAGCAGGGAATGCCCTTGAAATCCGATTTTTTCGTATTTATTCAAAACATCATCCGTTATGAATTTGCGAATGTTTCCCCAAATAACATCCACATCGCAGTGGCCCCAATAATCATAGCCTGCAAGTTCTTCTGCAAAAATCTCGCCGTAAGCAGGTTTGAAAAGAGAAAGATTCCAGGCAGAGGATATCTGCACGGGAAAATCGTAGGCATTTTGAATACGCTCTTTAAGGCTTTCGAAAGAGCAGTATTTAACCTTAACATTTTCGGGATAGTCATATTCTGTTTTGTCGTCCGTAAGCAAAATCCAATCAATCGTTGGGTTTGCAGCGCAGCTTTTGAGCCACAGCTGCATATTCTTCGGCAGTGTTCCGAAATACGGCACCAAATAGCCTATCGTTTTCATATTTGCCTCCATAAGTATTTAATTGTTTTTGAACCCATAAATTCTTGGGCTTCGTTTGAAAGATAGTAATGATTGCAGCCTATGGGGGTAAAGGTTAATTCCCCGAAAACAATGCCTGCTTCCGTTTCGTATAAATCAACTCTTACAAAAGGAAAATCTTTACTGAGTGTTTTTGCAACTTCAATCATTTCATCATATTTTTTGGGCTTTTTTGCATCAAAAGAATCAACGCATTTGTTTAAAACGGAAATGCCGTTGAATTTTTCGTCGCTGAAGAAGCGATTGGTGCTGTGTTCTGCTCTGCCGGAAATCGAAAGGCAACAAATGATATTTCCTCTTGATGCAAAAAATTTATAATTTATCGGAAGGCTTCCGTGCCCGTCTGTTAAGTATTTTTCTATTATGATTTTGCGTGGAATTTCGTGGTATTGATGCTCTGCGCTTATAATGCTGTAATCTTCTTCAAGCCAATAATTAAGCTTTGCAAACACTTCGTCTTTATTGAAATCCGCTTTATTTGTAACCGCAATATTATATCCGGAGCCGTGATTGCATTTTATTGCAAACTGATTCGGCAATGCATTCCAATCAATTTCATCGGTGCTGTCATAAACACCGATAAGCTCGTTTAAAATGCCGCCGAGCCCTTTTTCCTCTATGTATTCGCGAACGGCATATTTATCCGCGCATTTTGTTATAAGCGAATTGTTGTAATAATCCTTTGCACAAAGGGTAAGCAGCTTTTCATCAAGCAATGTTGGATTTTTGTAATCAATTCTTCTGTGATGATTTTTTAAAAACACGATTTTGCCTGAGGCAGTGGGGCTTAAAAGGCTTTTGAAACAGCGCAGCAAATCTTTGCTGTTTTTTGATTTTATACTGTGTTTGATTTCATTTATCATATTAGCCCCTTTTGCCGATGTGAAATTTGGCTTTAACCATTTCTATAATTTCAAAAATAAATTTATCTTTCATTATAATAAGCGCGGCAAAATAAATTGCGGCGCCGGCAATTATCATTAAGGCAAGCACGGCGGCATTTTTCGGCAGCTTGATTTCCGCCAAAGCAAGCATGGCAAGCATTATTGCGCCGGCAATTAAATATTTTGCGCTTGCCGTGAATATCGGCCGCATGGAAAAGGATTTGTGCTTTATTATATAAATTGATTCAAATGCAAATATAACAAGCTCGCCCAAAACCGATGCCGTGCCTGCGCCGAGCGCGCCGAAATGCGGAATTAAAATCGCGTTAAACGCAATATTGAATATTCCGCCCGTTATAATTGCGGCGGTGTAATTGCTTTGCCTGCCGGTTGAAATAAAATAAAGTGTGCCGAGCGTTTGGTTAAGCCCCATTGTTATAAACAGCAGGCTCATAACATAAAGCATGTTTATAACAGGCTCCCACCCATCGCCGAAGAAAACAGGCACAAGCGTTTTTGCAACGCCTATAACACCGAGTGTGAGCGGAACGCCGAAAAACCAAACAAATCTTGCCGATTTATAAAGTGTTTCCTCTGCCTCTCTTTTATTGCCCTCAGCAAAAAGCTTTGAAATGCGCGGCATGGTAACGGTTATAAGCGCCGTTATCAGCATAAGGCACATTTTAATTATTTTTTCGGATTGCTCGTAATATCCGTTTTGCGCATTATCGTGCGTTATCCAGCCTATCATTGATTTATCCAGCATTGCATAAATTTGAACGGCAAGAGCAGGTATGAAAAGCTGCACAATAACCTTGAAATCGCAAAATGGTTTTATTTTGTAGCCCTTAATGCGCACAAGATATTTTTTTAAAGAGGGAAGAAGGCTGGCATTTCCGATAAAGGTGAGCAATGCAAGCCCCAAAACATATTTCCAAAGATCGTTTTTATCTTTAACAAAAACAAAGATGAAAACAACATTTAAAAATTTAAAAAAATAATTTCTCAGCGCAATTCGTTTAAAATCCTCCATTCCCTGGAAAAACCAAGAGGTGTCAAACATAATGCCGAGGATATAAAAGCTTTGAATAAGCGCAATTGCTTTATATTGCGCAAAAAATATGCAATAGCAAAGGTAAATCACAAGCGCCGCGGATGTGGTGATAAGCCGCAATGAAAACACATCAAAAAACTTTTGCGTGCGCAAAACCGGATCGTCTTGCAAAATGCCTATTTGCTTGTTTGCGTAGCTTACCGTGCCAAGCGCGGAGCAAAGCGTGAAATAGCTTACTATCGAAAAGGTGAAGCTGTAAATTCCGATGCCGTCTGCATTCAGCACTCTGGATATATAGGGTGTTGTAACAAGCGGCACTATTATTGCCAAAAGCTGATAGCCGGCATTGAATAAATAGTTTTTAAAAACCTTGCTGCCCTTCATCGCTTTTCCTCGTCTATATCAAATTTAACGGGCTTGAGCTTCATTAAATCCTCAACCCATCTTCCGCCTCCGCTGTAATCAAAGCTTTCGCTGTATTCAAGGCGGCGCCTTTTAACATCGTCGTAGCTGCCGATAATCCTTGCAGGCACGCCCGCAACAACGCTGCCGGGCGGCACATCTTTTGTTACCACCGCGCCGGCGGCCACAATGCAGTTTTCACCTATTGTAACTCCGTAATTTATAATTGCGTTTGCACCCACATAAACATTATCATGGATTTCTATTTTTCCGAATTTGCAAAGGTATTTATCGGTGTGTTCTTCGCCGTTAAAGATTGTGTTGCCCACATCGTGCGTTATAAGACGCACCCCGGCGGAAATCACTATATTGTTGTGCAGGCACACCAAAAAAGGCTCTGCCGGCAGCAGGTTGGAGGTGTAAAACACTCTGTCGCCGATATGGTAAAAAATATGGTGCTTTTTTAAATATGCGGCTTTTTTCCAACCGTCCCTTATGGTAAGAATTTTAAATTGCCTTATCATTCGCCTTGTTTTATCTATGTATTGGTGCAAAGTCATTATAAGCGGTCCTTAAAACTTAAATTTGATTGAGCGTATTTGGTGCCTTGTGTCGTTCAAAATAAACGATTCGTCCGTATCCTCGGATGCGATGCCGTAAATTATAAACATAATCGCGATTGCCGGGTTAAAAAACGAGGTTGAGGCGATTGAAGCTATAAATGAATAAAGCATAATCGAAAGCATGCACCAGCCGGCATAGGGGTGATTTTTTGCTTTTGATATCGAATCAAAGGTCATCAGCAGCACGGCAATAATAAATGCCGCCGAGCCGAGCCAGCCGCTTTCGGCGAAAATGCCGTGCCAAAAGGCGTCTGCCACAACCTGCTGGTCTATATACAGCTTTGAATAGTAGCCGAGGCTTTGGTAAAACGGTGAATTGTATTCGTATGAAACCGTTGTGCCGAAAGTTGCAAACCCGGAGCCAAACGGAAAATGCTGATTTGCAATTTTAACACCGTCTTGAATGAGCTTAAGCCTCATCGGCGCATAATCGTGAACCGTGAAGTATTTATCAAACTGATCTGATGAAAAATAAATCGCAAGGCCTGCAACGGGTGCCAAAATCAAAGCATTGCCCTGGAATTTGTATTTAACAAACAAAAGATAAAGCAGCAAAATAATCAGCACGGCCGCCATTTCCTTTGAACGGAAGGTGAGAATCGTTACCGCCGTCATCATAAATATATATTTAAGGTTGTTTTGATCGTATCTCATATTCAGCGCAAGCACGCAAATAACCGTTAGGCAAACTATTGCAAGGTAAAAAGGGTGCTGGAAGCCGAGCATAAGCGAGTTTGTAAAAAATCTATAGTCGTATTTTGCAAAGAAAGGCGGCAAAATAAGATCATGAATTGCCAAAATGAGCAAAATAACGCTAACCTGCTTGCAAGGCACATTAAGAATATCATAAGTTTTTTTCAGCGTAAGTGCCTTTGAAGCAATAAGTGATTTGCCGGCAAAGTAAAATACCATGAATTTGAGGCACATAAAGGCATCAAGCACAGATGTGAATATATCCATATAGGAATTAACTATTGTTGAAACCGTGCAAAATGCAAAATAAATCGTGAAGGCAACGCCGATTGCAACCTCATATTTTGAAAGCTTCAGTTGCTTTTTTGCAAGTGCTCTGATGATTATTATAATGGCAACAATTTCTGTAACCTCATCAAAATAAGTTACGGCTTGATAAAGTATTCCGGAGGAAATAACCCTTTGTATCGCCTTTTGAAACACAAGCGCAAAAAACCACACGGAAAGAAAATTTCCTTTTTTGAAAGCGGAATATAAAATACAAAGCCCTATAAGCGCGGCAAGAAGTATATATTTAAGAGCCGAGCCGGCAAGAATTTGCCAAGCAAAAAAGCAAAGAAAAGCAGCAAGGCCCAAAAGATCGTTAGATTTTATTTTTATCATAAAATGTGTTCTCCGAAAAAAGTGATGATAAGCGGCAAAAACATATTGTTCGCTTTGGTTGGGCGGTGATTATTGCAATTGCCGCCTGATATCCTCATCAACTATTTCTTCGCCTGTTTTGTTTTTAAGCTGCTCGCGTGATTTTGCGGATAAGCCGTCGTTTATAACGGCGTTCATATCACAGGTGGAAAGGGAGTCAAGCTCCTGCTTTGTCACTTTTCCGTCGCGATAATCGCGCACAATAGGCAGCTCGTACATGCTGTATTTTTTATCCTTGAAAAATCTTAGAAATTTGTGCTTTATAACCCATGCCGCGGGCACCCAAATATATTTGTGCATGGCAGGGGAAACAGAGCCTATCATCCAGCAATTTCTGTTGCAGCAGCGCACTTTTGCACGCACTTTATCCGCTTGCTCGCTTGCCCAAAGCTCGTCCCAGCTTTGCTCGTTAAGATTGCCCATAACCTCTTTTTCCTTTGTGCCGTTGCATGGCATAACATCGCCGTAGGGGTCTATGAAAAAGGTGTCAAATGCCATGTCGCAGGGCAGCAGGCGCTTTTGGCCGTATATGTAGTTTATAAGCCCGTGGTTAAAATATGCTCGAAACCATTTTTTCGGGCTGTTGCTTTTAAGAAGCTCATTGATAAGGTTTTCAAAATTCTGTGCCACCATGGGCCTGTCTTTAATAATGTTTTTAGCCTCAACAAAATAAAATGAATTATGCAGCGATGCCGTGGCAAATTCCATATTCATTTCGTTTGAAAGCTCATAAAGCGGCACCAAATCCTTTGCATTGGCATCCTGAACCGTCATTCCGAAGCCAACATCCGGGTGGTTCATTTCCACAAGCTTTTTCAGCGTGGTATAGCCTCTGTTAAATCCGTTTTCAAGGCCGCGGATGGCGTTATTTGTGTCCTCAAGCCCCTCAATGGATATTCTGATGCCAACATTCGGAAATTCCTTGCATAAATCGATAATTCTGTCCGTAAAAAAGCCGTTTGTGGAGATAACGATTCTGTCGCTCTTTTTGTAAAGCTCGCGCACGATATCCTTTAAATCGCTTCTTATAAAGGGCTCGCCGCCGGTTATGTTTGTAAAATACATCTGCGGCAGCTTCTTTATCGTTTCAATGCTGATTTCCTCCTCGGGTTTTGAGGGCGCTTTGTATCTGTTGCACATTGTGCAGCGCGCATTGCAGCGGTATGTAACTATAACCGTTCCGTTTAATTTTTTTGCCATTTTAATCAACTCTGTTTAAATTTTTTGTTATATTTAACGGCTTGCCGAATGCTGTCGGCCGGTCGTTTATTTTCTGCTTTTAATGATTTTTGCCGGCACGCCGCCCGCAACCGAATAATCGGGAATATCGCAGTTTACCACCGCGCCTGCCGCAATAACGCAGCCCTTGCCTATGGTAACTCCGTCCAAAATAACGGCATTTGCGCCTATCCAGCAATCCTCGCCGATTGAAATGCCCTTGCGGCTTGCCCCCTGAAGATATATCGGGGTTTCGGTGCTTTCAAAAATATGGTTTTCGGAAAAAATCTTAACTCCCGGGCCGAATATCGTCGAATCTCCGATAGAGACATTGCCCCTTACGGAAATAAACGCACTTGGTGAAATGCCAACATCGTTGCCGATTTTAAGCGATTCGCCAAGCTCGCGTATAACGCCCGTGCATTCGATAACACTGCCTTTTCCGAGCGAAAAATTGTTTCCTATTTCAACTCCGCCGCGGCAAAGTGCGTTTATGCTGCAATCGTCGTTTATCGTAACTCCGCTGCCGCATTTGATGTGCCCTTTGGACTTTATGGAAACCCTTTTGCCTATAAACATCATTTTGCCGGCCTTTTTGAAGCCGATTTTTTTGAAGGCACCGCGTATAAGCATTGCAAGGCGCCCCGCCAAAATGCCGCAAAGATCGGCGGAGGTTATGTTTTCATCCACCTTATATTCGCGGTGCTTGATTTTGCTGATTATAAAAGAAACAAGCTTAATCATTTTTTGAAATCAAATCGGAATAAATTTCCGAAAGCCTTTCCGTGTATTTTTCTATGTCGTTAAAGCTCTCGCTGCGGCAGTTTTGCGCCATTTCGGATGAAAGCTCTTTATCCGAATAAAGCTTTTGGATTGCCGCTTTAAGCGCTTCTTTGTTTCCCGCTTCAAACACAATGCCCGTTTTGCCGCTTTTGATAAGCTCGGGTATTCCGCCCAAATCGGAGCCGATAACGGGTGTGCCGAGCGAAACGGATTCTGCAACCGTCATCGGGCAGTTTTCGTGGCATTCGCTCGGGCAAATCGAAAATTCCGCATTTTCGATTAAATCAGAAAGCTCTTTGCCGCTTTTAAAGCCCGCATATTCAATGTTTGGAATATTTTTGCACAAATCCTCAAGCGGCCCCGTGCCGGCAAAAACAAATTTAATGCCCGGCAGTTCCTTTGCCGCCTGCACCAAGGTTCCTATTCCTTTTTCAGCGCTGAGCCTGCCGAAATAAAGCGCATAAGGCTCGCCCGTGCTGCTTCGCTTTGAGGCAGAAGCTTTTTTATCCGAAAAATTGTGCAAAACGATTGTTTTGTTTTCGTCTATACCCGCTTTGTGAGCGGTGTTTGCCATAAAGCGGCTCGGGCAGATGAATTTATCTATGAGCGAATAAGTGCCCCTTGAATGATAATAATAGGATTCTATTGCCGCAGGAATGCTCTTGGCAAAGGAGTTATGCACGCATTTGTGCTTTATGCAGTTTAAATAATTGCCGCTTTGGCACAGCATGCAAATCTTTTTTTCATGCTCTATGTAAAATCTGTGGCACGGGCATGCAAGCTGCACATCATGCAGGGTTTGCACCGTCGGTATGCCGCGCTTTTTAATCTCATATATAATTGCGGGGGTAAGCTGAAAGTTGATATTGTTTAAATGCACTATATCGGGCTTAAAATCATCAAGCACCGCGCCGATTTTGCGCCTTGCCTCTTTTGAATAAATCGATTTCAGTGAATATTCAAGCTTTTTAAGTGCCGATGCATGTCTGAAGTCGATATTATCGGTGTAAATTTCCGCATTATTTCCCACTTGGCGATCTTCGCTGTCCATACCGAAAAACTGCACTTCGTTTCCAAGCTTTTCAAGTGCTTTTCCAAGCGTTATCATATATGTTTCCGCTCCGCCTACGGGGCTGAGAAATTTATTTACCATAAGAATTTTCATATTGCTTACTTCTTTTTTTGAATTTTGATATATTTAAGCGGATAAAGAAGAAAATCAAGGTGAGTTTTTTCCATAATAACCGCAGCGATTACGGGGCCGATGAATGTTATAATTAAGCCGAATAGAATGTGAATGATTGAATTTGTTATTCTCAATTTGAAAAGTACACTTCTTATTCCTGTTGCAAAAATGGTGTGCATAAGGAAAATCGGTATTGTGTATTTTGCAAAAAATCCCATAATAGGGGGTTGCTTGTTTTTTTGTAAATTGCGCTTATAAAGCCGATTATTCCAACGCAGGCGAAAACGCTTATCAGCAAGTTAACGGCAAAATTGCTTCCGTTTAAATATTTAAAATTAAAGAATTTTGCAATAAACGAAATTGCAAACAAAATCAATGAATAAGGCGAACTTAATTTTTGCAGATTTACTTTTGCAATGAAAATTCCGAAAACAAACCAAATCCAATATGTAAGCGTGTGCTCAACGGCATAAACAATTTTAAATTGCTCATTCAGAAAACCGATTGCAATGCAAGCCGCTGCCGCAATGCCAAGCAAAATGCAACCTTGTTTTAACGGTTGGTGTGATTAAGAATATCAAAAATAAAACATATAAAAACCAATAGGGCGGCATCGGTGAAACGAAAAGTTCTTTTAACAGATTGCCCGATTGATTTTTTACATACGAGGAAAACAATGTTTTAAACAAATGACTCAGCAGCACAAAGAAAAGATATGGAACACCGAGCGCAACCAGCTTTTTTGATATGTTTTTCGCATAATCGCCGAGCGAAGTATAGCTTGTGTATTTTTGAAAAAGAAATCCGCTGCAAATAAAGAAAAGCTGAATATGAAAAAGATAGCAAAATTCATTAAAAAAACTAATCCGGCACTTTTGGCTACTATGGATGCCTCTGCCATGCTTTGTGAAAAATGGCACAGCACCACAAGTATCATTGCAATAACCTTAACATTGTCTATCCAAATGACTCTTTTATTTTCGTTCATTTATTCACCTTTCCGGCGATTGCCGAAAACACTATGCAGTGCCGCCGGCATGCGGCACTGTTATATATTTTTGTATGCCTCAATAAATTTATCGGCAAGAAGCTCCCATGTGCAATTGCTTTTTATATGTTCGGCAGCATTTTTGCCGAGCTCCTTGTTTTTTGAGGCCGAAATTATATCCTTTGCCCATTTTTCGGCGTTGAATTCCGGCTCTATAATTCCCGTTTTGCCGTTTTGAATCAGCATATCCGAGCCGCCGTTTTGTGTTGTTATCACGGGCTTGCCGAAATACATTGCCTCCAGCAGCACCATGCCGAAGATTTCATAAATTGTTGGCAGCAGAAAAACATCAGTGTTTTGGTATATATACGAAAGATATTTTTGCTCCGCCGCATTGATTTTGTAAATATAATCGCCGAGCTTTAATTCGTTTATATGAGCGTCGAATTTTGCAAGGTAATCCTCTTTGCCGCTGCCCACTATTATAAGCTTTGCATCAACGCCTTTTTCGCGAAGCTTGTTTAAAACATCAATTAAAAACAGGCAATTGCGCCTCGGCTCGATTTTGCCGATATAAAGCAGTTTTATGCCGCACTCAATGCTTGAAATTTTTGATATTTCGGGCGGAATTTCGGAAAAATCGGATTTTAAAAATGCATCCGTGTCTATTCCCACGCCGCAAACGGATATGCGGTTTTCTTTTATGCCCTTTGAAATAAGAAACTCCTTTGCAAGGCGGCTTTTCGCAATGAAAGGCGTGTTGTGCTTTTTGTAAATCGGAAGTGTGAAAAGATCCGTTGCGCGGCACAGCAGATTGTATCTTTTATTGAAATCGCAATAATAGGGGCCGTGGTAAACGATTGTTTTTTGCGGATATTTTTTTGCCAAAATCGCAGAGTAAATTTGATTGTGCTCTGCCGGCTGAATAATATCGTATTGAGCAATCAGTTCATCAAGGTCTTTATATATAGCGTTGTTTAAAATGCTTTTTCCGTTCAGATAAAATATTTTAAGCTCTTTATCGCCGTCGAATTTATATGATACGGTTTCGGGGGATTTATCCGTCCAAAACACTATATCGCAAATATGCCCTTTTCGGATAAGCGCTTTTGCCAGCCCGATTTCCTGAATGTTATAGGTGTTTTTCCTCACATTCATATATCCGGGAAAGGTTCTTATAATCAAAATTTTCATTTATTCACCTTTATAAAGAGCAAGGGTTTTCTGCGTCACATTGTTCCAATTGTAGCGAGAAAGTATGTATTGCGAGGCCACGGATCTGTATTTTTGCACTGCTTGCGGGTTGTTTATCAGCTCTTCAAGCTTTTCTTTAAGGCTTTGAATATCGCCTTTTTTGAAATAAACCGCATTTTCGCCACACACCTCGGTGCATTCGGGAATATCTGATGTGAGGCAGCAGTTTGAATAGCCCATTGCCTCAAGTAAGCTGATGGGCATGCCCTCCAAATCGCTGGGCAGCACATAGATATATGCGTTAGAATAAAGCGATTGAAGTGCTTTGCCCTCCACAAAATCAGTAAAGACAATGCTCTTGCCCGCGGCTTTTTCTCTAAGCATATCAAAATATTCCTGCGAATGGCTGGAGCCTCCCGCAATAACAAGCGGCATTTTTATATCCGATTGCAAATATGCATCAATAAGATAATGAATCCCTTTTTCGGGCACTATTCTTCCGAGGTAAAGGATATATTCACTTTTGTGCAGACCGTATTTTTTTTCGATTACGGAGGAATCGGTAACCGTGGGCTTTTCTATTCCGTTTGGTATGTAAACGGTTTCTCTGCCGTATTCGGATTTAAAATAATCCTGCACGGCGTGGGATAAAACTATAATTTCATCTGCATGCTTTGCGGCAACTTTTTCGCCGAATTTAAGATATTTTGTGGCAAAGCCGCCCCATTTTGAACGCTGCCAATCAAGCCCGTGAATAGTAACCACGGTGCGGATTTTGAAAAGCTTCGGAATAAAGCACATCGCAGCCGGACCTTCGGCGTGATAATGAATAACATCATATCTTCCGAAAAGCGCTTTCACCGTTGCGAAAAAGCTGTAAACAAACGCATTCAGTGCCTTGCTTTGCGGAGTTTTAACAGTTTTGATTTTAATTCCGCAAAATTCATTAAGTGCTTCGTGCGAAAATTCGTTGCCCGAAACATGGCCGCCGCTGCGATTGTAGGCGGTAACATCGTTTCCGAGCTCAACAAGCCTTTTTGAAAGCTGCTCAACAACAATTTCAACGCCGCCCTCGCGCGATGGTATTCTTTTGTGGCCTATCATTGCAATTTTCATTATCTTCACCGGGCAGTAAAATGTGCCGAAATTATATTTTTCGTTTTTATCTTAAAATAAAAGAAAAACGGGGTGTTTATTCGGCCCCGCTTCCTTTCAGCACCACCCAAACCGTTTTGAATAATATTTTAATATCAAGTAAGGGTGACCAATTATCTATGTATTCACAGTCGAGCTGAACAACTTCTTCAAAATTTTGAATATCTGATCTGCCGCTCACCTGCCACATTCCGGTTATTCCGGGGCGCATGGAAAGGCGGCGCTTATGGTGGCTTTCGTATTTATCAAATTCATCTATTGTTGGCGGGCGGGTGCCTACCAGGCTCATATCGCCTTTAAGCACATTCCAAAATTGGGGCAATTCGTCTATGCTTGTTTTTCTTATGAATTTGCCCACCTTTGTGATTCGCGGGTCGTTATCCATTTTAAACATAAAGCCGTTCATCTTGTTGCTTGCCATCAATTCGGCCTTGCGCTTTTCGGCGTCGGTGTACATTGAACGAAGTTTGTAAATGTTAAAAATACGCCCGTTTTTACCAACACGCTGCTGCTTGAAAATCAGCGGGCCGGGGGATTCGATTAAAAGCGGAATCGCCGTTATCAAAATTATCGGAAGCGATATTATGCTGCCGATAAGGCCGCCGATGATATCCACGGCCCTTTTTAAAAGCGCCTCTGAAAACGAAAGCGGGGGAGCCGCGGTTAAGGTGGCGGTGGGGTATCCCGCAGCCACGGTCAACTCAACATTGTCGAACTCACTGTTATCGATATATTGCTCCAATGCGGGAAGGTTTATATGCACGGTAACGCCCATGCTCTCTATTTCCTCGGCGATTCGGTCAATCGATTTTTCGTATCTGTAGGGCACATTTATAAAAACTTCGTCAAGCGATTCGCAGCGCACCCAATCAATAACTCCGGTAAGGTTTGCCACAACGGGAATGCCGCCTATGTTTGAAACTCTTTTTTCTTTTTCATCACGGCCTGTTTTGCAATAATAGCTTCCGCTTCTTTTGTGCGCGTCAATCAGCACAACGCCTTTAACCTTGCGCAGCCAATCCTCATTAAGCCTTTTTGTGTATTCTTCGGCGCGGCTGTAAACCGTTATAACGCCTGTCAGGCTCACAAGCTTTGAATTGCCGGAATGAAACATCATTACGTGCTTTGAAATATATCTGTTTAAAAGGGAAAGTCCTATAAAAAAGATCAGGGAGAGCACAAACAGATAACGGCTCCACCAGCAGCACCGAGATGCCGTCATTCTTCACCATGGTCTTGGCCACTTCCAGAATGTCGTCCACGATGTTGGGGGCAAGGCCCAGACTGGGCTCGTCCAGGATCAGCAGCTTGGGCATACCGATCAGCGCACGGGCCACGGCCACCATCTGCTGTTCGCCGCCGGACAGAGTGCCGGCAGCCTGCTTTGCGCGCTCGCGCAGTTTGGGGAACCAGTTATAGCACTTTTCCAGATTTTCTGCAAAATGCGCCTTGGTCTCCTTATTGAATGCACCTAGTTCCAGATTTTCCAGCACGGTCATCTCGGTAAAGAGCTGACGGCCTTCCGGCACCTGCACGATGCCGCTGTCCAGAATAACGCGGGAGCTTTTGCCGGAGAGGTCCTCCCCGTTGAACTCCACCTTGCCGGAGCTGGCCTTGACCATGCCTGTGATGGTGCGCACCATGGTGGTCTTACCGGCACCGTTGGAGCCAAGGATGGCAACGATCTCGCCATCCTTCACCTCAAAGCCGATGTCCCACAGGATGTTCACAGAGCCGTAACCGGCGTTCAGACCTTCAACTTTAAGCACTTGCGCCCTCCTTTTTGGTGCCCAGGTACACCTCCATGACGTAAGGATCGTTCATGACCTGCTCGGGCGTGCCCTCAGCGATCTTTTCGCCGTGGTGAAGGACGATGACCTTCTCGCACAGGCTCACGACCGCCTTCATGATGTGCTCGATGAGCAGGATGGTGACACCGGACTCGTTGATCTTGCGGATCAGCTGGATGGCCTCTTCGGTCTCAGCCGGGTTCAAGCCTGCCATGTTCTCATCCAGAAACAGCACTTCGGGCTTGGTGGCCAGAGCGCGGGCCATCTCCAGACGCTTCTGGTCCGGCGTGCCCATGTCCTTGGAGATCACATGACGCTTTTCGTACAGGCCGGTGAAGTGCAGCACCTCCATGGCGCGCTCCTTGGCCTCTTTTTCGCTCTTTGCACCGGCGTGGCCGAAGTAGGCGGCGGCGGTGACGTTATCCAAAACGCTCAGGTTCTTCAGAGGCTTCATGATCTGGAAGGTGCGGGCGATCTTCATGTTGGTGTACTCATACGCCTTTTTGTTGGTGATGTCCTCACCATTGTAGAAGATCTTGCCTTCGGTGGGCGGGTAGTAGCCGCAGATCATGTTGAAGGTGGTGGATGTACTAGCACCGGTGGGGCCGATCAGGCCGGTGATGGAGCCTTTCTCCACCGAGAAAGAAACATCATGCACGGCGGTCAGACCCTTGAACCGCTTGGTCAGGCCCTGGACTTCAATAATAGGCTTTTCTGCCATGATTACTTCCCTCCCTTGTCTGCCATCAGCTCATACTCTTCCAGCACGTCCAGAGACGGCTTTTTGAGGATCTTTTCATCGATGAAGGTCTTGACCTTCGAGTTCATGTACCAGCCCAGAATACCGGACGGACGGAAGCGGATGACCACGATCAGCACGATGGCGTACATCAGCATGTTGATGCCGGGCAGGATGGCGGCAAAGTTTGCACGCAGCAGTTCGCTCAGCGGGATCATGATGAGGCCGCCGATCAGCGGGCCTTCGATGTAGGCAGCGCCGCCCACGACTGCCGGCAGCACGATCTCAGTGGACTTGGACTGGATCATAATATCGGGGTCGATGTAGCGGATGTAGCTGACGTAGAAGAAGCCGACCAGACCGGCAATGATGGCCGAAATGACAACGGCAATGACCTTGTACTTGGTGGGGTTGATGCCGATAGCGGCGGCTGCGTCCTCATCCTCGCGGATGGTGCGCAGCGCAAAGCCCAGCTTGGAGCGGCCGATCTTCTTCATGATGAGGTAAACGCCCACCATCATGATGAAGCCGATGTAGTAGTACGGCACCTTGCTGGTAAAGCGGAACTGCGCAAAGGAGTCCTTGCCGAAGGGCAGGCCCACGCCGGATGCGCGGCCGAAGAACTCCGAGTTGATGATGAACTGACGGATGGACTCGGCAAACGCGATGGACACCAGCGTGAAGTAGGGGCCGCGCAGGATCAGGCTGGGGAAGAAGATGACACCGGCCACAACGCCCACAACGAGCATATCCAGCACAGCGGCCACCCAGGGGTTCATGCCCGTCTTTGTGACCACCAGACAGCACACATAAGCACCCAGACCCATGTAAGCGGCCAGACCCAGCGAGTTCTGGCCGGTGATGCCGCCCAGAATGTTCCATGCCATGGACAGTGTGGACATATAGAAGGTGAGAACGAAAATGTTGATGATGTAAGGTTTATCCACGACCAGCGGGATCGCTGCGAAGATGGCGACGATGATAGCCAGAACGATCGCCAGATTGCGGTGATAGGTTTTAACTGCTTTTCTGGTATCCATCTTATCGCCTCCTCAGAATCATGACCTGACGCACGACCAGAATGATGATGAAGGTGACGAACACGATCATATCACTGTAGGACGGGCTGATGAACAATGCACTCATCTGCTCCAGCAGGCCCAGGAAAATACCGGCGAAGAATGCGCCGGGGATGGAGCCCAGACCGCCCACGACCACGACGATCAGTGCGCGGAAGCCGAAGCTTGCGCCTGCGGTGGGATAGATGGTGTAGAACTGGGTCAGCAGAGAACCGGCGATACCGGCCAGAGCAACGCCCAGACCATAGGTCAGGATGTAAATTTTCTTGACGTTGATGCCCACGACCTCAGCACCAATGGGGTTCTGGGATACGGCGCGGATCTGCTTGCCGGTGGTGGAATACTTGAGGAAGGCAAACAGTGCAATGGCAACCACGATCAGGATCAGGAAGCTGACCAGACGCGGCAGCGCAATGGTGACCGGGCCAAGCGGGATGTAGGTCTGCGAATAAGGGGTAATGATCTTATAATAGGTGGAACCAAAGACGACCAGAGCGCCGTTGGTGAGCAGCAGGCCCAGACCGACGGTAAGGAACAAAAGGTTCGTAAAGCTCTTGGTCTTGAGCGAAGGGGTGATCAGAGTGGACTGGATCAGCGCACCCAGACCGAACATGAGCACTGCAACGATGGGAAGGGCTACATAGGGGTCCACCCCAAAGTAGGTATACAGAACATAGGTGATGTACATGCCCACCATCAACATTTCGCCGTGGCAGAAGTTGACGATGTTCATAACACCGAAAATGATGTTCTGGCCCATACCCATCAGGGAGTAGAAACCGCCCAGCAGGATCCCGTTTACCAGTGCTTGCAAAAAGACTTCCATTGACATCCTCCCGTTCTAAGCATCAGGCGATGGGAGCAGATGATGCAAAAACTGCACGCTGCATCCGCCACCGGCCTGTACTCGTGATTGAAAACCGCCCTTGTGGACTCCATTTCCTCCCTTCTGCTCGTACAATTGAAATATCATCTGTATTGTAACGTAAGTGCAGCCTGTATACAAGATATTATTTCTACCAAACTTTGTCATGAATTTATATGGAAAGTGCTAGAATATCCCAGAGTTTTTGGTGTGCAAGTCAATTTTCGCAGTTAAAAATGGAGGATTGATGTCTCATTGACATAATTTTGTTACTATTTCAGGCCGGAAATTTACGAAAAATGCAGAAAAACCCGGCAGAAGAGCACCTGAACGTGTTCCCCTGCCGGGCTTTTTATCCATAAAGTGG
>ENA-UEOR01000540-UEOR01000540.1-human-gut-metagenome-genome-assembly--contig:-NODE-540-length-23059-cov-5.871073_pt1 | contig 23059 bp, 17 predicted proteins | sample MGYA00242887_ERZ507890 | MGnify/ENA primary metagenome ERZ507890 (study PRJEB26167, sample SAMN06115431) | human gut metagenome | host: Homo sapiens | place: China:Guizhou | collected 2014-10-21...
TCGCCCACCGCCAGAACGGAATACAGCATAGGACCTCCTGAAAACGGTGTAAAAATGATTCAGCTTATTGTAGCGCAATCCCCAGCGTTTTGCAACGGCTTTCCATCGGAAACGGCGGCGGGAGTGCAGTCGGAAAAGCGAAAAAATCGCCGCCTTCCGGTTGCAATTTTTTGGATAACTGCTTATAATGCTTCTGATAGTAATTAGAAGCGCTGATGATGGAGGAAACACTGTGGCAGTCAGGCTGGACGTAGGCGGGGTAATCAAGGAAGTGGCGGAAACGGGCAATATCTCGGCGGCGGCGAAAAATCTGTACATTTCGCAGTCGGCGGTGAGCCAGTCCGTCAAGCAGCTGGAAACGGCCCTGCAGGCCCGGCTGTTTGCCCGGTCTCCCCGGGGCGTGACCCTGACGGGGGAGGGGCAGATGCTCTATCAGTACGTCCGCAACGCCCTGGGCCTGCTGGCCACCGGCGAGGACAAGCTGTCCCAGGCCCAGCAGCTGCTGCTGGGCACGCTGACCATCGGTGCCAGCGACACGGTGACGGGCCAGTTCCTGACCCCCTACCTGGACGCCTTCCACCACCAGCACCCCGGCATCCGGCTGAAGATCGTCTCCGGCCGCAGCGCCAAGGTGGTGAGCATGCTTCGCTCCGGGGCGGTGGACATCGCCTTTGCCTCCTCTCCCAAGGACAGCACGCTGGAGACCTGGCCCTGCTTTACCACCCATTCCGTATTCGTGGCGGGGAAGAATTACCACTGCGATTTCGACAAGATCTACACCCGGCAGGAGATGGCGGAATTTCCCCTGATCCTGCTGGAGCGGAAGGCCAGCTCCCGTGTTTTTCTGGAACAGGAGTTTTTGAAGGCCGGCGTTACCCTGACCCCGGAGATCGAGCTGTCCTCCCGGCAGCTTTTGGTGACGCTGGCGGGGATCGGTCTGGGCGTGGCTGGTGTGACGCTGGAATTCGTCCGGAAGGACCTGGAAAGCGGCGACATCCGTCTGCTGAAAACGGACTTCACAATCCCGGAGCGCAGCGTGGATATGTGTACCTTGAAGGAAGTGCCCCCCACGGCCGCGGCTACCGCATTTATGGAAATGGTGCGGAGGGGCATGTGAGACATGGAGACCTTTCTCTTTCTGTTTGAAATGCTGGGCACCATCGCCTTCGCCGCCTCCGGCGCGGTGCTGGGGGTCCGGAAGGGACTGGACGTGTTCGGCGTCTGTATCCTTGGCCTGACCACCGCCTGCGGCGGCGGTATGGTGCGGGATGTGCTGCTGGGCAACACGCCCCCGGCGGCGTTTCAGAATCCGACGGCCTCTGCGGTGGCGGTAGTTACCTCGCTGATCATGTTCCTCTCCGGCGTGCGGCACCTGCTGATGGGCAACCAGCGGCGGTATGATCTATTTATGCTGCTAATGGACAGCGCGGGCCTTGGCATTTTCACGGTCATGGGCGTCCGTGTGGCGTGGAACTGCGTGGAAGCGCCGTCCCTGTACCTGCTGGTGTTTGTCGGCGTACTCACCGGCGTGGGCGGCGGGCTGCTGCGGGATGTGATGGCCGGAGATATGCCCTATATTTTCGTGAAGCATATTTACGCCTGCGCCTCTCTCGTCGGCGCGGTGATCTGCGGGGTGCTGCGGCAGCCAGCAGGGGAGATGACGGCCATGCTGGCCGGTGCGGCGGCGGTGTTTGCCATCCGGTGTCTGTCGGCCCACTACCGGTGGAATCTGCCCCATCCCAACGCCTAAAAAAACGGCGAAACTTCCCGGATATGGCGCGAATTTCCTGTGAAAATCGACAGGATGCGCCCCTTGACAATCCAAAAGAGCCGTGCTATCATGATTCCATTCTGAAAAAAGGCTTGGAAAAGGACGCTGTCCGGGAAGAACTTCAGAGAGACGCTGTCATGGGCTGAAAGCAGCGTCAGTCAGAACCGGAACAGTCACCGCCTTGGAGCTGCCCGCCGATATGTAGGCCGGGACGGGACCTCCCGTTACAGAGGACACGAGCGGCACAATGCGCAAAAGGACCTTCGCTGGCGGGAAGGAAGAATGTGTGCAAGAAACCCAGGAAGGGTGTCTTGCATGATTTCAATTAGAAGACTCCGAAGGAGTTTTTTACCCTGCTTGCACAGCGAAACAAATTTTGTTTTACTGTGCAAGCAGGGTGGAACCGTGGAGCTTTACGCCTCACCCCTGACCAAAACAGGGGTGAGGCGTTTTTGTTTTGCCCCAAGGGCGGAAAGACCGCCGCAGGAAAGGAGACATTACTATGTCTGAGGAAATCAAGGAATTCAGCTTTGAAAATGAGGAATACCGCCAGACCTACTGGCACACCTGCTCTCACATCATGGCGCAGGCCGTCAAGCGCCTGTGGCCCGAGGTGAAGCTGGCCATCGGCCCCTCTATCAAGGAGGGCTGGTATTACGATATGGATGCACCCTTTGCCTTTACCCCGGAGCACATGACCGAGATCGAGGCCGAGATGCGGAAGATCTGCAAGGAGAAGCTGAAGCTGGAGCGCTTCGAGCTGCCCCGCGAGGAAGCCATTAAGTTCATGGAGGAGAAGGGCGAGCCTTATAAGGTGGAACTGATCCAGGATCTGCCGGAGGATGCTCCCATCTCCTTCTACAAGCAGGGCGAGTTCACCGACCTGTGCGCCGGTCCCCATCTGGACTCCACCGGCCGGGTAAAGGGCAACGCCATCAAGCTGCTGGCCTGCAACGCCGCCTACTGGCGGGGCGACTCCAACCGGGAGACCCTCCAGCGGATCTACGGCATCGCCTTCCCCAAGAAGGAGGAACTGGACGCCTATCTGGAGCGCATCGAGGAGGCCAAGCGCCGGGATCACCGGAAGCTGGGCAAGGAACTGGGCCTGTTTGCTTTCCGGGATGAGGCCCCCGGCTTCCCCTTCTACCTGCCTAAGGGCATGGTGCTGAAGAACACCCTGATCGACTACTGGCGTCAGGTCCACAAGAAGTGGAACTATGTGGAGATCTCCACTCCTCAGATCATGAAGCGGACTCTGTGGGAGACCTCCGGCCACTGGGATCACTACAAGGATAATATGTATACCACTGTCATTGACGGTGAGGACTTTGCCATCAAGCCCATGAACTGCCCCGGCAGTATTCTGGTCTATGAGCTGGAGCCCCATTCCTACCGAGACCTGCCCCTGCGGTACGGTGAGCTGGGCCTGGTCCACCGTCATGAGCTCTCCGGCGCGCTCCACGGCATGTTCCGTGTCCGCTGCTTCACCCAGGACGACGCCCACATCCTGCTGGCCAAGGACCAGATCAAGGATGAGGTCATCCGCATCGCCCGCCTGTTCGACGAGGTCTACTCTCTGTTCGGCCTGCCCTACAAGATCGAGCTGTCCACCATGCCCGAGGACCACATCGGCACCCGGGAGGACTGGGAGAAGGCAGAGAACGCTCTGGCCGACGCCATTACCTCCATCGGCAAGGAGTATGTGGTGAACCCCGGCGACGGCGCGTTCTACGGCCCCAAGCTGGACTTCCACATTCAGGACTCTCTGGGCCGTACCTGGCAGTGCGGCACCATTCAGCTGGACTATCAGCTGCCCGGCCGCTTTGATCTGGAGTATACCACCAGCGACGGCGGCAAGGACGTGCCCGTGATGATCCACCGTGTTGTGTTCGGCTCCATCGAGCGGTTCATCGGCATCATCACCGAGCACTTCGCAGGCGCCTTCCCCGCATGGCTGGCTCCCGTCCAGGTGAAGATCCTGCCTGTTACCGACCGCGCACTGGATTATGCCAAGGAGCTGTCCGATGCGATGGACGGCCAGGGCTTCCGCGTGGAAGTGGATGACCGCAACGAGAAGATCGGCAAGAAGATCCGGGAGGCCACTTTGGAGAAGGTGCCCTATATGATCGTTGTAGGCGATCGGGATATGGAGAACAAGACGGTCTCTGTCCGTACCCGCGCCGGCGAGGATCTGGGCGCTATGAGCCTGGAGGACTTCACCGCCAAGCTGAAGGAAGTTGTAGACTCCAAGGTGATTCAGTAAGTTGCTCTTAGTTAAACTGCACAAAACACGCCCCGCTGGTTTTCCTGGCGGGGCGTGTTTTTGCAAGACGGACATTTGTTTTGCAAGACATTTGTGGGAAAACGCAGAGAATAGCGTGAAAATGCAAGATGAATACTTGAACATTGCAAAAAATCACCAAAAAGAGAAAATGACCCTTGCAAAATGAATGATATACATGTATACTATGCACATGCTTACGGAAACACCCTTGAAAAAAGCACCGGGCGTTTCCACCTAATTCAACTGTGAAAGAGGGATTTGGAATGAAAAAAGTGTTTTCTCTGATTCTGGCTCTGGGCCTCATCGCTTCTCTGACTGCCTGCGGCGGCGGTAACGCCTCCGGCAATGAGACTGGCGACAGCGCTCCCGCTGCTTCTACCGCGAAGCTGCGCTTCGTCACCGGCGGCGAGTCCGGCACCTACTATGCCTTCGGCTCCGTTATCGCCCAGCACGCCACCAACAATACCGATGTGTCTGTCACCGGTCTGGTTGGCAACGGCTCTAAGTCCAACGTGGAAGAGCTGGCAGACGGCAACGCAGAGCTGGCCTTCTGCCAGTCCGACGTGATGGCCTATGCCTACAACGGCACCAACCTCTTTGAGAACCCCATCGACTGCTTCTCCACCGTGGCCGCCCTGTACATGGAAGATGTGCAGATCGTCACCACCGATCCCAGCATCAAGACCGTGGCTGACCTGGCCGGTAAGAACGTGTCTGTCGGCGCTGCCGGTTCCGGTGTGTACTTCAACGCTGTGGACATCCTGAGCGCTTATGGTCTGGGCGATCTGGACGCTGACGGCAAGTTCACCAAGATCAACGCCACCTATCAGAGCTTCGGCGACAGCGCTGACTCCCTGAAGGACGGCAAGATCGACGCCGCCTTCATCGTGGCCGGCGCCCCCACCACCGCTATCATGGATCTGTCCACTACCAAGGCTGCTTATCTGGTGTCTCTGGATGACGCCCATATCGACGAGTTGCTGGCCGCCTCTCCTTACTACACCAAGCACGTCATCCCCGCCGGTACCTACAACGGTCAGGACGAGGATGTGACCACCGTGGCTGTGGGCGCTGTGATCCTGGCCCGTGACGATGTATCTGAGGATGCTATCTATGCTCTGACGGCTGACATCTTCGACAACGCCCCCGATCTGATCAGCAGCCACGCCAAGTACGGCGAGCTGTCCACCGAGTTCGGCGCTTCCATCACCTCTGTGCCTTATCATCCCGGCGCTGCCAAGTACTTCGCCGAGAAGGGCTTCGATGTGGCAACCAAGTAAAGATCTGAACGGGATTTTTACAGCATCACCGCCATTTCCTTACCCATAAGTATGTCATTCAGGCTGCGGCGGAGAAATCCGCCGCAGCCGTGAGTGGTTCTAAAGAGAAGCACAGCTCTCCGGAACGGAAGAACAGAGCGCTTGCTGCGGACCTATTTACAAGAATTTACCCCGATCCCCGGTTGAGAAGGACAGAGATCCGCTGCCCCTGTCAACTGCGGATGTGAGAAAACGATCAAGGAGGAGACCATATGGGCCTGTTCAAGAAAAAAGACCCCATTGTTGAAGTGGAAAAGGCACTCGACCACGAGGTGCACGAGATGGAGCATGATATCCAGGCGGACGTGGATGCGGTCATGAAAAAGTATGACCGGGAATCCAACACCCGTATCTGGGAGGGGGCTCCGAAAATCGCCCTGCGGGTGCTGATGTCGGCCTTCTCAATCTATTGTATCCTGATGACCCTGTTCAGCAAGGCACTTCCGGAGCGGCGGCTGTCCCTGTTTCTGGGCTTTATCATCATTATCGGCTATCTGGTGTATCCCGCCAGAAAAGGTGCTGCCCGGGTGAACCATGTGCCCTGGTATGACTGGATCCTGATGCTTCTGGGAGCTGGCAGCTTCTTCTATTTTGCCATCAACGCTTTCTCCATCATTCAGTTGGCCACCAAGCTTCAGCCCATCCACATCATCGTCGGTGCCATCGGTATTGTGGTACTGATCGAGCTGTGCCGCCGGTGCGTGGGCCTGCCTATTCTGGTGGTGCTGGGCCTGCTGCTGATCTACACGTTCTATAACCAGCTCAGCTGGGACCCCAGCTTCTACAAGGCGCTGAAGAACATCGTCTATAAGCTGTTCTACACCACCAGCGGCGTCATCGGTACGCCGGTAAGCGTCTGCTACACCTACATTGTGCTGTTCATCATCTTTGGCGCATTTCTGGAGCGCACCGGCATCGCCAACTTCTTCATCAGCTTCGCCAACCGTCTGGCGGGCTGGTCTTCCGGCGGCCCCGCCAAGGTAGCGGTCATTTCCTCCGCCCTGTGCGGCATGGTGTCCGGCTCCTCCGTGGGCAACACCGTGACCACCGGCTCCGTCACCATCCCCATGATGAAGAAAACCGGCTACAAGCCGGAGTTCGCCGGCGCGGTGGAGGCCGCCGCCTCTACCGGCGGTCAGATCATGCCCCCCATCATGGGCGCAGCGGCGTTCCTGATGGCAGAGTACATGAATATCCCCTATGCGAAGGTGGCTGTAAAGGCCATCCTTCCCGCCGTGCTGTACTTCACCGGCATTTTCATCGCCGTCCATCTGGAAGCCAAGAAGCTGGGACTGAAGGGTATGCCCAAGTCCGAGATGGTCTCCTGGGGCGAGCTTGCCAAGCGTGCCTATCTCATCATACCTCTGGCCTTGCTGATCTTCCTGGTCTCCTCCGGCAGCCGCACCATGCAGTTCTCCGCGGCGGTGTCCATTCTGGCCGCCATCGTGGTGGGCTTCCTGAACAAGGATGAGCGGCTGACCTTCGGTAAAATCGTGGAGGCACTGGAGGCCGGTGCCAAGGGCGCCATCACCGTGGCTGTGGCCTGCGCCATGGCCGGTATGATCGCCGGCTGCATCACTGTCACCGGTCTTGCTTCCATCCTCATCAACGCCATCGTGCAGATGGCAGGCGACGCTACCATGATCGGCCTGCTGCTGACGATGATCTGCTGCATCATTCTGGGTATGGGCGTGCCTACCACCGCCAACTACTGCATCATGGCTTCCACCTGCGCCCCCATTCTGGTGCAGATGGGCTTCCCTCTGGTGGCGGCTCACTTCTTCGTGTTCTACTTCGGCATCGTGGCGGACATTACGCCTCCGGTGGCTCTGGCTGCCTATGCCGGCGCCGCCATTGCCAAGGCCAACCCTATGAAAACCGGCATCAACGCCACCAAGCTGGCCATCGCAGCCTTTATCGTGCCATACATTTTTGCCTACAGCCCCGCTATGCTGTTTGACAACGTGAGCAGTGCATTTGAAGTGGTGCAGATCGTAGTCAGCGCCCTCATCGGTCTGTTTGGTGTGGCTGCGGCTTTGAACGGCTTCGTCTATAAGAAGATCCCCATGCTGTTCCGTCTGGCGATGGCTGCCGGCGGTCTGTGCATGATGATCCCCGGCACCGCATCGGATGTGGTTGGCCTCGTGGTGGTCGGCGGCATCGTGCTGATCCAGCGCATGAGCGCCCGGCGGCTGGCTGACTGATCTCCCGGATCCAACAAAAAATGACCGCACTGCCCGCAGCATCCGGGCGGTGCGGTCTGCTGTTATCAAAAAGTTTTTGCAAAAAAGGAAACCTTTTCGCGGTTGAATCCGTCTATTACAAATGAAAGCGGTTTTGATGGAATTTGTTACTGTTTTGTTGTTGATTTACCCTATTGGCTATATTAACATCAGTGAGCGAAGGTGAATATGCCTGTCGGTAGCCCTGTTTGGGCGCTGACAGCACTGGATCGGAAACAAGCGGGCCTCGGCCCGGAGAATCGTAAAAGGAGAATATGTCATGGCAGAGATCATGGAAGAGAAAAAGGAGCTGACCCCGGCGGAGACAGCCGCTCCGGCGTCACCGGAGACCCCGGCGAAAAAGCCGGAAAAAAGCACGGCAGACAAGAAAAAGCGGCGGCGTACGATCCGGCGGATCGTTGCGCTGGTGGTCGTGGCCGCCCTGATCGCAGGCGGCGTGAAATTCTTCAAAAAGAAGGACGGCAGCAGCGAGGTAGGCATGGCGACGGTGTCCTACGGCGCTATCAGCTCCGAGGTGGACGGCAGCGGTCTGGTAAAGGCCAAGAACAGCGAGACTATCAGCCTGACCACTGCGGGCACGGTGATGGATGTATTCGTGGAGGAGGGACAGAAAGTGGAGCAGGGGGACCCCCTGTTTACCATTGATTCCCCCAATGCTGCCACGGAGGTCCAGAAGGCCCGGGACGAGGTTGAGGGCTATCAGAAGCAGATCAATACGCTGCAAAAGGACATTGCGGGGCTGAATCTTTCTCCGTCCTACGCCGGAAAACTGATGGATGTTGTGACACTGAACCCCGGCGACGAGATTAGCAAGGGCACCAAGGTCGCCGTCCTCGCGGACGATACCCGGATGCGGCTGGAGCAGTATTACAGCTACGCCTACGCCGGGGAGCTGAAGGCGGGGCAGAAGGTGCAGGTCTCTATCCCTGCCCTGATGACCACCGTGGAAGGCACGGTGGAGGCTGTTCACATGGTCAGCCGCATCACGCCGGAGGGTTCTAAGCTGTTTTCCGCCGAGATCGTGATCCCCAACGAGGGTGTGCTGGCCAAGGATATGGTGGCTACTGCCACTACGATTGTGAACGGCGATACCGTGTATCCCTACGAAGCCGCTAAGCTGCAATATTACCGGGTGGGAGATTTGAACTCCACCGTCAGCGGCACGGTGATCTCCAGTAATCTGGTGGACTATCTCGCCGTAACGCCCGGTCAGGTTCTGGTGCGGATTGACGGCGAGGACAGCGAGACGGAGATCTTCACCGCACAGCAGAATCTGGAAGAGGCCCAGAAGAAGCTGGAGGCCGCCCAGAAGAATCTGGACAACTGCAATGCGGTGGCTCCCATTTCCGGTCAGGTTATCGGTCTGTCCGTGACGCCGGGGCAGGAACTTCAGGCAAACAGCACCCTTGTGACCGTTTCCGACACCTCCACCGTGACTGTCAGCGCCACCGTGGACGAGCGGAACATCAGCTATATCAAGACCGGCATGTCCGTGAACCTGGACCAGTGGGGCACCAGCGCCTTCGGCACGGTGGAGACGGTGAGCCTTTCCAGCACTGTGAATAACGGCGTGGCCTCCTATCCCATCACCATCTCCGCGGACAACACGGAGGGCAACCTCCAGGTCAACAGCTATGTGAACTATAAGATCATGGCCAGCCAGAACGATAACTGCCTGATGGTGCCCATCCAGGCGGTGCGTACCGTGGGGCTGGAGGATGGTTCTTCCGCCACCGTGGTCTATGTGCAGGCAGACAGCCGGCCGGACAACGCGCTGGAACTGCCCTATCAGGACGAGGAGATCCCCAGCGGCTTCTATCCCGTTCAGGTGGAGATCGGTATTCAGGATACATATAACGTGGAGATCAAGTCCGGCGTAAATGACGGCGACACCGTCTTTACCCAGATGATAACCGATCAGGCGTGGGGTTAAGCCATGGCGAAACTGATCGAACTGCGGGACGTCTATAAGATCTACGGCGAGGGCCTTGAGAGCGAGGTCCGGGCCCTGGACGGCGTTTCGCTGGATATTGAAAAGGGCGAGTTCGTGGCGGTGGTGGGACAGTCCGGCTCCGGCAAGTCCACTATGATGAACGTGCTGGGCTGTCTGGACATCCCCACCCGGGGCACTTACCGTCTGGACGGCGTGGACGTCCGGGAGCTTTCCGACAAGGAGCTCTCCCGCATCCGCAACAAGCAGATCGGGTTTATTTTCCAGCAGTACAACCTGATCCAGAACCTGACGGTGCTGGAAAACGTGGAGCTGCCGCTGATCTATCAGGGCATCGATCCCATTGACCGGCGGGAGCTGGCGATACAGGCGCTGACCCGCGTGGGTCTCGCCGACCGGGCGCAGCATAAGCCTACCCAGATGTCCGGCGGCCAGCAGCAGCGTGTGGCCATCGCCCGGGCCATTTCCACCCATCCGCCCATCATCATGGCGGATGAGCCTACCGGCGCATTGGATTCCCGGACGGGCCACGAGGTGCTGGGCTTCCTCCAGCAGCTGAACAAGGAGGGCAGCACCGTCATTCTCATCACCCATGACAACGGGATCGCCGCCACGGCCCGGCGCATTGTGCGGATCGCGGACGGCAAGATCATCGAGGATCACCCCCAGGAGGTGGATTGGTATTGAACATCGGGCAGGCATTTAAGATGGCGTGGCGGTCCATCTGCGGCAAAAAGGGCCGCAGCGCCCTGACCATTCTCTCTATTTTCATCGGTATTGCCGCCGTTATGACCATTGTCTCCACCATGGAGGGCATGAAGGCAAAAACCATGGAGCAGTTTGCCGCCATGGGTGCCAACCGCATTGAAGTGAGCGTTTATGCCTATATGTATGATGAGGGCGGCAACCCTATCAGCAAGGACTATTTTACCGGATTGTACCGCTTTTGCTCCGGACTGAAGGAGTCCATTATTGGCATTACCCCCAAGGGCTCATCCAACGCTACGGTGGTATACGGTACGAAAAACAGCTCCACAATGGAGTGGAAATATGACCAGCAATACAACGTGGTCAGCGGTCCCCCGCAGATCTACTACGGCTCCGACCAATACAGCGCCTGCAACAACCTGGCAATCGCAAAGGGCAGAGACCTTGCGTGGCTGGACTGCGAGAAATACAATCAGATCTGCGTGCTGGGCGCGCAGGCGGCGCGGGTCTTTTTCGGCAGCGCCAACCCTGTGGGACAGATCATGAAGGTCAACGGCAACAACTTTGAAGTGGTGGGCGTGTATGGCGCCCGCGTGGAGCCAGATACCCCTTCCGCTTACCAGACGGATAACTTTATGATCCTTCCCTACACCGCTACCCGGCTGCTGGGGGATACGGCCCCCACAGAATTTTTGGTAAAGGCCAAGGATGACGCCAGCATGAAAACCGCCATCACCGAGATCGGCGGGTACCTCTCCGGCGTGGTAGATCAGAGCATGGGTGGCTATCAGGTGCAGAAGGAAGGCTACTGGCAGGATTATCAGAACCAGCAGCTGACCATGATCTCTCTGGTGCTGGGCGGCATCGCCGCCATCTCCCTGCTGGTGGGCGGCATCGGCATCATGAACATCATGCTGGTGACGGTGACGGAGCGGACCCGCGAGATCGGTATCCGCCGGAGCCTTGGCGCGCAGCGGAGCAGCATTGTGGCCCAGTTCCTCATCGAATCCGGTATGCTCTGCGGAATGGGCGGCATTGTGGGCATTATCTTCGGCACCATCGGCAGTCTGGCTTTGGGCAAGATTTTGTTCCAGATGACCATTTTCCCCGCCACTTGGGTGACGCTGGCGGCCTTCGGCCTTTCCGTGGCGCTGGGCGTGCTGTTCGGCAGCTACCCGGCGGCAAAAGCATCGAAACTCCAGCCTGTGGAAGCCCTGCGGGCGGATTAAAGGAGAGAGACTTATGAAAAAACGAATTTTGACCTGGCTGCTGGCGATCAGTATGCTGGGCTCCCTGCTGACGGTGCCTGCCGGGGCGGCGGCTGTCACCAAATTTTCCGATGTCAGCGACAGCTACACCGCCACCGCCGTGGAGACTCTGCGGCTCATGGGTGTGCTGGACGGCTACGGCGACGGTACCTTCCGCCCGGACACCGTTCTGAACCGGGCGCAGTTCTGCAAGATGGCAGTTTACGCCATGGACGGCAGCGGCGAGTTGGGACGGTATTCCACCGTCACCATTTTCCCGGACGTGAAGCCCTCTCACTGGGCGTCCGCCTACATCAACATGGCATCGAAGAAGGGGATTATTTCCGGCTTTGCCGACGGTAAGTTCAAGCCCAGCCAGACTGTGACTGCCGGACAGGCTGTGACGATCCTCATGCGGGGCCTGGGCTACAAAGACGAGGACATGGGCGGCGTGTGGCCCCAGAGCTACATGGCGGAGGCCCAGACCAACGGCCTTTTGAAGTCCACAGGTATCACCTCCGCCTATGCGGGGCTGACCCGCGCGCAGGCGGCCCGGCTGTTCCTGAACCTCTTTGAGGCCAAGCACGGCAAGGGCGATGCCCTGTTCAGCTACAAAGTGGGCGAGGAGGTCTACCTGACCGCCGTGGACGGCGGTCAGGGTACGATGACTGCCGGCGGTAAGACGTATACCATGGCGCATCCCGTTGCATCGACCAGTCTCATCGGTTCCAAGGGCAAGGCGGTCCTCAACAGCGCCGGCGAGATCCTGACCTTCCTGCCCATCACCGGCAGCAACGGTATTTCCAACGCGGCGGTCATCATCGGCTCCAACGGCTCTGCTGCCGGACTGGATTCGCTGGCGGGCGGCGCAAGTTATAGCATCTACAAGAACGGCTCTCTTGCCAGGGTGAAGGACCTCAAGCAATACGATGTGGCGACCTACGCCTCCGCCACCAATTCCATCATCGTCAGCGATACCCGGGTGACCACCTATTACGAAAGCTGTAAACCCTCTCCCAGCAATCCCGTTACCATTACAGTGCTGGGCGGCAAGGAATTGAATGTTCTGCCTACGGCAGTGGATTCCCTGTCCAAGCTGAAGCCTGGCAAGCAGATCGTCCTTCTGCTGACGGCGGACGGTCAGGTGGCCGGTGCTGAGGACGCCGACAAGGGTAATATCAGGGGTAACGCCGTTGCGGTGGTGTCCGAAAAGGGTGATGTGCAGTTGGTCTGCGGCGGTGCGCTGCTGAACATCGGCACAGCGAGCGAATACGCCGGTCAGGCAGTGGCGGTGTCCTCCGACAAGGGCGGCTTAAAACTCAACAAGATCTCCGGCGGTGCCGGCGGCGACCTGCTGCCCATGGAGGGGACGCTGGGCGGTAAGAAGCTGGCGGACAACGTTATGCTCTTTGACGGCGGCAGACAGATCGCCCTCAGCGAGCTGAGCCAGACCGGCGTCAACTCCGGCCGCATCTCCTATGCCCGGACCAACTGGGCCGGTCAGGTGGACTTGATCGTGCTGAATAGCGGCCTTGCCGAGGATGTAATCTATGGCCGTGCGGTGGTGAACAGTTCTACGAGTAAGGTTTGGGTATGGTATCCCGGCCATGAAAATGACGAGGAACAGCAGGAAGGCGTAAACGGCAGCTATAAGGAAACAACTTCCCAGACCATCTCTATCGAGACCGCAAGCAAAACCTACGGCCCCATCAACAGCGGCAATCATGTCAGTAACGGCGCTTTTGTGGCGGTGAGCATCAAGACCAGTTCTCAGGGCAACCTCATGTTCACCAGATTTGACACCATGAGCAAGCTGAGCAACGTTTCTTCCAGCGCCTGGATCGGCAAGACGGCCGTGACCTTCGGCAGCCGGACCTACGAGGTCCCCTCCAATGTTCAGTGCTACAACGATGATACCGGCAAGTGGATGACGCTGGATGATGCCAAAGCCTACGGCGGCACCATGAACCTCTATGTTTATGACGGCGTGGTCCGCATCGTAGAGGTCAAGGCGTAAAAAAACCTGTGGCCTGACGGCTCAGCCGTCAGGCCACAGAATCACCTGAAAAGTAAATGATTGAGGAATGCAGGAGGAATGGATATGAAAAAACTTTTGGCTGTTTCCCTGACGATCATGATTTTAGGCACTCTGGGCGGATGCGGCAAGCAGGACACCCAGGAGCCGCCCAAGGTGGAAATTGACTACGGCAATTCCGAACTCTACACCCAGGAGGACATGGACGCTGCCATCCAGGTAATTGAAGCGGAGTTTGCCACCTGGGAAGGCTGTGAACTTCACAGCCTGGCCTACGGCGGCGACGCGGCCTGCAGCGACGAAAACATTGAGTGGCTCAACGGGCTGGAAATGAAAGAGCAGACTGAGCCTTTTACTCAGTGCATCCTGTTTTCCAGCAGCTTTCACTCCCCCGTGGAGCAGCGGGACGCCTGGGATGCCGATACGGAGTATGAGGGCTGGCAGTGGTGGCTGGGCCGCAGCGACGGCGGCGCCTGGGAACTGGTGACCTGCGGATACGGCTGATCTCCGTTTGTGCGCCCAATAAAAACCAATTGAAAAAGCAGCGCCCCGGTGCCCTTTGGCACCGGGGCACTATTTTAGGGGCAGAGAAAAAGGACTCGGATGCATCAGTATCCGAGTCCTTTTCGCAATATTCGACAGAATTTATACAACTTGGAATAGATAAAACTTCAGATAATCCGTCTCGTCCACGCCCCAGAGGATGGGATGGTCGCAGCTCTGCTGGCGGGCTTCGATCTGCCGCAGCTGTACCCCGGCATCGTGAGCGGCGGAGCGGAGCATGGCCTCAAATTTCTCCGCTGTGGCGAAGTGGGAGCAGGAGCAGGTGGCCAAGTACCCGCCCCGGGGCAGCAGCTTCATGGCCCGGTAGTTGATCTCCTTGTAGCCGGTGATGGCGTTGGCCACGGTTTTCCGGCTCTTGGTGAAGGCAGGCGGGTCCAGGATGATGAAGTCGTACTTCACCGGTTCCTTTTCCAGCTGGGGCAGCAGGTCAAAGACATTGGCCGCCACGCAGTCCATAACGTCGGATACGCAGTTGCGCTCTGCATTGGCCCGGGCCATCTCCACGGCGGATTCCGACACATCCACTGCCGTCACATGGGCCGCGCCGCCCAGCGCGGCATTCAGGGCGAAGGAGCCTGTGTGGGTGAAGCAGTCCAGAACGGTTTTTCCCGCCGCCAGACGGCCCACCGCCCGCCGGTTGTACTTTTGATCCAAGAAAAAGCCGGTTTTCTGGCCGTTTTCCACGTCCACCAGATACTTGACCCCGTTTTCCGCGATCTCCACCACCGGGCTGTCCGGCACGGTTTCGCCGGGGAGGGCGTACCAGCCCTTGCCCTGGGGCAGGCCCTCCTTGTCCCGGAGGGCCACGTCGTTCCGCAGGAACACGCCCCGGATGGGTTGGCCGTCCTGCCGGAGAATGTCCACCAGAGCGGGGAGCAGAAGGTCCTGTAAATTCTCCATGCCAACGGACAGCACCTGCACACTGAGCAGATCGTGAAACTTATCCACCGTCAGGCCGGGGAAGGCGTCCGCCTCGCCGAAGATCACCCGGCAGGCGTCCAGATCCGCCGGGTCCATGACGGACTTCCGGTAGTCCCACGCCCATTGCAGTTTCCGCCGCCAAAAGGCTTCGTCAAAGCGGTCGTTGGCATTTCGGGAGATGAGCCGCACACGGATCTTGGACTGCTGGGACAAAAAACCGGTGCCCAGATAGCGGCCCTTCTTGCTGATGACATCCACCAGTCCGCCGTTGGCCGTTTCACCTTCTATGTTCAGGATCTCTGCATCATACACCCAGGGATGCCCCTTGACGATGGCGTTTTCCGCCTTAGGGGTGACGGTATAAGTGGGATAGCCACGCTCTATTTTCATAAGCTGTGCTCCTTTTAGGCTTGATTTCCGGGCCAGTATAGCACAATTCCGGGAAAAACACCATACCATGAAACAGACAGAATTTCACTATAACAAAAAACTCTGCACATTCATCATCTGTATGGGAGGGAACTCTGATGCCCATTGTGTTTTTAAGTCCGTCCACCCAGGACTGGAACCCCTATGTTACTGGCAGCGGCAGCGAGGAATACTGGATGAACCGGATCGTGGACGCTATGGAGCCGTATCTGCGGTCCAACGGCATCCGCTACCGCCGCAATGACCCGGACACCTCGGCGGGGGCCGCCATCCGGGAGGCCAACAGCGGCTATTATGACTTCTATCTGGCACTGCACTCCAACGCCATCGGAAACGGCTCCGCCCAGACCTCCGCCCGGGGCATCATCGCCTTTTACTATCCCGGCAGCGCCGGCGGGCAGCGGGGAGCGGAGCTGATCGCCAAAAATCTGCGGGAGATCTACCCGCTGCCCGACAAGGTCACCACCCGCCCTACCACCGCACTGGGAGAGGTGTCCCGGTCCCGGTTCCCGGCGGTGCTGGTGGAGATCGGCTACCATGACAACTATTCCGACGCCCTCTGGCTGGAGAGCCATGTGGAGGATGTGGCCCGGCAGCTTGTCAAGGCGCTGACGGAGTATTTCGGCCTGCCCTTCATCCCGCCTATGGACCCGAAACGGGGAACGGTCCGCCTGAGCTACGGCACGCTGAATCTCCGCAGCACGCCATCCCCCGCCGGTACGGTGATCGCCAACCTGCCCAACGGCGCGGAGGTGACGGTTTACGGCGAGTGGCAGGGATGGTATGTGGTGCAATACGGAGATCAGGTGGGATACGCCGCTGCGGCCTATATCGACGTATAGGGAGAAAAGCGGACCGGCTGCGGGGGAAAAGCTGATCCGGTCAAAATTTGCAGCAAATGACTTGACATAACTACGCCTTCTGATTAAACTATATAGGGATCATTATAGGCGGCAAAAGGGGTGTCCGCCTGTTTGTGTTCTGAACCGTACCGGCCCGCTGACTGGTGGGACGGACGGTGAATTTTATGGCATTTTTCGCCAAAGTCAAAGGAAGGAGTCACAGTTTATGCTGACCGCGATTATAGTCATTGTTGCCTTAGCCGGCGGCTTTGCAGGTGGCTTCCTTTATCGCAAAAAAGTATCTGAAAAAGAGATCTCCAGCGCCGAAGAAGAAGGCCGGCGCATCGTCAACGAAGCAATCCGCAACGCCGAGAGCAAAAAGAAGGAAGCGCTGCTGGAAGCCAAGGAGGAGATCCTGAAAAGCCGTACTGATTACGAGAAGGAAGAAAAGTCCCGCAGAGCCGATCTGCAGCGGCAGGAAAACCGTTTGCAGCAGAAGGAAGAAAATCTGGACCGCAAGCTGGAGACCATTGAGAAGAAGGAAGAATCTCTGGCCCAGAAGCACGCGGCCATGGAGAAGGAACAGGAGGAGATCCGCACCATCAAGCAGAGCCAGACGGCTATGCTGGAAAAGATCTCCGGCTTCACCGCTGACGAGGCCAAGGAATACCTCATTCAGCAGGTGGAGAGCGAAGTGACCCACGAGACTGCCCTCAAGATCAAAGAGGTGGAGTCCCGGATGAAAGAGGAATGCGAGACCCGCGCCCGCGAAGTGGTGGCTCAGGCCATCCAGCGCTGCGCGGCGGACTCCGTGGCCGAGCTGACCGTCAGTGTGGTTCCCCTGCCCAATGACGAGATGAAGGGCCGTATCATCGGCCGCGAGGGCCGCAACATCCGTACCATCGAGACGCTGACCGGTGTGGATCTCATCATCGACGATACACCGGAGGCCATCACCGTCTCCTGCTTCGAGCCGGTCCGCCGGGAGATCGCCCGGCTGGCACTGGAAAAGCTGATCGCTGACGGCCGTATCCATCCCACCCATATCGAGGAAATGGTGGAGAAGGCCCGCCGTGAGGTGGAGGCCACCATCAAGGCCGAGGGCGAGCGCGCCATGTTCGAGTGCGGCATCCGCAACCTTCACCCCGAGCTGGTGAAGATGCTGGGCCGTCTCCATTACCGCACCAGCTATGGCCAGAACGTTTTGCAGCACTCCATCGAGGTGTCCCACATTGCCGGCATGATGGCCGCCGAGCTGGGCGCCGATGTGCAGACTGCCAAGCGGGCCGGTCTGCTTCACGATCTGGGCAAGTCCATCGATCACGAGATGGAGGGCACCCATGTGCAGCTGGGCGTGGAATTCGCCCGGAAGTACAAGGAGAAGGAAGAGATCATCCACGCCATCGAGGCCCACCACAACGATGTGGAGCCCCGGACCATCGTGGCTTGTCTGGTGCAGGCGGCGGACGCTATTTCCGCGGCCCGTCCCGGTGCCCGGCGCGAGAATCTGGAGAACTACATCAAGCGGCTGGAGCAGCTTGAGAGCATCGCCACCTCCTTCCAGGGTGTTGAGAAGGCATATGCCATTCAGGCCGGCCGTGAGGTCCGTGTCATGGTGAAGCCCGAGCAGGTCAACGAGGATCAGATGGTGATCCTGGCCCGTGACCTGGCCAAGAAGATCGAGGAAGAGATGGAATATCCCGGCCAGATCAAGGTCAATCTCATCCGCGAGACGAAGTGCGTCGAATACGCAAAGTAATAAACCGTCGAAAAACTCCCCCAAGGAATCGTTCCTTGGGGGAGTTTTGCTGTTCCAAGTGAAATTTGCGGCGGCGTAGTCAATTGGCACAGCGGCGGAGGATCGCTTCCATATCCGCCTCCTGAATTTTGACAAAGCCGCCGAAGGGGAAGCCGTTGGGCTTCTCACACCGATGGTCTACCATGGCGGGAATGTCCTCCGCCCTGCCGCCTACTTCCGCCAGCGTGGCGGGCATACCCAGAGTGCGGAAGAAGTCCCGCAGACGGCGGATGCCAGCTTGCGCCGTGCGCTCCGGATGGGCGAAATCCATTTCACAACCGAATACGTTGACGGCGAACCGGGCAAACCGCATGACATCATGGCCGCAGACGTATTCCATCCAAGCGGGCATCACCACCGCAAGCCCCGCGCCGTGGGCGCAGTCATAGAAGGCGGACAGCTCGTGCTCGATCTGGTGGCTGGCCCAGTCCTGATCCCGGCCGATGCCGCAGGAATTGTTGTGGGCCAGCATTCCCGCCCACATGAGGTCCGCATGGGAGGCGTAGTCACTGTGATCCGCCAGCGCCTTGGGGGCGGCGTCCACAATGGTTTTCATCACGGCCTCGCACAGCCGGTCGGTGAGGGCTACGTCCGGCGTGTTGGTGAAATAGCGCTCGCACAGGTGGGCCAGCATATCCACCGCACCGCAGGCCAGCTGATAATCCGGCAGGGAATAGGTGTAGGTGGGGTCCAGCACGGAGAATTTGGGCCGGATGAGGTCTGTTTTGGGGCAACCCCATTTCAGATTGCCGTCTTCCTGCGTGATGACGCAGCTGTCGGAGCCTTCGCTGCCAGCGGCGGAGATGGTCAGCACCGTGCCGATCGGCAGGGTGTGTTCAATTTTGGCTTTTCCGGTGAAGAAATCCCAGAAATCGCCGTCATAGGGGACGCCCATGCCGATGGCCTTGGCGGTGTCGATGACGCTGCCGCCGCCGATGGCCAGCAGGAAATCTACCCCCTCTGTCCGGGCAAGATCAATGCCTTCATACACCTTGCCACTGCGGGGATTGGCCTGAACACCCCATAGCTCGCACCAGGGAAATCCGGCCTCTTTCAGAGAGGCGGCAACAGCGTCATAGGCTCCATTTTTCTTTACGGAACCACCGCCTGCCACCAGAAGGACCTTGCTGCCGCCGAACTGACGGACCAGCGCACCCACGCGGCTGGCTTCCCCTTGGCCAAAGGCAAACATGGTCGGGGCGTAAAAAGTGAAATTGTTCATGGCTGACCTCCTGATCCTGTTATAGAGTTATACTTTACAGAAGCTTGCAGATCTCTTCTCCACAGCGCATCCCGTCTGCGGCGGCGGAGAGGATGCCCCCGGCCCAGCCGCCGCCCTCGCCGCAGGGGTAAAGCCCCTGAATGGGGGACTGGCGATCGTTATTCCGCAGCAGACGCACCGGGGAAGAACTGCGGCTTTCCACGGCGGTGAGCACCGCGTCGCTCTGGTCATAGCCCTTCAGCATCCGGCCCAGGATAGGCAGCGCCTCGGTGATGGACGCCGCCACGAAGTCCGGCAGGCAGTCCCAGAGGTTCGTCCATGTAACGCCGGGGCGGTAACTGGGAATAACCCGGCCCGGCCCTGTGGAGGGACGCTTGGCAAGGAAGTCCTCCACCCGCTGGGCGGGGGCAAGGTAATTCCCTTGTCCTGCCTGATAAGCGGCGGCTTCCAAATCCCGCTGGAAGGCGATACCCGCCAAGGGGTTGTCCCCGCCGAAATCCTCCGGGGTGACGTTCACCAGCAGCGCGCCGTTGATGTTCTCTTTGTCACGGGCAAATTCGCTCATGCCGTTGGTCACCACCCGGTGTTCCTCCGACGCGGCGGCCACCACCTGTCCGCCGGGGCAGACGCAGAAGGAGAACACGCCCCGTCCGTTGGGAAGATGGCAGCTCAGCTTATAGGTGGAGGCAGGCAAACCGAGATGTCCGGCGTACTGTTTGTATTGGGCGGCGTCGCAATCGGACTGCCGCTGCTCGATGCGGACGCCCACGGCGAAGGGCTTGGCCTCCATGGGGACGCCCCGGCGGTAGAGCAGCTCAAAGGTGTCCCGAGCGGAGTGACCGGGGCAGAGGATCAGCTGCCGGCAGGGCAGGGGATAGGTCCCCTCCGGGCCGGTGACGGCGATACCGTGCAAGGCCCCGTCCTGAATGTCCAGATCCGTCAGCTGATGCTCAAACCGGATATCCGCACCCAAGTCCAGCAGCTCCCGCCGCAGGTTTTTCAGGGCGATGTGGAGATAGTCGGTACCAACATGGGGCTTGGCGTCATAGAGGATCTCCTCCGGCGCACCGCAGCGGACCAGCTCCTCCAGAATAAAGCGGTGCCGGAGGTCCTTAGTGCCGGTGTTGAGCTTGCCGTCGGAAAAGGCCCCGGCGCCGCCCTCTCCGAACTGAACGTTGCTGGTGAGGTCCAGCTCTCCGGTGGACCAGAAGCGCTCTACATCGGCAGTGCGGTCCTCCACACGGCGGCCCCGCTCCAACAGAATGGGCCGTGCGCCTGCTCGTGCCAGTACCAGTGCGGCAAACAGGCCCGCAGGTCCCGCACCCACCACCACCGGCGGTACTTCCGGCGGGGTCACAGGCTCCGGGAGCTGATAGACAGGCCGGGGGGCCGCCTTGGAAACGTGCTTGTCCCGGCAGCGGCGGAGCACGGCAGCTTCGTCCGCCGCCTCGACCTCCACGGTGTAGACCATGCGGACGCCCTCCCGGGCGTCGATGCTGCGGCGGAGAATGTGCAGCGCCAACAGGTCCTTTTCGGGGATCCGTAAAATGTGAAGAACGGCATTGCGCAGGGCGGAAGGACCGCCGCCGGGGGAAAGTTTCAGATTTTCGATGCGCAGCATGGCGGCACCTCCTGTTTTGATAGCTGTATTGTACCACAGGGACGGAAAAAGAAAAATGTATAAGGTTCACATTTGCTTAAAATTTTTTTCAGACAGTTTTAAGTTTTCGGCCCTATACTACAATCAAAGTTAAGGAAGTTCCCGGCGGAACGCAGATCAGCGCCCGCTTTTCAAGGAGGTTTGACTTATGTATAACGATGAACAGAATCTGTATCACTACACCTATCGCAAGGACGGCACAGAGCCGGGCCAGCGCTATGACGCCAAGCAGCCCACCGTGGACGAGCAGCTCAACAGCTACCGTCAGCAGCAGGAGCAGCAGACTCAGAATTCCCAGCCGGTGTATCAGTCCCAGCCTCAGGGCGGGCAGACGCCCCACAAGAACGGCAAGAACCGTCTGGGCCTGAAGATCGCCTCTCTGGCGCTGGTGTGCGCTCTGCTGGGCGGTCTGGTAGGCGGCGGCACCGCTTATCTGGTAAGCAACAGCTCCAGCAGCAATACGACAGAGGTCAATGTTTCCAACCGCAAGCCCACGGAGATCCAGCTGAAAACCGTGGACGGCAAGAACCCCATGACGGACGCGGAGCTGTACGCCGCCAACGTCAACAGCGTGGTGTCCATCAACATCACAGCCACCTCTGACCCTAATTTCTTCGGCCAGACCACACAGACTGCCGGGGCCGGCTCCGGCTTCATCCTGACGCCGGACGGCTACATCGTGACCAACTACCATGTGGTAGGCGACGCGGACACCGTGAAGGTCACGCTGTATAATGGCGACAGCTATGACGCCCAGTATATCGGCGGCGACGAGGACTACGATATTGCCGTCATCAAGATCGAGGCCACCGATCTGCCCAACGTGACCCTCGGCAACAGCGACAGCCTGAATGTGGGCGATCATGTGCTGGCCATCGGCAACCCGCTGGGTGAGCTGACCTTCTCCATGAGCGAGGGTATCGCTTCCTCCGTGAACCGGGCCATTGACGTGGACGGCACCCCCTTCAACATGATCCAGGTCACCGCCGCCATCAACCCCGGCAACTCCGGCGGCCCGCTGTTCAACGAGTACGGCGAGGTGGTGGGTATCGTGTCCGCCAAGTATTCCAGCTACGCCAGCCAGAGCGTGGAGGGCCTGGGCTTTGCCATCCCCATCAACGATGTGGCGGCGATGATCCAGGATATCATGACCAACGGCTATGTCAGCAACAAGGCATATCTTGGCATCACCCCTGGCACCATGAATGAGCAGATGGCCGCTCAGTACCGCTACGATGTGACCAAGGGCGTGTTCATCTACTCCGTGGAGGAGGGCAGCGCCGCTGACAAGGCCGGGTTGAAGATGGGCGACGTCATTATGAAGATCGACGGTACGGATGTGGACTCCTATCAGGAGCTGGTGGCCCTGAAGAAGAAGTATTCCGCCGGTGACGAATCCACGTTCACCATTTACCGTGACGGTAAGCAGCAGGAGGTCTCCGTGACGTGGGGCGCCGTGCCTGCGGATCAGGCCACGGACAACAACAGCCAGTCCCAGCAGAGCCAGAACAATAACAGCAATTCCAACAACGGCTCCTATAACGGCGGCAATGGCTATTACAGTAATCCGTGGGATATCTTCAACTACTACTTCGGCAATCAGGGCTGATCAGCTCACGGTTTGAAAAATTCAGAAAAAGCAGGGCGCTGTGCATCGCACAGCGCCCTGCTTTTATTGTCCTCGTTTAAAATTGTTTTTACGAAGAATTACTGCTCACCCGGAAGGAAAGTACTGTCAAAGCCGTAGGGCAGCAGGTCCCGGAGCGTCAGCTCCAGCGCCTCCCCCTTGCCGTTGAGACAGATGACCTGCATTTCCGGCGCGTACTCCTTCATAAACTGGCGGCACATCCCACAAGGGTAGCAGTAATCGCTGCTGCGTCCGGCGATGACGATGCGGACGAAGTCCCGGTGGCCTTCGCTGATGGCCTTCCCCATGGCGGTGCGCTCGGCGCAGGTGCCTACGGGGTAAACGGCGTTTTCAATGAGGTGTGTCTTATGAAGATCCAAGCCTTGCAGGTGGAAGCATGAACTTATCTGATCATCTGATGTTAGCCTGTGTTATAGG
>ENA-UEOR01000554-UEOR01000554.1-human-gut-metagenome-genome-assembly--contig:-NODE-554-length-22791-cov-30.761116_pt1 | contig 22791 bp, 21 predicted proteins | sample MGYA00242887_ERZ507890 | MGnify/ENA primary metagenome ERZ507890 (study PRJEB26167, sample SAMN06115431) | human gut metagenome | host: Homo sapiens | place: China:Guizhou | collected 2014-10-21...
GTTGCGTAAACTGCCGTAAGATGGAACTTGCTGTATGGACTGACCCGAAAGTAAGTCAGATGCTGAACGACGACTACGTACTTATCACGCTGTATGTAGACGAAAAGACCAAGCTTCCAGAACCGATAAAGGTTACAGAAAACGGAACAGAACGTACTCTTCGTACAATAGGTGACAAGTGGAGCTACCTGCAACGTTCTAAGTTCGGAGCCAATGCACAGCCATTCTATGTATTGCTCGACAACGAAGGCATGCCTCTGAACAAGTCATATTCTTACGACGAAGACATTGCTAAATATGTAGACTTCCTCCAGACAGGATTGAAAAACTACAAAAAATAATTACCCTCAGGATAAATAAATCAACAGGAAAGCTTCCGGAAAGTCATTCATTTGACCTCCGGAAGCTTTTTTTATTTTACGCCACAAACAAAAAATCACTGTTTTCAGTGACAAAGAATTCTCTCGGAATACCGTTTCTTTGTAAGATAAACGAACCTCAAACAATCCATATCATGAAAGTAAGATTCTTATATTTATTGTGCTTGCTGACGTGTATATTACCAGCTTGCTCAAGCGATGACAATGAACCGGTAGACGAACCTGTAACAATAACAGGCGTAAGCGTTTCACCCGAAAGCATCAGTCTGGAATGTGGAGAAACAAAGCAGCTGACAGCCAAAATATCACCGGAAAATGCTACGGCAGGAGATATTACATGGACCTCATCCGATGAAGCAATAGCTACGGTATCATCCGATGGAACTGTAACCGGTATAAGCAAAGGAACGACCACCGTTACAGCCACAGTAAGCGGAAAAAGCGGAACATGTGAGGTGACTGTTACCCAAGAAGTACAGTCGGTAGAAATATCGCCTGCTACAGCAACCTTAACCAGCAAGGGAGAAACCATACAGCTCACCGCTACAGTCCTTCCAGAAGGGGCAGGAGAGGCCACATGGACATCTTCCGACGAAGCAGTAGCCACAGTATCACCCGAAGGAATTGTAACAGCCATAGGCGAGGGAACAGCTACCATCACAGCTACAGCCGGAGAAAAAACAGCTACTTGTACAATCACTGTCAGTATCTCTATTGTAGATATCGAGGGTAACCAAGCTACATTCCATCTCGACGGAGCCAGCGCTGCACAAGTATCACAAGCCATCAGTGAAGCAGCTCAGGCAGGTGTAACCCGTTTTATACTCACAGGAGATTCCGAAGCACTGGGACTATATGATGGAAATCCTTTCAGCGGTATCCAAATCGAATTACTCGACTTATCCGGAGTAACCGGATGGCAAGACCGGGATGCAAATGGCCTTCCTGAGCTGCCGGCAGAAAGCTTCAGACATACAAGCAGTTCCGATTTCTCCGGATTACAGGAAGTCATCCTGCCTCAGGAAATACAGCAACTGCAAGATTATGCTTTCTATAAATGCAGCAACCTGACCAAAATCACCGCTCCGGGCGTAGTCAGAGTAAACAGCTTTGCTTTCCAAAGTTGCACCAAACTAGCAGAAGTAAGTATGCCTGAAGTTACTTACCTTGGTACCAATGCCTTTATGTCAACAGCCCTGCAAGTTGCAGACTTCTCCAAATTGCAAACCCTTGAGGGTAGTGTATTCTGGCTTTGTTCCAAACTGACAGAAGTCAACTTGCCGGAAGCAACGACAATCGGAAACGCGACACTGGTTTCACAAGGTGGTTCCCGTACAGGAATAAATACATTTGGCGACTGTTCACAGCTGGAAAAAGTATACTTGCCTAAAGCAACTACCATCGGAGATGATGCATTCAGCAACTGTAAGTCACTGAAAGAAATAGAGCTTCCGCAGGCAACAACTGTCGGAATAATACCATCGTTCACACCGATAAAAAATAAAATCCTGATATGATTTAATCGTGTACGTTCGATATCTCCTATCGTAACACTGTCATAGCCCGGTGGAATCACAGCCACGTCTGCAGCGGAAAGTCCTGCCTCCAGCACTTCGGTAAAATCCCGGATCTGCAATGGCTCCTCCCCCAGTAATAGATTATATTTTTCCAGAAGTTGCATCACGATTGTATAAATCTGTGCATATTCCCGGGATCTGGTTTCCTCTCCCTGCGCCAGAAGCTGCTGTTCCCTGTTCCATAACTGATGCTGGGTGTCCAGCTGTGTCAGCAGCTCATACAATGCCCGGATGCCATCCGAAACACGGGCATCTTTTCGGGCAAATACTGCTGCAAACGGCTCAAGATACCCATATATTTTTTCCCGGAGTTTTTCGAGCTGTTCCAGATCGTAAAGCGTTTTCTGCCGTGGCATATGCCCCCATCGTCTGCTCCACGCCGCTTTGCCGCGGATACCGGTTGCAACCAGATAACTGTCCAGCCGATCCAGATCGTCCTCCGCAATATCACAGAATCCACACCGCAAAAAGCGCATGACTGCCTCATAACTAAAATTCGTATCCACAATTTCAAGCGCGGCACGAATACATTCAATGAACGGATGAAATAACACTTCTTTGGTCGTATCCATAAAATATGGAATCTCATATTTCGTAAAAACCGGATCCATATAACTCTGATAAGCTTCCACTGCGCCCGTCACCACAGCAATTTCCCGATAGCGGTATCCCTGTCTGATCAGCGCATTGATCTGCCTGGCCACAAGAATCAGTTCTTCCTGTGGATTTTTTACTGCGGCAAGATGGATTTCTTCTACCGGCTTGGTATATTTTGCCGGACGGGGACGAAACAGATTCTGTTCCATAAATGCCAGTGCCGGAGCCAGCTTAAAACGCTTGTGTGCACTGTCTGTCATTACCACCGGTTCCATCACCTGCACATGAAGTTCTTCTGCCATCTTCATCAAAGACAGAATCGTTTTTTTGGACAGTGCAAATAATTCTTCATTTCCACTACAATGATAAAAATCTTCTGCAGCATCGATTGTAAGCGTAATGTAAATATGCTCTGTCACCTGCAGCAATTCCCGCATGAGATCATTCTGTATCGGTGTAAAACCGGTAAACTCATCAAATACCAGCACCGCATCCCGCAAAGTTTCCGACTGCGGCACAAGATTTTTCAGAACATTTAATATCTCTTCCGCCGTCACAAAACTATCTTTCATAAAATCACAAAAAGCGCGATACATGGTTGCCACATCGCGCAGTTTTGCAGAAAGTACCGGTGAGATTGTTTTGTCCTCCGTCAGATCCACCAGCTGTTCCGGTGAAATCCGGTACTGCACCAGCTCTGAGATCATTGATTTTACTTCCCCGATATATCCCATCCGGTTCATATTTGCCCGAAGAACGGTAAGCGTCTCCTCCTGTTCCTGTGCAAGCCTGCGCAGCACCAGGTTTTTTCCGGTTTCTTCCAGAACCTGTATGTCCTGCATCCCCATATCATCAAACACACGGTATGCCAGACGCTTAAAACTTAACACATCAATGTTCATAATTGCATGATTCGGTGCAAGTTCCACCAGTTTCTGCTGGGTCTGCATCGTAAACTGCTCCGGTACAATCACCAGATAATTTTTTTTCGGATGTTCCCCTGCCTGCCGCACCAGACGCTCATAGATGTATTCTGTTTTCCCGCTCCCCGAACTTCCCAGTACAAATTGTAAAGCCATAACCCCCTCTTTTTTCTCCCTTAATAAATATGTGAAAAGATCAGCGATACCACAACCGTCATCAGACCTGAGACTGCAATTGACAGACTGCTCATTGCCCCTTCAATCTCTCCCATCTCCATTGCCTTTGATGTTCCCATGGCATGCGAAGCAGATCCGATTCCAACGCCTTTTGCCACCGGATTGCTAATGTGAAACAGTTTACAGATATTCTCGGCAAACATATTTCCAATCACCCCTGTGACAATGATAACTGCAACCGTAATGGTTACAATTCCGCCCAGTTCTTCGGACAATCCCATACCAATTGCCGTTGTGATGGACTTTGGAAGCAGTGTGACATACTGTTTGTGTGATAATTTAAAAATCAGTGACAATACCAGCACACACAGCGCAGAGGTCATGGCACCCGCAAAAATTCCTGCAAGAATCGCCTTCCAGTTTTTCTTAAGAGGCTCAATCTGCTCATACAAAGGTACCGCCAGCGCAACCGTTGCCGGTGTCAGGAAATACGAAAGGTATTTTGCCCCACTTTCGTATGTGTCATAATCCACATGAAAAATCAGCAGAAAAATAATGATCAGTGCCATGGAAATCAACAGTGGATTAAAAATAGCGATCTTTAATTTTTTCTTGATCAATACCCCGATCTCATAGGTAATAATACTGATAAATACTCCGAAAAATACAGAGTTCTGTAAAAAGTTATTCATTCTTGTCCTCTTTCTTTCCATGATGCATCATCTGCTGTGTAACCTGTCCTGACACGCCCATAACCAGTACGGTAGAAACGAGCAGCAGAACAATGACCGGAAGCAGAATCGGCCGCAGTTCTCCCCAGCTGTCAATCAGCCCGACACCCGCCGGAATAAACATCAGCGGCATAATCTCAATCAGAAACCGCGCGGCTTCATGCACCTGCGGCAATTTGACCAGTCCCGTCATCAGTGCAATAAATAAAAGCACCAGACCATAAATGCTTGCCGGCATCTGAATCGGAATCACCGCGTGCAGGACTTCCCCGATAAACGAGAAAATAAGAATCATCAATAGTTGTCTTAAATACTTCATTTTTTAACTCCTTCTTTCACTTTTCCCATTTTAGCACCTTTCAGGATTTTTGGGGCAAAAATAAGGATTGTATTAATAAAATACAATCCCCATTCTTAAATCCTTCTTCCTATTTTTCCTGTGCGGTGCAATCTTTTACATACTGCATAATGATATCTGCCGTACCTTCAATTCCAAAACGCGTATCATTAATGCAAAGATCATAATTTGCAGCGTACCCCCAGTCCTCCCCGGTATAATACATATGATACTGCTTACGCCGGCCTTCCGTCTTCTCAATGATGGCCTCCGCCTCATGCCTTTTCACCTTATGCTTCTCCATCAGATGATGAATCCGGGATTCCCTGTCACCACTTAAAAACACACGTACCACATCGTTTTCCTTCCGGTACGCATAATTTCCGGCTCTGCCAATCAGAATACACGATGTCTCCCCAATCAGTTCATCCAGAACTTTCCTCGGTGTCCTGTGCACAACACTGTCTTCCCCATCGTCTTCCGCAATGACTGCCAGAAGCGTTCCCGCCGGATTCTCACCGAAATAATCCGGATAATGCTCCAGAATTCCCTTTTTCTTTGCGAGTTCTGTCAATGTCTTTTTATTGTAAAGCGGAACATTCAGTCTGTCTGCCAGAACCTGTCCGACTTCATCTCCATAACAGCCGCACTCTCTTGCAATTGTAATCTTCATGCCGTAATTCCCTTCTTTCCTACTACCGCAATGTTAGCACAATTTTATCCAGAATTCCAGTCAAATGTGCAATTGTAATCCCATAATTTGTCATTGGAATGTTCTGTGCCTTTGCACGGTCGATTCTCGATACTACATATCTGCGGTTAAACATACACGCGCCACACTGAATGATCAGGTCATACCCTTCCAGATCCTGTGGAAAATCCGTGCCGCTCACATGATCAATCCTTAGCCGTTCTCCAAATCGTTTCCGCAGCATACGCGGAATTTTTACCCTGCCGATATCCTCGCTCAAAGGGGCATGCGTACAGCATTCCGCTATCAGCACATGAGAGTTTTCGTTCAGTGCATCAATCTGTCTGGCACCTTCCATATAGTACGGCAGATCCCCTTTGTATGCGGCAAACAGCACAGAAAAAGATGTCAGCATACTTTCCGCCGGTTTATTCTGGTATACATAATCAAACACCTGGGAATCGGTAATAATCAGCTTTGGTGCCTGCTGCAGCATGCTGAGTGCCGGAAGCAGTTTGTCCGTGGTCACACTCATAACCATACACTTTTTATCCAGTAATTCCCGCAGCGTCTGCACCTGCGGCAGAATCAGACGTCCTTTCGGTGCCTGAATATCCTGTGGCATAACAAGAAGCACAAGATCTTCCTCCGTGACCAGATCCCCCGTAATCAAACGGTTTCCAAAATTCTCCGGCACTCTGCGGCTCATTGCCTCCCGGACATTTTCCATACCGGCTCCGGTCAATGCACTAACTACCAGTGCATCTTCCTTTGTTTTTTCTTTCAGATAGTTTTTCAGAGGTGCTGCATCCGCCACGTCCGCCTTGTTAATGATCAGAAGAACCGGAATTTTACGCTCCTTAAACCAGGTGTACCATTTCAGTTCTTCCTCATAGGATTCGCCGCAAACCGGACATGCAGAAAAAACAATAATTGCCAGATCAGCTTTTTGGGCTGCAAGCCGCGTCCGTTCCACGCGCTGTTCTCCCAGCGTGCTTTCATCATCGAATCCCGCCGTGTCCATAATCGTGCACGGTCCCATCGGATAAATTTCCATTGCCTTGTATACCGGATCGGTTGTCGTTCCCGCCACATCTGCAACGATGGAAACCTCCTGCCCGGTAAAAGCATTGATAAATGAAGATTTTCCGCTGTTTGTTTTTCCAAATACACCGATATGCAGACGATTTGCAGACGGTGTTTCATTCCATGTTGCACCCATATGCGTTCTCCTTCTTGTGCGTTTTGCTGAATCAGTGATAATCTCCACGGTTTACGACCACTTTGTATCCGACACTTTCCATGCGGCGCGCCATACAGTGCCGGCACTCTGCCGCCTCATCTCCCGTACAGATTTTATTATCATATAATTTATATTTTTCCCGCACTGCTACCGGGGAAAGATTCGGCATCACAACATTTGCCCCTGCCTGAATTCCTTTTTCCCTGCCCAGCGGATGAATGGTTCCCAGTGCAGTTGTTGATGGCAGCAGCACATGCGGCTGCAACAGCCGGATAATGGATAAAAGCCGAAGCGTATCTTCCATTGTTCCTGCCTTTTTTTCGCCAAACGGGGTATCCTTCTGGGGAATAAACGGACCGATGCCTACCATATGCGGCTGCAATTTCCGGATAAACTGCAGATCTTCATACAGCGTATCCACCGTCTGCTCCGGCGAACCGACCATAAATCCACATCCCACCTGATAACCGATTTCTTTTAAATCCCACAGACAGTCCATGCGGTGTTTCCAGAACATTTCTGCCGGATGCAGTTTTCCATAATGCGCCTCGTCCGCGGTCTCATGACGCAGCAGATACCGGTCCGCACCGGCATCAAAAAATGCCTGATAGCTGTCGTGCTCTTTCTCCCCGATGGAAAGCGTCACCGCACAATCGGGATACTGTGCCTTGATCTGCCGTATCAGGGCACAGATTTTATCGTCTGTAAAATACGGATCTTCCCCTCCCTGCAGCACAAAGGTCCGAAATCCCAGTTCATACCCATTTGCACAACAGGAAAGAATTTCTTCCTCCGTCAGGCGATAGCGTTCTGCCTTGCGATTGCTCTTTCGAATGCCACAGTAAATACAGTCATTCTTACAGTAATTGGTAAATTCAATCAATCCACGGATAAACACCTGCTTTCCGTAAATGGCATCTGCTGTCTTACGTGCCCGCTCGTGAAGAAATGCAATGTCCCCGGTATCCGTTGTCTCCAGCAGCAGAGCCAGCTGATCACGGGTTATATTCTGTCTGTTTTCAATTTCCGTTATGATCTGCTTTAACATTTGCATACACCGTTCTGGCACTTGCGCCATCCAATCTTTGAATTTTTATTTTGTGGATTCTTTAAGTACTACTTCATACGACAACAGTGTCCGATCCGGTACCGTCTCCCCTTCAATCTGCGCCAGCAGATTCTTACAGGCTTCCATTCCGAGTTCTCTCGCATTGAAAGACAACGAAGTGATCGATGGTATATTGTTCTCGAGCACGGAACTGTTGTAAAACGATGCCACACGGATATCCTGCGGCACTTTTATGTGTTCCTGCCGCAGCTTGCGAAGTACCTGTATGCAGATGGCATCATCCATGCAGACAATACAATCCGCCCCTTTTTCCAGCACTTCTTCCACTGCACGATCCATAAAGGCACAGCTCTCCAAATTCCGGTAAACAAGCGTTTCTTCCACTTCTCTTCCCGCTTCCTGATATGCCTGCTGGTATCCTTTATACCGGTTCTGGTTGACTACGAAAGATTCACTTCCTCCGAGCAGAGCGATATGCTTCATCTGGCGCATCAGTAAAATAGATGTCAGTTCGCGGCAGGCGCTCTGCTGGTCATTGTCCACCTGCTTGACTTTGCGGTAGGTAGTACTACCGGTTGTAACAAACGGAATCTTTTTTTCTAAAAGCAGTTCAATCTGCGGGTCTTTTAAAAAGGTCCGCAGCAGCACAATCCCGTCCACCTTGCGGTTTCTCACGACGCGTTCAAGACCTGTAATATCATTTTCCTGACAGATACACAACAGAATGTCGTACTCATTCATTCCTGCAATTTCCTGAATTCCTGTAATGACTTCCTGAAAAAACGGAAGATCTACCAGTGCATAATCCTCCGGCATAACCACGCAGAGATTGAATGTTTTTGACTGTGCAAGTCCTCTTGCAATTACATTCGGTTTATAATCATGCTCCTCTATATAAGCCAAGACTTTTTGCCTTGTTGCCTCACCGATTCTTCCCTTTCCGGATATTGCCCGGCTGACTGTCGTTTTGGAAACGCCAAGTGCTTCCGCAACATCCGAAATGGTGATTACATTTCCCTTTTTCATATTCTTCTCCTAACTGCACACCTATGCATCCATTGCATGTTAAACGGTTGCGCAGTTACATTTTGCAGTTTTTTATCAATTTTGTCAAGTATCCCCTATTCCTTTGAATTTTTCTGCAATTTTTGTAATTTTTCTTCTGCTTTCTTTAATTTATCATAATTTGTGACATACACCTTATCATTGGCAGTCAGTTTATCATACGCATTTCTTGCCTTTTGCACCGCTTCTTTGGAATCCTTTGTAATGGTTCCGAGTGCGTCAATCAGTTTTACGACCTTTTTTGCTTCTCCCTTATCTGTTGCATCGGTACTTTCCGTTCCAGGAAGTTCATACACCAGCACCGGATAATTCTTCTTAACATTTTCAAATACTACCTTTGCGACTTCCGGCGGAAGATTGATGCAGCCATGTGATCCTGCATATTTATAAATACTTCCTCCGAACTTGCTGCGCCAGTAGGCATCATGCATACCGACATTTCCCGCAAAAGGCATCCAGTATGTAACCGGCGTCTCATAGTTTTCTCCGCGCAGCGTTGCATTTTTCTCGGTATATGTCACGCCATATGCACCGGTCGGTGTCGCATTATTTTTCGATACATTTCCTGATACAAAATCCGAATCAATCACCAGTTTTCCATCTTTATATAAGAACATATGCTGTGCCGTCAGATTGATCTCAACGTAAGAATCGCCATAATCATTTTTCCCATGGGAATTGGCTGTCATGGAATAATTCAGTTCTCTTTCCACTGTTTTCCCGGCTTTGATCTCACTCGTAATCTGGGCGATTTCCTTTTCCGTATCAATCTTCCATCCATAATGGCTCTCCGGAATCGTAACCGTCTTTCCGTAAGAAGTCTTTAACGTTTTGGCACTGTAACAGGTATTATATTTTTTTGCAAGATCACTGACGTATGCTTTTACACACTCCTGGTCCAGTACCGGTTTTAACTTTTTATTTAACCGGAACCAGTCACCAAATACGGAAGCATCGAGTACCTCTTTGGAATCTCCCACGGTAAATGTAATCTTTGTCTTTGCATACCCGTTCATTTTCTTTACGGCTTTTACCAGATTCTCATCATCATCTAAAACCGTCGGATCTTCATAAACGCCGGCTTTTTCCAGAGAGAGGTTCTCTTTTAATCCTTCCACCGCCTCCTGCACTTCCTGATACATTTTCTCTGCATCAATGGTCGTTCCCATGACGCACCCAACCACGGTAAATCCTTCCGTCTTATCATAAGAAGAAACCGAAGCATTCTCCGGTGCCGTCTGTTTGTCTGCATCCATACAGTCCAATGCATCGATCTGTGTCTGCAGCTTATCTTTGTCATAGTCGACAAGTGTTGTATTTTTCAATGTCTGTTTCTGGAAAATTTTTACCGGCCATGCAAACATATTCTGTGCGTGTACCAGCTCTGTTATTTCGTCTCCCCACTGTGGTTCCAGCGAAATATCCTGTCCGGGAATTTTTTCTGTATGCTTGTCTCTTGTTGCTATCTTTAACTGGTAGGAATGGATTTCTTCCGTAATCTCATCCATCACTTTCTGCGCGGTATACCCTCCCGCTTTTCTTCCATTTAATGTCGTTTTCGGGAAAAAGTGATTGTGGAAATAAACGGCCAGTCCCAGATACAAAAGAACGGCCAGTCCTGCCACCATCCATATCAGTTTTCTTCTCTGTTTTCTTTTCATTCGTGCTTTTTTCAAAATTCTTATCCTCCGTCACTATTGTATTATACAAAAGCACAAGAGGTTGTCAATGTGCCAAATTTTTAAAGTTTTATGAACATTGCGGGTTTTATATTGTCGTGCTTTTTTCCCCGTGCTATAATCAGTTTCAGGACAAAAGAAAAAAGATCTGCACACAAATATAAAAGGAGTATTTATGTTGCCGGAAACCCAAAGTAAGCGGACGTTTGTGTTCCGAAAATATTATGAAAAATATAAACATTTATGGATTTTGTTATATTTTTTCGTGTACATGGCATGGTTTAACTATGTAGAAAAAACCGTCACGACACATTTTCATGTCATCCATGTACCGATTGATGATTATATTCCGTTTTGTGAATACTTTGTCATCCCTTATCTGCTCTGGTTTCCTTTTGTCGGATGGGGCATCGCCTATATGGCATTACATAATAAAACAGATTACTATAAATTGTGTGCGTTTTTGTTTACTGGAATGACAATCTTTTTAATCATCTCCACGGTATACCCGAACGGGCAGTATCTGCGTCCGACCTATTTCACACACCACAATCTGTGCACCATGCTCTGTGAACGCCTATATGCCGGTGATACTCCGACGAATCTGTTTCCGAGTATCCATGTATATAATTCGCTCGGCATTTATCTTGCGGTGACACACAATAAAAAGCTGCGCAAAAACAAGCTGGTCTGTCTCCTGACACTGATTCTGACGGTCAGCATCATTCTGGCAACGATGTTTATCAAACAGCATTCTTTCTTTGATGTATGTTGTGCATTTGTTCTTGCCACAGTCATGTACCATGTGGTTTACCGCCACAACTGGGCGCGTGCTAAAGCTGCCACCACCTCATCCAAAACCGATAACAATTTTTCTGTGGAATAATAAAAGAGCTGGCCTCTCTGGTCAGCTCCTTTTCTTTTTCCTTTTATTTTTTACGTTCTACCGCATGCCGGTACACGGTTTCCATGGATTGAAGAAGTTCATCAAAATTTTTCTTCTGACTCTCCATTTCTTCTGTAAAATCCTCCATCTGCATCCGGTTGCGTTCCTCGGATTTGGCAATTTCCTCATCTGCATTGCGAAGCACAACAATCTGGTTTTCCATCTCTTTGAAATTTGGACATGGTTTTAAACGATTCCATTCCTGTGCCTGACGCGAAGCTTCCTGACAGGATTTCATCAGTTTGGTCATTGCCACATTGTTTTCTTTCAGCAATGTAACCATCCGGTGTACCTGCTCTTCCAACTCTGCAATTCTCTCATCCGAATCTGCCAGCCTCTTATGTGCCTGATCAATCAGCTCATCATACGTTCCCGCAGATACACGGATCGTTTCTGCCGCCGTAACAAACTGTTTTCCTCCATCTCCCATACGCCCGGCTTCAATCGCCGCATTGAGGGCAAGCACTCCCATCTGCTTTCCGCAATCCTGCATCTTTTCCAGTTCCTCTCGGGTCTTTTCATTTTCCGCCTTGAGTGCAACCGGAAATTCATTCAGGAATTTGGATGGCGTGGTGAAATGTTTGTTTTCCTCCACCAGCTGTGCCATCTCCTGTTCGATCTGTGCAAAATTCTGCAGCATCTGCTCTCTTTTTTCCGATGACTGTACTTCCTGCTCCTGATATGACGCCAGCTGTCCGGTCAGCTCCTGCTCCTTTTCTCCGTTGTCTGCTGCCATTTGTGATGCTTCTTTTATATTTCCCTGTATCTGGGTGATTCCGGCCCCCAGCTGCTGATATGTTTCTCTGATTTCCCTTGCGGTTGCATCAAACATATCTTTTCCGTCCTTCATATGAGCAAAAAAGCCTTCATCCAGCTGTGCCAGGTTTCTCATCCGTACCAGTGTTTCCTGTTTTTGTTTCTTTTTTCCGAACATTACTTGCCCTCCATTGCATTTATTTTACAATTTCTTTCCCGTTTTTTCAATGGAATCAGCGATAATATTTCATCTCCAGCTGCAGATTTTCATTTCCCTGATAAAAATCAATCTTTGCTGTATACACCATAGAAAATAAAATCCGGTTTTTTCTTCCATGCAGCGCATTCTCCACCTCTTCCTGACCAAACTTTTCGGTAAAATATGCAAACAACGTCTCCACATCCCCAAAGAAAATAACCGGAACCGGCTGTCCGTATTCCGAAAGAACACTCATCCGAAGAACATTCCGGTTCTTTCCTATCAACCACATGCGGCTGATGGACAGATTCCGGTCTGCAAACAGTGGAGATGGATTGTCTTTTCCAAACGGCTCCAAAAGTGCAAACTGATGGACCAATTCCGTACTCGCATATCCCACCGGCATGGCCATGTCAATGTGAATATCCGGGCAGACTTCCTCCACCGTAAGCGGACAGTTTTCATTGATTTTTCTGCGGAATTTTTCCACATTTTCTTCCGGAAGGGATAACCCTGCCGCCATCGGATGTCCGCCAAATTTTGTAAACAGTTCCGCACATCCACACATATTTTCATACATGGAATAATTTTCAGTCGATCTTCCGCTGCCTTTGACTCCCTCTTCTCCCCGCGTCAGCACAAATACCGGCCGGTTATACATTTCCCGGATTCTTCCGGCAATCAGTCCTGCAATGCTTTCGTGGACATCCGGCAGAAACAGAACAAGTACCGGATCATTCTCATATCCACCTTCCTCACAGAGTTTCTTTGCCATTTCCACGCCCTGCAGTGTCATCTCCTTGCGTTCCTGATTCAGATCAACCAGATCCCGGGCAATCTCTTCTGCCTCCGTTTCCTGCCCGGTCTCAAACAGCCGAAGGGCATGCCTTGCCGTGTCAAGTCTGCCGGTTGCATTGACACATGGTCCTAAGACATAACCAAAATGGTATGCACTGATATTCTCCGGCTGTACATTGCATGCCTGCATAAGTGCCTGCAATCCGATGTTTTTCGTATGACGGATTCTCTTTAATCCCTCTTTTACCAAAATACGGTTTTCCCCGGTGAGCGACATGACATCACAGACAGTTGCCATAGCAACAAAATCCAGCAGATCTTCCGCTTCTCTTTTGTCCATATCATAATTTTCATACAATACACGGATGACATTCCATGCCACACCGGCGCCGCACAGCTCTTTATACGGATACCCGCAGTCCTGCTGATGCGGATTTACCACGGCATCTGCCAGACTCTTTTTCTCTGTTCTTCTGCCCTCATGTTCTTCAAACGGGACTGCATGGTGGTCGGTCACAAGTACTGTCATTTTCTGTGCTTTTGCCCACGCAATCTCATCGATAGCGGCAATACCGTTATCACAGGTCAGAATTGTATCCACACCATCTTCTTTCGCCTGTTGTAATAAATGCAGGCTTAGCCCATATCCGTCCTGTATCCGGTGTGGAATAACCACGTCCACTTTTGCTCCCACACGCCGCAAAGCCGTCAGAAACAGATGGGAGGAAGTCACACCATCCACATCATAATCGCCGATAATCCGGATATGCACCTGTTTCCGGATCTTTTGTGCAAGAATCTCCACCAGCCGGTCCATATCTTTCATCTGATGAGGATCTGACAGGTCCGAAAGGTTCCCACCCAGATAAATCCGGATATTTTTTTCTCCGATTACCTCGCGGTTTCTGATAATCCTTGCCACAACCGGATCCACATGAAATTTCTCTGCAATCACATAAAAATCCGCTTTTTTAGCAGCGACCATCCATTGTCTCATATGTCACTTTCTCCAATCGTAATCCCTGCGGCGGTGCCGTATAGCCCGCCTGCTTCCGTTCCTTTGCCTTAAGAAGTGCCGGCATACTTTCCGGAGCCCGTTCGCCTCTTCCCACTTCAATCAATGTTCCCGTGAGAATCCTTACCATGTTCTGTAAAAATCCATTGCCACAATACAGGATCTCAATCTCACCGTCTCTTTCCACCAGATCAATGGAAAAAATGGTACGGACCGTTGATTTTTTCATATGGCGGTTTCCGCAAAAAGAAGCAAAATCATGCGTTCCCACAAGTGCCTGTGCCGCTTTTTTCATTTTATCCACATCAAGCGTTTGTCCATACTGATACAAAAATTTTCGTTCAAATACATTCGGCACCGGACTTGTCCGTATCCGGTAACGGTAGGTCTTTTCCACAGCCTGATATCTGCTGTGAAACCGGTCATCGACCTCCTTTATTTTTGTCACTGCGATATCTTCCGGAAGGTGCCGGTTTAAATCTTCAAAAATTTCCTCTGCCGAAAAATGTTCGTCCAGATGGAAATTAGCCACCTGCCCGATTGCATGAACTCCGGCATCGGTTCTTCCGGAACCGATCACTTCCACCGGATGCCCGGCAAGCGCCGAAAGCACCATCTGCAGCTTTCCCTGTATGGTTGCATCGGTGCTTTTTAATACCTGCCATCCTTTATATCTGGTGCCATCATATGACACGGTAATTTTATAATTTTTCATCCGTATTTTTCCTCTCTTTTATACAAGTTCTGCGATACGGGAAACCGCAACATAAATATCTGAAATTTTATACCAGGTCGGATAGTCCACTATACCGGTTACCGGAAGTCCGAAAACCGACTGAAACTTTTCCACCGCTTCCCTCGTCCTTGATCCGTAAACTCCGTCCGCCGTAATCGTCGGTATCGCCGGATAAGCACGCGAAATTCTTGCCAGCTGTTCCTGCAGCTGACGTACCTTTGGTCCGCTTGCTCCCACGCCCAGATCATATCCCGGCCAGGATGCCGGAATTCCGGAAATTCCGTCCGCGGAATTAATATACATATCATTTCCGTAATAACTGCGCAGAATATCAATGGCAGAATATCCCTGATCACCCAGATATTTGCTTCCCCACTGCGACATCCAATCCGGACAGGTCACTCTCTGTCCGTCACAGTACTGTGTCAGAATTGGCTGACGGACATTTGGACGGGACAGATAATTTTCAAACATTTCATCCACCACCCGTGAAATACTCTGGAAGAAATTCCTTCCATAAATAAATTTGTGATCGTATGCCGTGGAAGATGTGATGGTAAACACATACCCTTTGCCCCGGTACCATTCCGTATAAACCCGGTTTAAAGTAAATGACATAATAGCCAGCACATTGGCGCGGATCGCAGCATCCGGCCAGGTCGCATAGATTTCACTGGAAGCTACATTTTTAATATAATCCCGATAGCGCACATAATAATTCGCAGCTGTGGAATCTCCCGGTGCTCCGTCATGTACCACAACATATTCCGGAATTACTACACGGCTTAAGACAATTTCTCCGGTTTCTTCCACCGTCTTAATCTCACTCTCCGGAATTTTCGGTGGATATTCTCCATACAGGGTATGTGCATCAATCACGATCGTATCAATCGGATTGCCCGGTGCATCCTGCGCCTCCATCACCACTTCCTGCGTTGCATCTTCCCCGGACAGGATATTGATCGCCGAAACCGTAATGTCCCGATAGCCTGTGGCATGCACCTTGATCGTATATTCCGCATACGGCTGGTTTTCCCCCGGCTCCATGGAGTACTCCAGTGGAGGAGCATCAAGCGTAATCTTCTCAGTGTTTCCAGAATCGTCGGTATCCACCTCCTCTAGCACCTGCTGCGGACCTCCCGTATAAGATATACTGATCTTTGCCCCTTTCACCGGAATTCCTGTCGAAGCATTTGTCAGGTGAATCTGAAGCGTTCCCTCATCCACCTGATTTTCCACTCTATTCTGATCCATACATGATCTCCCTCTCTTCCTGCCAGAAAACCTGCCACGTTTCTTTGCAGTGGCATCAAACAGTTCCAGACAGCTGCATTTGATTCATAGTATGCATCTTGTAAAAAAAAGGTTACACTGTTATACTGTTGATACATAAAATAAATCAGGAGGCTTGTTATGCACACATTTCAACCATATCCAATCGATAAGATGGAATTCAATCCATTTACCAAAATAGGAAAAGAATGGGCTTTAGTTTCCGCCGGAGACAAAACCAGATGCAACACTATGACCGTCAGCTGGGGAGGTGTAGGCGTCCTCTGGGGAAAAAACGTTGTATTTATTTTTATCCGTGATTCCCGCTATACCAAAGAATTTTTAGACAACGGAGATCTGTTCTCTTTGTCTTTCCTGAATGAAGACTACCGCGATGCGTTAAATTACTGCGGCAGTCACAGTGGCCGCGGAGAAGAAGACAAATTCGCCGCTGCCGGACTGACAAAGGCATTCCTGCATGACATTCCTTATCCGGATGAAGCCAATCTGGTATTTTTATGCAGAAAGATGGCTGCCGTACCGGTCAGCGAAGACAGTTTTACCGATTCCACACTGATGGATAAATGGTACAGCGATCACGATATGCATATGATGTATGTCGGAGAGATTGTCGAAGTAACTGCCCGTTAATCTTATCGGTCCTATCATTTAAAAACGCTGTCCGCAGTGGCCAAAGACCACCACGGGCAGCATTTTTATCTGCACTCTGTGCTGATTGATTCGATAGCAACCGAACCTCCGCGCACAACGGAAATATGCTTAAACTTTTTCTTTAAGATGGCAATCAGATCGTCATGTTTCTGCTCTGTTCTTCTGCACTCAAGCATAACACTGCCGATTCCGATATCCACCACATCCACACGCATGGCCTGTGCAATCTGAAACACTTCCGTCATCTGTGTCTCATTCAGTTCCATAATCTTGACAAACATCAACTCTTTTAACCGAAGCGGAACATTTGTCAGGTCGATCACCTTGATTACCTCAACCATACGATTTAACTGCTTTTTGATCTGCTCAAACGTGATATCATCACTCTCCACACTGATCGTCATACGGGAAACCGTCTCATCTTCCGTCGTACCAACCGTCAGTGACTGTAAATTGTAGGATTTTCCGGAAAACAGTCCGGAAACCTTCGCAAGTACACCTACATCATTTTCTACATACAATGCAATCCAGCGCTTTTTCATTTCAGACATTGCTTTCCTCCTATTTTAAAATCATTTCACTCATCGGATTTCCGCTCTTTACCATCGGAAGTACCAGTTCATCGGTGGCAATCATAAATTCAATGATCGTCGGTGCATCCGTATGCTTCTTTGCCTCCGCAAACGCTGCATCAATGTCTTCTTCCTTCTCTACACGGATTCCGTATGCTCCATAGCTTTCTGCCAGTTTCACGAAATCCGGAACATATTCCGGACACTGGTCATTTGGTCCCTTGCATCCACCCGGACAGGATGGGCGCCGGCGCAGACAGGTCGCACTGTAACGCTTTCCATAAAACAGTTCCTGCATCTGGCGGACCATGCCAAGATAATTATTGTTCAGCAGACAGATCGTAATTCCGGTACCCTGTGTTACCGCCGTTGCCATCTCCTGAATATTCATCTGAAATCCGCCATCTCCCGTGATACACACGACCGGTTTCTTTGGATTTGCAATTTTTGCTCCGATTGCGGCCGGAAATCCGAATCCCATCGTTCCCAGTCCACCGGATGTGATGAGCTGACTCTGTTCGTCCAGTTCCAGATACTGGGTTGCCCACATCTGATGCTGCCCGACATCCGTCACATAAATACTGTGTGGAAACTGTGCATTGATGTGCTCCATGATCATCTGTGGACTGATCCCACGGTCCCTGCGCATGGCAAGCGGATTCTCTTTCTCCCACCTGTGAATCTGTTCCTGCCACTTTGCCGTATCCTTTTTCTCTGCCCACTCTAACAGCTTTTCAAGCGCCACACCTGCATCTGCAACCACCGGCACATCCACAACCACATTACGCGAGATGGAAGCCGTATCCACATCAATATGTACAATCTGTGCATGCGGTGCAAATTCATTTAAATCTCCGGTAATCCGGTCATTGAAACGGGTACCGATGGAAAAGAGCAGATCACATTCCATAACTGCCATATTGGCTGCGTACTTTCCATGCATTCCGCAATTGCCGATATACAGCGGATGGGTGGTCGGCACTGCGCCTTTGCCCATGATTGTTGTGACAACCGGAACATTTTCTTTTTCCATAAATTTCTTCAGCTTCTCTCCCGCATGGCTGATGTTGACACCTCCGCCGGCAAGAATCAGAGGTTTCTTTGCAGACTTAAGCATTTTATAAGCTTTCTTCAACTGTCCGATATGTACCCCGTGAATCGGCTTATATCCACGGATATCCACATGGGAAGGGTACTCTGCCGGTCCGGATGCCGTCTGGATATCCTTTGGAATATCAATCAGTACCGGTCCCGGTTTCCCGGTCTGGGCGATATAAAATGCCATCTTAATAATCTTTCCGAGGTCTTCCCGTCTTCGCACCGTCACACCATACTTAGTAATGCTTCTCGTCATACCAACAATGTCCACTTCCTGAAATGCATCATTTCCGATCAGTCCAAGCGGCACCTGTCCGGTAAAACAAACCAGCGGAATGCTGTCATAATGGGCATCTGCCAGTCCGGTAATGATATTGGTTGCTCCCGGTCCGCTCGTTACCAGACATACGCCCACCCGTCCGGTAGACTTGGCATATCCTTCTGCCTCATGAATCAGTCCCTGCTCATGCCGCGGCAGGATCAGGTTGATACTGTCGGTCTTATATAATTCATCAAATAAATCCGTAACGGTTCCGCCCGGATACCCAAAGATGGTATCTACCCCTTCTTCCTCCAGAGCCTTTACGAATAATTTTCTTCCTGTAATATCCATAAAAATGATATCCTCCTATATCAGTCCAAATGTGCGAAGTAAAAAGATCCAGAACGTCAGCGTAAATGCCGCAAACAGCGTCGTTGCAACAATAACACTCGCCGTCAGAACCCCATCATTTTTCATACTCTTTGCCATGATGTAACAGCTTGGCGTTGTCGGGGATGCCAGCATAATTAAAATTGCAATAATCTTTTCCCCGGAAAATCCCATATAAGCTGCTACCGGTAAAAAGATCAGTGGCTGGATTACCAGTTTGATGGCAGCTGCCCAGCACGTCGGTTTGATCTTTGCGATAGCTTTGCGCCCCTCAAATCCCGCACCGATCACAATCAGTGCCAGCGGTGTTGCAAGCTGTGCGACAGAGTTAATCGTCTTATTGACAATGGTCGGAAAATGAATCCCCAGAAGGGAAACGATAAGTCCCAGAAAAATCGAATCAATAATCGGATTTTTCACGATATTGACCAATGCCTGCTTAATTTTTCCCTTATCCCGTTTCCCTTCCTCGTCCTGCGCCTCAAATGTCAGTACAATAACGGAATACACATTGTACAGCGGAACCGCTCCCACGATCATCAGCGGACCCATGGCAGAAGATCCGTAAATATTGTTGATAAATGCCATTCCCATGACGGCTGCACTGCTTCGGAACGAAGACTGTACAAACGCACCACGGATACTGTCATCTTTGACCGCAAATTTACTGATCCCCCAGATGCCCCAGAAACAGATACTGCTGACAATTGCACAGTACAATACAAATTTCAGATCAAATACTTTTGATATTTCTACGGAAGCAATATCCCGAAACAGCATAAACGGCAGTGTCACCTTAAAATTTAAACGGTTTGCCACGGTGACAAAATGCTCATCGAGCATACCGATCTGATGCAGTACCCAGCCTATAACCATCACCAGAAAAATAGGAAATGTGACATTGACGCTAAAGATAAAATCACGCATTACTTCTGCACTCTTTCATATTTATAGAAATAAAATTCCAGATCAAAATATGTCTGTTCTTCACTGTCTGCTGTAATTTTCCACTCCGGTTTTTCATCCAGATTCGGGAAATACGCATCCGCGTCATATGCATAGTCGATTTTTGTAATATGTGCAACATCACACTCATCCAAAAGCTGCTCATATATTTTCTGTCCGCCAATCACATAGACGTCATTGGTATCATACTTTTCCAGTTCCCTGTGCAGCTCTTCCATGGAATGCACGACAATCGCATCTTTAACCTGATACGCCGGATTATGTGTCAACACAATATTGGTGCGGTTTTTCAACGGAAGACCATTCGGAAAACTCTCCAACGTCTTTCGTCCCATCACGACAACTTTCCCGGTTGTTGTCTCGCGGAAAAATTTCTGATCCATCGGAATCCGTACCAGAAGCTCATTATTTTTTCCAATTGCCCAATTTTTATCTACTGCTGCAATGATATTCATAATTTTCTCCCTCCTGACTGCTATATTGCCACCGGAATGTTTTTGATCTGCGGACCGGTCACATAATCGGTCACTTTGATATCATCCGGTGTAAACTGATAAAAATCTTTAATCTCCGGATTCAGCCAGAATTTCGGTGCCGGATGCTGCTTACGCGTAATCAGCTCTTTTACCAGTTCCACATGCCGGTCATAAATATGTGCGTCCGCAATGACATGTACCAGTTCTCCCACTTTCATGTCACACACCTGTGCCAGCATATGCATCAGCACCGCATACTGGCATACATTCCAGTTATTTGCAGTAAGCACATCCTGCGAACGCTGATTCAAAATTGCATTTAAAGTCAGTTTGTCATCTCCCTGTTTCTGTGTCACATTAAAGGTCATACTGTATGCACACGGATACAGATTCATCTCATGCAGATCCTGATGCACATAAATATTGGTCAGAATCCGGCGGCTGAACGGATTATTTTTCAGATCATAAATCACCCGGTCCACCTGATCCATCATTCCCTCACGATACTGATGTTTCTGTGCCAGCTGATAGCCATACGCTTTTCCGATGGAACCGTTTTCATCTGCCCATTCATCCCAGACGGTACTGTTTAAATCATGGATATTGTTGGATTTCCGCTGCCAGATCCACAGCATTTCCTCCGTACAGGTCTTGATTGCCGTCTTGCGCAGTGTGATTGCCGGGAACTCTTTCGACAGATCATAACGGTTCACCACACCGAATTTTTTGATCGTATAGGCACTTGTACCATCCTCCCAGTGCGGCCGTACCTTTTCGCCCTCGGTACTTGTCCCGTTCTCCAGAATATCCTGACACATAGTTACAAATATTTTATCTGCTAAACTCATTGTTAATCCCCTATCTCTTGTCCTGGACTTTTACTTTTCATTATACCTTATTCTATCAAAATGTCTATGAGAAAATCTGCTGTACTATCAGTTTATACTCCGGCAGAGACTGGCATTTCCGGATCCGCTTTAAATATTTCTCTCTGTCCGGAAATGCCTTTGTCAGATAAAACCAGATTTCTTTCAAATGAAAAACGACATCTTTTTCCGCACGGAAAGTATCCAGACATCCCTCTAAAATTTCATCATGGAACGCCCGCAGCCTGGCTTTATCTGCCGGTGGATTTCCTTTGATTTCTCCAACCAGTCCGGGATTTTCCAGTAATCCCCTGCCGATCATGATGCGATCAATAGCTGGGAAAGCAGCTGTCACTTTCTTATAATCTTCCACACTGCATATATCTCCATTGTAACAGAGCGGCACATGGATCTGCTCCAGAGCACGGGCAAATGTTTCCATCCGCGGTGTTCCGCTGTAATAATCTTTCTGCAGGCGCGGATGAATAATCAGTTCTTCCAGCGGAAACTTTGCATAGACACTGCAAAGAGCTTCCCACTCATCCGGGTCTTTGATTCCGACTCTGGTCTTTACCGATACCGCAAGCGGACTGTTCTCCAGCACTTCTTCCAGCAACATTTCCAGTTCTTCCGGCTCTTCCAGAAATCCGGCTCCTTTTCTTTTCGAGACAACGGTTCCGGACGGACAGCCAAAATTAAGATTGACACTGGTAAATCCCAGATCTTCCAGCTGCCGAATCATCATCAGAAATTCATCGGCACGGTTTCCGATCAGCTGTGGCACCAGCCGGATCCGTCCATTATTTTCCGCTGCCAGATCCCGCTTTATTTTTTTGCTCATTTTTTTTGCTGCCGGGATAAACGGTGTAAAATATTTATCTATATATGGAAAATAATGTGCATAAGCATTGCGCACAATATATCCCGTAATTCCCTCCATCGGAGCAAGATAAAATAACATAATTTTCCCTCCATTTTTCTATTATAAGAATTTTACCGGTAAAAGCAAATGATTTTCCGATAAGAATTGACAAGTTTTCACCAAAAGCCTATAGTTACGGTTAGAACGAACTTAAAATAGGAGGTGTTCGACTTGGATAATCACAACGAGAAAAAGACAAAACAAATCAAACGGATACTGGCTATCATTACCATTATTTTTGTAATCCTGATCGGATATTTTATCGGGCGTCCCCTGGTTCATTTTGTATCGGATCCCAAACAATTCCGTGTCTGGGTCAATGACAAAGGAATATGGGGAGTCCTTGGTTTTATTGGAATGAACATCCTGCAGGTAC
>ENA-UEOR01000561-UEOR01000561.1-human-gut-metagenome-genome-assembly--contig:-NODE-561-length-22651-cov-5.015549_pt1 | contig 22651 bp, 20 predicted proteins | sample MGYA00242887_ERZ507890 | MGnify/ENA primary metagenome ERZ507890 (study PRJEB26167, sample SAMN06115431) | human gut metagenome | host: Homo sapiens | place: China:Guizhou | collected 2014-10-21...
CCAGATAAAAAAGAATCAATCGATGATATATATTTTATTTCCGCCCTTGCGAGTATCCCGCATAAATCTGTCCGGGGTTAGTTCTGCTTTGATAAGTTCTTTATCAACGGGCGCAATAATGGGTTCCATGCTATTGATTCTTTTTTATCTGGTAGACTTTTTCTTTCACGATTTGGGCCCATTCTTGCAAACTTTTCGATTTATCGAAAGTTTGCCACGGGATAGGTTTGCCAATGTATATGTCGAATGTCTTGTTTTTGCTGTTAAACATTTCGTCGGGCAGATACATTTACGAATTTGCGCAAAACGATAAAAAAAAGTGGAATTTCGTCCTTCGAAGTAGATGGGAATGATGTCTCGTTGAGATTGAACGGCCTTGGCGATAAATGTTTTTTTCCACTCCAAATCTTTTATTTTTCCGTGTTGCAGCCGAGAGCACAAGCCTGCCGGGAAAATGAGCATCTGCTCGTCCGATTCATAAGCATTATTGATTTGCAGACTGGATTCTTTGGCTTGGGAACCGTACTTGTTGATCGGTAGAAACACCGGCGCCAAAGGTTTGATATGCATGAGAAGATCGTTGACGAGAAATTTAATTTTTCCGCTGTAAAAATGTCCGAAGAAACGAATGAGCGCAACTCCGTCGAGGGCTCCCAACGGGTGATTCGATGCAAAAATGAAACGACCTTCGGGCGGGATATTTTCTTTCCCTATCACATTGATATGCACGTTCATATAAGAAAGCAAATCGTCGGCGAATTTTACACCGGTACTGTCTTTATATGTTTTGAGAATGTAGTTTATTTCGTCTTGGTGTATCGTGCGTTCAAGGTAGCGAAAAAGAAATCCCGGAATTTTTTTTGCATATTTCGGAGCTTTCTCCTTGACGACTTTTTCTATGTCGATTTTTAAAGGCTCAGAACTCATATCTTTTGTAAAAAGTGCATACAAAATTACTGTATTTTTTTTGTTTTTGTGAGTTTGCGAGATGTTTTTGTTTGAGAGTCGAATCGCAGAGTCGTTTCTGATGATTGCGAGAGCCATGTCGATTTAAAGAAATACAGAAAAAAAGTCAAAAAGAGCACCTTTGGATTAGGGATTAATTTCTATCTTTACCCTGCGAAAAAACAAAGTTGAAGAAAGATAGATAAATGGAGTTGCAATCGGCTGTATATCATGTGCCCGCGCTGCTTGAAGAATGTATCGACGGATTGAATATCCAGCCGGGTGGAACCTATGTCGATGTTACGTTCGGCGGGGGCGGTCATTCTCGTGCCATTTTAGGACATTTAGGCGAATGTGGACGTTTGTTTTCTTTGGACCAAGATGAAGATGCCCGGCAGAATAGCCTTGATGATCCTCGATTTACGTTTGTCCATAGTAATTTCCGGTTTTTGAAAAACTTCATGCGTTATTACGGGGTGGATCGGGTCGATGGGATTTTAGCCGATTTGGGAGTTTCTTTTCACCATTTCGATGATTCGGACCGGGGATTTTCCTTTCGTTTCGAAGGGCCTCTCGATATGCGAATGAATCGACGTTCGGGACAGACGGCGGCTCAATTGATAGCTACGTGTAGCGAGGAAAAATTGGCCGATTTGTTTTTTTTGTATGGTGAATTGAAGAGCGCTCGGCGCATAGCGGCCGCAGTTGTCGCCGCTCGGTCATCGGCTCCCATAGAAACGACAGAGAGATTGTTGGAGGTAGTGCGGCCTTATATCAATCGGAAGCAGGAAAAAAAGGAATTGGCTCAGTTGTTTCAGGCTTTGCGGATAGAGGTAAACCAAGAAATGGAAAGTCTGCGCCGGTTGTTGGAACAGTCGGTAGAGTTACTTCCGCAGGGCGGCCGATTGGTGGTTCTTACGTACCATTCGTTGGAAGATCGTATGGTCAAGAATTTTATGAAGACGGGTAATGTGGAAGGGCGTGCCGAACAGGACTTTTTCGGTCGGATAAATGCACCTCTTCGGCCGGTCAACAATAAAGTAATTGTTCCCGATGAAGCGGAAATAGAACGGAATCCGAGGTCGCGGAGCGCTAAACTGAGAATCGCAGAGAAGGTATAGATATGGCTAAAAAAGGGAAAAACGAGAAAGACGGATTTATCAAATATCTGAAATTGCTTGTACAGGGGCGTATATTCTCTTTGGATTTTTTCAGATCTCATTGGGTATTTATCGCTTCGGTCGTTTTCCTTTTTTGGTTGTCGATCGCTAACCGATATGTTTGTCAGACAAAGGTCGAGACCATTAAAGATTTGCGTTTTGAATTGTCCAATGCCAAGACGGAGCGAGTGCGTGCCACAGCCCGCTATATGGGGTTGGTGCGTCATTCCAGAATTATCGCCCTTGTCAATGAAAATAAATTGGGACTTGAAATACCAGATACTCCTCCCGTAAAATTAATACCGCAAGATGGAGACAAGGAATAGAAATCACATATTGTTGCGGTATGCTCTGGTGATTGTCGGGGTGCTCGTGTTCAGTGTCGCTATTGTGAAAAAAGCGGCCGATACATGTATTATACATGCCGATAAATGGAACGAGAAAGCCGCACGTATGCTTTCTGTCACTCATGAGGTAATGCCTGAGCGGGGCGATATTTTGGCTCAAAACGGCGAAGTGATGGCTACGAACATGACTTATTATCGTGCGTTAATCGATTTTGGCGTTCCCAAATTCAAGTCCAGAGAGTTTAATGACAGTCTAAAAACGTTGTGTAAACTATTGGGAAAATATTTCCCCGAAAGGACTCCTGCCGCTTATGAAAAGGCTATGCGAACTGCTTTTTTGAGAAAAAAACGTTATTTCGTATTGGTTCGGGAAATTACGGGAAGGGATTACGAACTGTTGAAGACGTTTCCCTTTTTACGGCATTCGACTCAGTATTCGGGATTTCATATAGACCCCGAGCGGGAGAAAATAGTCAAACGAGAGAAGCCTTACGGTACGATGGCTTCGCGTGCCATCGGAGGGTTGGACGAGACTTTTCACGGAAACAGCGGATTGGAAAAAGCATTGGATTCTTTGTTATACGGTATTCCGGGTAAAACCGTGAAAAAACAGATTCCGTCGGGTATGGTCGATTGGGTGGCCGAACCTCCTCGGCGGGGACTCGATGTGAAGACGACTATCGATGTGGATATACAGGATATAACGGAGCAGGCTTTATTGCAGACCATCGAAGAGACACAGCCGGAGTTTGCCGTTGCCATAGTGATGGAAGTGGAGACGGGTGATATAAAGGCCATGTCGAATTTGTCGAGATTGCCCGGAGGGGAATATGTAGAAACTGTGAATAATGCCGTGCAAGGTTATGAACCGGGTTCGGTGGTTAAACCTTTGTCGATGATGATAGCTCTCGACGACGGTGTTATCCGTCCCCATGATGTCGTAAACGGGCACGATGGAGTTTTCCGTTATCCGGCGGGAATGAAAGTCCGCCCCATAACCGATACGCACGGTAGGGCTTCGATGACCGCTACCGAAGCGATGAAATATTCTTCCAATATAGGTCTGTCGGAAATTATACTGCGAGGATATGAACGTAATCCCGATGAATTTGTACAGCGCATTTATAAGTCGGGTTTTATGGAACCGTTCGATCTTTGTATACCGGGGGCGGCCCGTCCTACTATACGACATTTGAAATCGACGGTGCAAGATCGTATTAACCTGACTCGTATGTCGTATGGATATACGACAAAAATACCTCCCATTTATACATTGGCATTGTATAATACCATCGCTAACGACGGGCAATTCGTGAAGCCCCGATTGGTAAAAGAGTTGATTCGGGACGGGGTAACCGATACGGTCTTCGATATTAGTTATATCCGAAAACAGGCATGTAAACCCGAAACGGCAAGAGCATTGAGAAATATGTTATATGCGGTCGTAAATGACGATGACGGGACCGGTCGTCGGGCTCGTTCGAAAAAAGTGACCATAGCCGGGAAGACAGGAACGGTGAGAACGATAGGTGTCGACGGGAAATACGAGACTCGTTATCGAATCACTTTTTGCGGTTTTTTCCCGTATGAAAATCCACAGTACTCGTGTATCGTTCTTTTGGGAAAGCCCAATTTACCGGGTATGCCTTCGGCCGGTTACTATTGTGGCGGCGTTTTGAAGAAGATAGCGGAGACGCTTTATTCCATGGGTCGCCTCGATGTGCCTATGGATATACCTTCGGATTCGACGAGTGTTCGGAGTCCGGCTATTTTAAAGGGGGATATTGCAGAGACAAGGCAAGTATTGCAGCATTTGGGAGTTCGGGGAGATGTGACCCAATGTCGCGATATGGAGGTCTATTGCGACAGTATGCCCGATGTCTGCGGTATGGGTGCGCGAGATGCATTGTATATATTGGAGCGTGAAGGATTGAATGTAAATATACAAGGTCGGGGAAAGGTGGTAGAGCAGTCTATCCCTTCGGGAAAAGTCATACAACCCGGTACGACGGTAATTTTAAAATTGAAATAGAAGGATATCGATGATATGAAAAATGTGGAATGTTTATTGTCGGGAATTAAGGTGGTGGAACGCAAAGGGGCGGTCGTGACAGAAGTCTCGGGAGTGGAATCGGATTCTCGTCAGGTAAAGAAAGATAACTTATTTGTTGCGGTGCGGGGAGCTTCGGTCGACGGTCATGATTTTATCGGCCAAGCTATTGCACAGGGGGCTGTTGTCGTTGTTTGCGAAGAGTTTCCCGAAAAGTCGGAGCCGCAAGTGTTGTATGTGAAAGTGGAAGACAGTGCGGTCGCATTCGGTTTGTTGGCAGCGGCATGGTATGGAAATCCTTCGAAAGAGTTGGTACTGGTGGGTGTCACCGGGACGAACGGGAAGACGACTACGGCGACATTGCTGTATGAAATGTTCCGTCTGTTCGGGTACAAGGTCGGTCTTTTATCTACCGTTTGCAATTATATAGACGACATCGCTGTTCCTGCAACTCATACGACCCCCGACCCTTTACACCTGCATCGTTTACTTCGTGAAATGGTCGATGCCGGCTGCGCATATGCGTTTATGGAGGTAAGTTCGCATTCGGCTGCGCAACATCGCATAGCCGGTCTCGATTTCAACGGGGCGATTTTTACGAATCTAACGAGAGACCACATCGATTATCATAAAACCGTCGAGGCTTATCTGAAAGCTAAAAAATCGTTTTTCGACGGGTTACCCAAAGGAGCATTCGCTTTGACTAACATCGACGATAAGTCGGGGTTAGTTATGTTGCAGAATACCAAAGCTGAAAAGCATACTTATTCGTTGCGGACTTTGGCCGATTTCAGAGTGCGGATCATAGAAAGTCGTATCGACGGCATGACTCTGGAAATAAACGGGAAAGAGGTGGAAGTGATGTTTGTCGGTAAATTCAATGCTTATAATTTACTGGCGGTTTATGGAGCGGCTTGTTTGTTGGGACAGGAGCCGGAAGAAGTTTTACGAAAGATGAGTTTATTGGTCCCTGTCGCCGGAAGGTTCCAAACTCTTCATTCTTCAAAAGGTTATACCGCTATCGTGGATTATGCTCATACTCCCGATGCTTTGAACAATGTGTTGAGTTCCATTCGTGACGTCTTGGGAAATAGAGGACATATCATTACGGTTGTGGGAGCCGGTGGAAACAGGGATAAAGGGAAACGACCCATGATGGCTCGGGAAGCGGTGAATTTGAGCGATCGGGTAATATTGACATCGGATAATCCGCGGTTCGAAAACCCGAACGATATATTGAACGATATGTTGGAGGGCCTCGATGCCGAACAGCGTCGTAAAACTCTCGCTATCGTCGATCGCCGGGAAGCGATTCGCGCGGCTACGCAGTTTGCCCAACCGGGCGATGTCGTTTTGATTGCGGGCAAAGGGCATGAAGACTATCAGGAGATAGAGGGGGTGAAACACCATTTCGACGATAAGGAAGAAGTGGAAAAATTGTTCGCGGAAGAGAGAATTTAATAATAACTGTGAAATAGAAAGAGTATGCTGTATTATTTGTTTCAATACCTTGAATCTTCATTCGATTTTCCGGGAGCTCGATTGTTTTCCTACATATCTTTCCGGTCTGGGGTCGCTTTTATTTTGGCTTTGTTTATTGCTACCATTATCGGCCGGCGTATTATCAATAAGCTGCAAATTTTGCAAATCGGAGAGCTCGTGCGTGATCTCGGGTTGGAAGGACAAATGTCCAAGAAAGGCACGCCTACGATGGGTGGGATTATCATTATTATCGCTATATTGATACCTTGTTTGTTGGTCGGGAGACTGGGAAATATTTACATGATATTGATGTTGATTACGACCGTTTGGCTGGGAGCCATAGGTTTTTTGGACGACTATATCAAGGTGTTCAAGAAAGATAAGGAGGGGTTGCACGGGCGATTTAAAATAGTCGGACAGGTGGGACTCGGTCTTATCGTGGGATTGACGCTGTTTTTGAGTCCAGATGTAGTTATTCGCGAGAATGTGGCTGTGCAAACGCCGGGAGCAGATACCGAAGTGGTAAAATATGAATCGGAAAATATCAAGTCTACCCAGACGACCATTCCTTTTTTCAAGAATAATAATCTCGATTATGCCGATTTGGTCCCGTTTTTGGGCGAACATGCCCAGACCGGCGGCTGGGTTATTTTCATATTGCTTACGATTTTTGTGGTGACAGCCGTTTCGAACGGAGCGAACTTGACAGACGGTCTCGACGGTTTAGCGACGGGAACTTCGGCCATCATGGGTTTGACATTGGGCATATTGGCCTATCTGTCGGGGCATATAGCGTACGCATCGTATTTGAATATCATGTATATACCGGGGAGCGAGGAACTGGTTGTTTTCGCCAGCGCTTTTATGGGGGCGACAATCGGTTTTTTGTGGTATAATGCATTCCCGGCTCAGGTGTTTATGGGCGATACGGGTAGCCTCACGTTGGGCGGTATTATTGCCGTGTTCGCTCTTTGTATACATAAGGAGTTGTTGATTCCGATTTTGTGTGCGATTTTCTTCGTGGAAGATTTGTCGGTAATGATACAGGTCGCTTATTTCAAGATTACGAAACGAAAATACGGAGAGGGTCGTCGGGTTTTCAAGATGACGCCTTTGCACCATCATTTTCAAAAACCGGGTCATGCAGGAATCAACGCTTTGATACAAAAACCGTTGCAAGCTGTGCCGGAGTCGAAGATCGTCGTTCGCTTCTGGATTGTTTGCATCATGCTTGCAGCCATTACGATAGTGACGCTGAAAATGCGATAGAAAGGGTTCTAAAATGGAAAAGAAAAAAAGAATTGTAGTGTTGGGTGCAGGAGAGAGTGGTGTCGGAGCCGCTGTGCTTGCCCAAGTGAAAGGGTTCGATGTATTTGTCTCGGATATGTCGGTTATCCAAGATAAATACAAAGAACAGCTCGATCGATATGAAATCCCCTTTGAAGAGGGGAAACATACCCCGGATTTGATATTGAACGCCGACGAGGTGGTCAAGAGTCCGGGTATTCCCGATAGGGCTCCCATGATAGCGGCTTTACGTGAAAAGAATATTCCTATTATTTCGGAAATAGAGTTTGCCGGTCGTTATACTCGTGCCCGCATGATTTGCATTACCGGGAGCAATGGGAAAACGACGACTACATTGTTGACATATCATATTCTGAAAAGTGCCGGATTGAAAGTGGGACTTGCCGGTAATGTGGGGAAAAGTTTGGCCTTGCAGGTAGCGACTTGCGACTATGATTATTATGTCATCGAATTGAGTAGTTTTCAGTTGGATAATATGTATGATTTCAAAGCCCATATAGCTATCTTGTTGAATATTACACCGGATCATCTGGACCGGTACGATTATAAAATGGAGAACTATGTCGATGCCAAGTTTCGGATTATTCGAAATCAGACGGAAGACGATGCGTTTATCTATTGGAATGACGATCCCGTGATTACCGAGAAATTATCGCAGTTGCCTTTGAAGTCGCAGCGATACCCGTTTGCCGAAACTCACGAGCCGGGGACGCAAGCGTACACCGAAGACGGAGCTTTGACGATCGATACTCCTGAGGAAAAGTTGACGATGGAGACCGATGAACTGTCGTTACATGGAAGGCATAATTTGTATAACTCGATGGCAGCCGGTCTTTCGGCCTGCCTGTTGAATGTGAAGAAAGAGTATGTTCGCAAGGCATTGAGCGATTTCGAGTCGGTAGAGCATCGTCTCGAACGGGTGGCTTCGGTGCGGGGTGTACAATTTATCAATGATTCGAAAGCTACGAATGTTAATTCGTGCTGGTATGCTCTGGAAAGCATGAAAACACCTGTGGTACTTATTTTAGGGGGAAAAGATAAAGGAAATGATTATTCCGAGATAGAGCAATTGGTTCGGGACAAGGTGAAAGCCTTAGTCTTTTTGGGTGTGGACAATAGTAAGCTCCATGCCTTTTTCGAGGGAAAAGTACCTTATATAACCGAGGCGAGCTCTATGAAAGAGGCTGTGGATAAGTCGTTTGCTTTGGCTGCTCCGGGCGATACGGTTCTGTTGTCGCCTTGTTGCGCCAGTTTTGATTTGTTCAAAAGTTATGAGGACAGGGGCGACCAGTTCAAGGCCTGTGTTCGAGCTTTATAACCGTTATCGTTATGGAAATAGAAGTATCGGAAAAAGAGAAAAGGAGAAGCGACCCGTACATTTGGGGTATCATTATCATCTTGTATATCGTTTCGGTTGTCGAGGTTTACAGTGCGATAAGCCGGGAGATTACGGGTGGTGACGTGTATTCTCCCATCATCAAACATATCATGCTTCTTTTCTCCGGCTTTGTCATTACTTATGTCACTTCCCAGATACATTATAAATGGTTCAAGGTCTTGGCCTATCTGATGATACCTTTGACGATCGTTCTTCTCGTGAGCATCCTTTTCTGGGGGGATACGATTAACGGGGCAAAACGTACGATTTCGGTATTGGGAGTATCCTTACAGGGCTCGGAAGTCGCCAAAGTTACGATTGTGTTGGCTATGGCGACCGTTTTGGCGAAGACCCAGATAAAACGCGGGGTAAATATGAAAGGCGTTTTGTGGGTGGTCGGTTTGGTGACGATATTCAGCGCTTTGCTGTTTACTCAGGGATTGACCAACACGTTGCTATTTATCGGGATAAGTGTCTGCATGATGTTGATCGGGGGTGTCGAATTTTATAAATTGTTCGGTATCTTATTGGTGTATGTGGTCTTGGCTTTGGCTGTCATGCAGGCGAAAGATTTGATAACGGAAGTAAAAGCACAGCCGGAGACGCAGGAGGTAACGGTACAGGATAGAAACGAGGGAGATAAGGTGATCGTTCGGTCATCGACTTGGAAAAGCCGCCTGAAAGACTTTTTCGACCCTACTCCCGAATATGAAAAAGAGACTACGCACAAGAACTTGCAGGAACATCGGGCAGCTATGGCTATGGCTCACGGTGGAATTACCGGAGTAGGACCCGGTAACAGTAGGGAATCGTCTCGGCTTCCGTTGGCGTTCTCGGACTATATTTATGCGATTATCATAGAAGATTTGGGATTTATCGTCGGTGGCGTAGGCCTTTTGGTGGCTTATTTGATGATTTTGGCTCGTGCCGGTTTGATAGCCCGCCGGTGTACGAGGGCTTTCCCGGCATTGCTGGTTATGGGAATGGCGGTAATGATCGTGTTGCAGGCTTTATTCAACATGGCTATCGTCGTGGGGGTTTTCCCGGTTTCGGGACAACCGTTACCATTGATTAGTAAGGGGGGAACTTCGATTTGGATGATGAGTTTCGGATTCGGTGTGATGTTGAGCGTGAGCCGTTATGCGGTGAAAGATTCCGGAAAGAAAATAAAAACAGAGAAAGAAAACGATTTACCGGAGGACTTGCAGGCTGCGAATCCTACCAATTTAGCATAGAAAGAATATGAAGCGAACGATAAGAGTTTTGATTAGCGGCGGAGGTACGGGGGGACATATTTTCCCGGCTATTTCTATCGCCAATGCGATAAAGGTGAAGTGCCCCGATGCCGAGATATTGTTCGTCGGAGCCGATAACCGCATGGAGATGGAGAAGGTTCCGGCTGCGGGATACCCGATTAAAGGTCTTCCCGTAAGCGGCTTTAACCGGAGTAATCCGTTGGCTAACTTCAAAGTGTTGTGGCGGCTGTGGAGAAGTCTGCGTATGGCTCGCCGTATCGTGCGGGATTTTCGTCCTGATGTGGCGGTAGGTGTGGGCGGATATGCCAGTGGTCCCACTTTGTGGGCCGCTGCGCATCGAGGTGTACCTACTCTCATTCAAGAACAAAACTCCTATGCGGGGGTCACGAATAAGTTGTTAGCATCGAAAGCACATACCATTTGTGTGGCATACGATGGTATGGAACGCTTTTTCCCTGCTGAAAAATTGGTGCTGACCGGCAATCCGGTACGGCAGGATTTGTGCAATGAGGCTTTAACTCGTACCGAGGCTGCCGCTTTCTTCGGCTTCGACCCGAATAAAAAAATTATTTTGTTGATAGGCGGTAGTTTGGGAGCTTTGACATTGAATACGGCTGTGGCAGAGTCTATTCCAGAGATTGTGAAAAGCGGAGTCCAGTTGATTTGGCAATGCGGAAAACGGTTCGACGAACGAGCTAAAATGGTATTGGAAGCAGCAGGCAATCCTACTTGTATTAAACAAATGCCGTTTATCGCACGCATGGATTTGGCCTATAAGGCAGCCGATTTGGTTATTTCGAGAGCGGGAGCCAGTTCCATATCGGAGCTTTGTTTACTTGGGAAGCCTGTGATTTTAGTACCGTCGCCTAATGTGGCGGAAGATCATCAGACCAAAAATGCCGAAGCCTTGTCGTCGAAAGGAGCGGCGATTCTCGTGCGGGATACCGAGGCTCGCCAACGGTTGATGCCTTGTGCTTTGTCGGTGGTTCACGATGAGGAATCTCTGACTTCGATGAGCCGGGAAATCGCGGCGTTGGCGCAGCGTGATTCGGCAGCCCGGATAGCCGATATAATTTTTGATATAGTCAATAAAAAATGAAACAGTATACATCTCTTTATTTCGTAGGAGCCGGAGGTATCGGCATGAGTGCATTGGTCCGGTATTTTTTGGCGAAGGGATATAAAGTCGCGGGTTATGATCGCACGCAGTCACCTCTGACTACCGAACTTAAAACCGAGGGGCTGGAAATCGTTTATGAAGAGTCGGTAGAGTCGATACCCGATTATTGCCGGAATCCCGAGACGACTTTGGTCGTTTATACTCCGGCGATTCCCGCAAGTCATGCCGGATTGGTTTATTTCAGGGAGCATGGTTTCCGAGTGGTAAAGCGTGCCGAGTTGTTGGGGCTGATTACGCAATCGAGCAAAGGCCTGTGCTTTGCCGGCACTCATGGCAAGACCACGACATCGAGCATGGCTGCTCATATCTTTCATGAATCTCCGATAGGTTGCAATGCGTTCTTGGGTGGTATTCTTCGTAATTATAACAGTAACCTTATCCTGTCGGAACAGTCGCCGTTTACGGTAATCGAGGCCGATGAATATGACCGTTCGTTCCATTGGCTGCATCCCTATATGGCTGTCGTTACGGCAACCGATCCCGATCATTTGGATATCTACGGAACCGAGGAGGCTTATTTGGAGAGTTTCGCTCATTTCACTTCGTTGATACAGCCGGGTGGCTGTTTGATTATGAAGAAAGGTATCAAGCTGGTTCCCAGCGTAAAGGAGAATGTAAAAATATATACTTATTCGGCTCGTGACGGGGGGGATTTTCATGCCGGTAACATACGTATAGGCGACGGAACCATCGTGTTTGATTTTGTGATGCCGGAAGGGAGTGTCGCAGATATAGAGCTGGGTGTTCCTGTGGAGATAAATATCGAAAACGCAGTGGCTGCTATGGCGATAGCGTGGTTGAATGGGGTGTCTGGCAACGATATGCGGAGAGCTATGGCCTCGTTCAAGGGTGCAAAACGCCGGTTCGAGTTTTGGGTGAGACGTCCCGACAGGGTAATGATAGACGACTATGCACATCACCCCGATGAATTGAAAGCCAGTATCCGTTCTGTGAAGGCTCTTTATCCCGGCCGTCGGTTGTCGGTGATTTTTCAGCCTCATCTGTACTCCCGTACTCGCGATTTCGCTCCACAGTTTGCCGAGGCGCTGTCCCTTGCCGACGAGGTTTTTCTGTTAGACATTTATCCGGCGAGAGAGTTACCGATACCAGGCGTAACTTCGAAACTTATTTTTGACAAGATAACATGCAGAAATAAAGAACTTTGTTTGCGTGAAAAGTTGTTAGAACGGATAAAAGAGTGTAACTTTGACATTTTATTGACGATGGGGGCCGGCGATATAGACCGTTTGCTTCCTGAAATAGCGGCAATCGTAGAGTCGAAATGAAAGTACTGTTGAGATTTTTGTTGATGGTAGTGTTGGTATCCTATCTGTTTGTCTCGTTCTTTTTTTTACGCTCCTATGCAGCGGAGGATAAATGCAGGGACTTACAAGTGGAGATAACCGACAGTGCTGTATTGCATTATATCTCACCGGCCGATGTATATAACTATATCGAGGATTTCGAGATGGATCCTTGCGGGAAGCCTTTGGGAGGAATCGATACTGAAAAGATGGAGCGTACACTTATGTCGAACGGGGTGTTGGGCTCGGTCGAATGTTATAAGAAAGTAGGCGGAACCGTGTGTGTGGAAGTGACACAGCGTATTCCGGTCATGCGGGTGATGGCTGACGACGGAAATTACTACGTCGATGCAGAGGGGCAGCGCATGGCTGTCAGAACTCAATATCAAGCGCATCTACCTCTGGTGACGGGACGAGTGGACAGCGTGTTGACCTATCGGGATATGTTGCCGTTGGCTCGGTATATTTATAATCATCGGTTTTGGAATGCTCAAATTGAACAAATTTATGTCAATGAGCGTCATGAAGTAGAGTTGGTTCCCAGAGTGGGAGACCAAACCATTTTGTTAGGCTCGGTGCAGGATTTTGAAACGAAATTGGATAACTTGATGCTGGTTTATAAAAAGGTATTCAGTAAAGCCGGTTGGGCGATGTACGATACGGTTTCGTTGAAATTTAAGAATCAAGTCGTTTGTACCCGAAAGAAAAAATGAAATAAAAGTAACAATATATATGGATACGGAAAGATACATAGTAGCTGTCGAGATAGGAAGCTCGAAGATTACAGGCGCGATAGGAACTCGTTCTCTGAAAGGGGGCGTTACTGTGCTGGGAGTAGATACCGAACCATTGACCGGGAGTGTGAAGCGGGGTTTCGTCGTTAATCCCGATGAAGTTTCATCGAAAGTGAAACGTTTGATACGGAAATTGAATAACCGTATAGGCGCTTCGAAAAAAATCAAACAGGTGTATGTGGGAATCGGGGGACAATCTTTACATGCCGAAGACCACATGATAAGCCGAGATTATCCCGAAGGAACTCCCATTACGGAGGACATTATCAAACGCTTGCAGGAGGAAGCCCGGGAAATGCCTATTGCCGGAGCCGATATATTGGAGGTCGTTCGTACCGGAGTACTTGTCGATGATAAACCTAAATCGGGCAGAGAAGAAATCGAGGGCTCGAATCTGAAAATGAGTTTGAAGTTGATCGTGGCTCGTGACGATTTGAAAAAAAATGTGTCCCGTTGTTTCTCTGGCGAGCCTTCGGTAGTGCGCTATGTTCCTACTCCGTTGTCTACTGCTTATGTGGCGTTGAGTAACGAAGACCGCCAAGCCGGAGTCATGTTGGTCGATTTCGGTGCGGAAACGACGACAGTTTCGATTTATAAGGACGGGCTTTTGCGCTATCTTTCTACGATACCGTTAGGAGGGTATAACATTACCCGCGACATTATGACATTGAAAGTTACCGAACCGGAGGCCGAGTCGTTTAAAGTGCGGTTGGGCTCTGCTAAGGTAATGGGCGAAGAATCGAACATTACGCTTCGGGGAGAGAGTTCGTCTGAAATAAAAAGTTTGGATTTGTCGAAGGTCGTCAAAGCTCGTATCGAGGAGATCGTGGCCAATGTCAATGCTCACTTCGAGTATGCGAAATGTGACCGTAAAAGTCTAGGAGCCGGTATGGTGATTGTAGGAGGCGCATCCAAACTGTCCAATCTGGCGGAACTTATCGCAGAGAAGTGCGATATTCGTGTGAGGAAAGGAGCTCTTCGTCAGGATATGTTGTTAGATGTAGCTTCCCAATCGAAGAGTGCCGACTATTTGCAGATTCTGGGGTTGCTTTATTGCGGAAAAGAGAATTGCGTCGAAGTCTTACCTAAGGTTGTCGATGAGCCGGAAGACGAGCCGCATGAAGAAGTAAAGCCGTTGAGCCCAAAGGAGAAAAGGGCGCAAGAGAAGGCACAGGAGAAAGCAGAACAAGAGCGTCGGAAACGGGAAGCCGCAGATGCAAAGCGAGAAGAAAAGGAACGTAAGAAGCGAGAAAAAGAGGAGAAAGTGAAGGGGCCGGGGCTCTTCGGAAAATTGAAAGAGATGGTGAAGAAGGCCGAAAACCTGCTCGATGATGAAAACGATAATTTTTAAATGGAGAACATCATGAACGAATTAGATATAAATAATCCTCAGTTACCCGATTTTATTGTTCCCGGAGCTGATGAAAAAAAACAGGACGAACCGGCAAAGATTAAAGTAATAGGTGTCGGCGGAGGCGGAGGAAATGCCGTGAACCATATGTACCATCAAGGTATAGGTGGTGTCAGTTTTGTTCTTTGTAATACCGATGCGCAAGCGTTGCGAAATTCGCCTGTTCCTGTAAAAGTGCAGTTGGGGGCTAAGGGTGAGGGAGCCGGAAACATTCCGGAGGTCGCTAAGAAATTGGCCGAAGAGAGTGCCTCCGAAGTCGAAGCCCTGTTCGACGATAATACACGCATGGCCTTTATTACGGCCGGAATGGGCGGAGGAACCGGAACGGGAGCCGCTCCCGTGGTTGCCCGTATTGCTAAGGAGAAGGGTGTGCTTACAGTGGGCATCGTGACAATCCCGTTTCTCTTTGAAGGAGAACCGAAAATATTACAGGCTTTCGCCGGTGTGGAGGAAATGCGGAAGCATGTCGATGCTTTGTTGGTGATCAATAACGAGCGGTTGTGTAAGATATATCCCGATCTTTCTTGGACGACCGCTTTCGCCAAAGCGGACGATTCGTTGTCGAATGCAGCCCGGAGTATAGCCGAGCTGGTGTCGAAAGATGGAAAAATCAACCTTGATTTCGCCGATGTACGCACGACGCTGAAAGACGGAGGAGCTGCTGTAATCAGTACCGGATCTGGCGAGGGTGAGCATCGCATGAGCCGTGCGATCCAAAACGCATTGACTTCTCCTCTTTTGAAAGAGAGCGATATTTATGGAGCGGAACGAGTACTGTTCAATCTCTATTTTTCACCCGAAGAGGGGGAGGAGCTTCGTATGCAGGAGTCCAAAGAGTTGAGCGAGTTTATGTTGCGTTTCAAGAAGAAAGTAAATGTTATTTGGGGATATACTCACGATTCTTCTTTGGGCAAGGCCGTGAAAATTACCATTTTGGCTACGGGATTCGAGGTATCTGACTTGACGTTCAAAGGGGAATATGGCGGTGATGCCGACGAGCATATCGCTCAATCGCAATATATTGTTTTGAAACCCGATCAACTCGATGATAACGATTTGTTAGAAAAGTTGGATAAGACACCCGCTTATGACCGTCCGAAAGATTTTCGCGATAATTTCGACGGTTCGGAGAAAAAAGAGGAGAGTAACGGTAGTGGCCGTCGTACCATAAGGTTTTAATCGAAAACTATAAAATAGATATAGGATTATGAATTTATTCGATCAGGTCAGCAACGACATTAAAAGTGCCATGCTGGCAAAAGACAAAGTGAGATTGGAAGCCCTGCGGGGAATTAAGAAAGAGTTTTTAGAGGCAAAAACAGCCAAAGGCGCCGACGGAGAATTGACGGACGACATGGCGATGAAGATATTGGCAAAGATGGTGAAGCAGAGGAAGGAAAGCGCTCAGATTTATACCGAGCAGAATCGTCCCGATTTGGCCGAACCGGAATTGGCCGAAGCTGCTGTCATAGAAACCTATTTGCCTAAGCAGATGACCGAGGAAGAGTTGACCGAAGCGTTGAAAGCGATTATCGCTCAGGTAGGAGCTACTACTCCGCAAGAGATGGGAAAGGTGATGGGAGTAGCTACCAAACAGTTGGCAGGGCGTGCCGATGGCCGCGCTATTTCTGCGAAAGTAAAAGAACTGTTGGCTTAATACAGAATAAATATTAGAATTGAACTATGCTTACACTAAGTGTTATTAAGGAGAATCCCGAAGAGGTGATTCGTCGTTTGGCAATTAAACATTTCGATGGCAAAGAAGCTATAAATCGGGTTCTTGAATTGGATAAAATACGTCGGGCATCTCAGGCCGAGTTGGACGGGAAGTTGGCCGAATTGAAAGTTTTGGCGGCTCAGACCGGACAACTTATGAAAGCCGGCAAAAAAGAGGAAGCCGAAGCTGTGAAAATGAAGACCGCAACCATTAAAGAGTCTACCAAAGAGTTGGAAGAGTCGATGGTGTCGGCAGAAAAGGAGATTACCGATATTTTATTGACTGTTCCCAATTTGCCGTATGCCGGAGTGCCCGAAGGCCGTACTGCCGAAGACAACATTGTGGAAAAGACCGGAGGAGTGATTCCCGAACTTCCCGCCGATGCGCTTCCACACTGGGATTTGGCCAAGAAATACGATTTAATCGATTTCGAGTTGGGTGTGAAGATTACCGGTGCAGGATTTCCTGTGTATAAAGGCAAAGGCGCTCGGTTGCAACGGGCTTTGATTTCGTTCTTTTTGGATGCCGCTCGCGAGGCCGGTTACCTCGAAATACAACCTCCTTATGTCGTGAATGCCGCTTCCGGTTACGGTACAGGGCAATTACCCGACAAAGAGGGTCAAATGTATCATTGCAACGAAGACGATTTGTATCTTATTCCCACAGCCGAAGTTCCGGTGACGAACCTCTACCGTGACGTGATTTTCAATGAATCGGATCTACCGATTAAGAATACGGCTTATTCGGCTTGTTTCCGTCGTGAAGCCGGTTCGTACGGAAAAGACGTGAGGGGATTGAATCGTCTGCATCAGTTCGATAAAGTGGAGATCGTGCAGATACAACACCCCGACCATTCGTATGAAGCTTTGGAAGAGATGAAAGCTCATGTACAGAGTTTGGTGGAACGTCTCGAATTACCGTGGCATATTTTGCGTTTGTGTGGCGGCGATATGAGTTTTACCTCGGCCATAACATTCGATTTCGAAGTATATTCCGCCGCACAGAAGCGTTGGTTGGAAGTCAGCTCGGTATCCAATTTCGAAAGCTATCAGGCCAATCGGTTGAAATGCCGTTATCGTGGAGCCGATAAGAAAACGCATTTGTGCCATACGTTGAACGGCAGCGCTTTGGCATTGCCTCGTATCATGGCAGCCTTATTGGAGAATAACCAGACCCCCGAAGGTATAAAGATACCCAAAGTGTTGGTTCCTTATTGCGGGTTCGATATTATCGATTAAGGATCGATTAAATCGTATATAAAACGGGGCGGTATGATTTTTTCATACCGCCCCGTTTTATTGAATCCGGAAAATAACAGGGTTCTTTTGTTTGTATCTTGTAACCGTTCCTTTTACTTTCTGCCGAAATCGGCGGGGATTTCGCCCCACTTCTCGGTATCCCATTTGATGATGGCATTGGCATAGACGTGAGTATGTAGCCAGCGTTCTGCCCGTGCGATAAGGTCGAATATGGGAGCATTGGCTGCGTTGGGGGCTAGTTTGGTCTTGCATTTTTTTTGTTTAATCCATAGTATGGCATTACGGCTGTCGGAATAGATGGGTATATCGGAGTCTCGCTGTTGCAAGTAGGCCAACCCATGAACGAGGGCGAGGAACTCTCCTATGTTGTTTGTCCCTTGCTCCAAAGGGCCTACATGAAACAGTTCGATTCCCGATTTCGTGTCTACTCCCCGGTATTCCATTTTTCCGGGATTTCCGCTACAAGCCGCATCGACCGATAGACTGTCGGCGATAACCGAAGGGGGTAAGATGGGAGCAGACAGTTTGTCTCGGGAGTGTTCGCCTATTTTACGAATGACATCGAAATAATCGTCGGGGGCATTGCGGAAGGCTTCGGTAGCGGCTTCCAGACTGTCGAAACTTTTGTATTTCGCTCCTTTGAAATTGTCGACTTGTTCTTTGCATTCCTCCCAAGAATCGAAAATTCCACGGGCACGCCCTTCCCATACGACATAATATTTGTATTTGGCCATGATTCGGTTATCGTTATAAATGACGGGTACAAAAATATAAAAATTGTCGTATCTTTACGCACGTTAGCGGAGATAAGCCGGTGCGATGTTTCTTTTATATTGCCGATAAGCCGATTCTCCGTGGCATAATCGAATAGCGATGAGAAGAATTGGTATATACGGAATTTTATCGGTAGTCTTGTTTGGCCTGATCGGGTGTGCTCCCGGCAAGAGCGACAAGGAGGAAAGTGTGCGTTTATATAAAGAAGCGATAGTTTTGCTGGGGAGCGATTCCGTGACTATCGATGATTGTCTGGCAGCCCAGAGATTATTGGAACAAGCTCTTGATGCCGATAGCGAAAATATAGATGTATATTTCGGGAAGGTGTTGAACGAGTTGAATTTGTGGCGTCCGGACAGTGCTTACCGGACAGCTTCGGCCGCTATCGAAAAAATAGGAGAAACGGGGAAAAACCGTATGAAGGCTTATTTTTATACGGTAAAAGGGTTTATCGCTTATGACCGGGGTGACGAGGCAGATGCCGAGAAACAACTGTCGGAGGCCTTGTCTTTGTATGAGAGTTATTTAACGGAGGATCCGGCGAATATGGATTATCTGTTGAACAAATCGGTCTTGCTATCGGGATTGGAGGGGAAACAAACGGCTTTGGACTTTATTGCAAAGTCGCCTTTGAAAGAGGCGGATAAACAGGCGTTGATTCACTCTTTGTCGGAGTTTGAATTTCGACAGTTCGGAGAGACTTGGAGAGCGAAGCATGATGCTCTGGTCGCTAACGGGCAGACAGAGACAAATACGATATCGAATACTTTTAAGAAATGAAGCCTTTGTTTTTGGTTGGATACATGGCGGCAGGCAAGACGACATTGGGACGTCGGGCGGCTCAGCTTTTGAATGTCGAGTTTATCGACCTCGATGCTTATATCGAATATAGATACAGGAAACGGGTATCCGATTTGTTTGCCGAACGGGGAGAAGAGGGTTTCAGGGATATAGAGCGTCGTATGTTGCATGAGGTAGCGGAGTTTGACAATGTGTTGGTCGCTACGGGCGGAGGTACGCCCTGTTTTTTCGATAACATGGAGTACATGCGTCACCGGGGAATCACGGTTTATTTGGCCGCTTCTGTACAGACGTTGTGCAGACGCTTGTCCCATGCAAAAGTAAAACGCCCGTTGGTGGCGGGTAAAACGCCGGAGGAACTGTATGAGTACATTACCGAGATGTTGAATCGTCGCGAGTCTTATTACCGGCAAGCCGATTATCGTTTCGATGCCGACGGGTATGAATCGCTCGATTCGGTCGACGAGGCTGTGCATCGGCTGGCTGTCTTGATGCAAAATCCTGCTTATGGAGATGGAGCCGATGAAATATAAATATATAATTCTGGTTTTTACCGAAGTATATTTGTAAATTCGTCTTTATAAATTTAAACTTCGTGGTTATGGCTGGTAGCTTTGCTTGTAAATCGAATGCAGGGGTCGCACCCCAAGAACAATTGTTGGGAACGATGGCTGGTAACAGGCGTTTGTCCATAGGGTTACCGGCGGAACATAACGGAGGGGAAAAACGATTCCCTCTGACGCCCGAGGGGGTTGCCTTGTTGACCAAAGAGGGGTATCGCGTTTTTGTGGAAAGCGGAGCCGGCGAGGGTATCAAGTATTCCGATTTACATTATACCGAGGCTGGGGCACAAGCGACAACAGCCTCAGAAGTTTTCAGATGCGATGTCGTTCTTAAAATTACTCCGTTGAATGAACAGGAGGCTGCTATGATACGTCCGGGGGTGTTTCTGCTCACATTGTTACAGCCTCAATATCAATCGGCTTCGGTCGTGCGCATATTGATGCAAAAGAAAGTTACGGCAGTCGCGATAGATTTGATAACCGATGAGCGAGGCCGTTATCTTTTTGCCGATATATTGGACGAAATTGACGGTCGTGCAGCCATTGTGTTGGCTTCGGAATTGTTGAGTAACCGGAGTGGAGGAAAGGGTGTTCTGTTGGGGGGGATCCCGGGGGTCGCCTCTTCGGAGGTTTTGATTATAGGAGGAGGCCTTGCAGGCCGTGCGGCGGCTCGTGCCGCTTGTGGATTGGGCGCTCTGGTGAGGGTATTCGATAATGATTTTTATCGTTTAAAAGCTACTCAGATGGAAGTGACACCTTCTATCTTTACTTCCAATATGCACCCTCATGTCTTGGAAAACGCCATGCGCTCGGCCGATGTGGTTATTGGCACGGAAGTGCCGGAGGGAGGCCGTTTAGGAGTAAGCTATATCGAGATGATGAAACGAGGGGCATTGTTGTTCGATTTGTGTATGGATAAAGGAGGCTGTTTCGAAACGTCGAGTTGTAGCGAGGCTCCTTGTAATAAAGTGTATGAGCAATGCGGCGTTTTGCATTATTGCTTGTCGAGCGTTGGATCTGCCGTTGCCCGAACGGCATCGATGGCGTTGAGCAATTTATTAGTTCCGGTATTGATCGATTTGAATGACCCTGCCATGCTCTATGGCCATATAAAGTCGGACGAAAGGCTTCGGAATGCCGTGTATTTGTTCGGTGGAAAGTTGATTTATAAGGAGTTGAGCATACGGTTGGGATTGCCTTATTATGATATGGCTCTTTTTATGTCGATGTTTTGAAAAGATCTTTGTTTTTATCGGAACAGCTTTTAAAATAATGAATAGATAGGGACCTTACATATTTCTATGAAAATATTTCAAATGCTTACAAAAAAACACTATCTTTGCTAAAATAGTAATATTGGAATTGAAATATATCATGTTGGATTAAAATTGTAATATAAACATGACGGAAAAAACAAAAGTGAAAGTATTGGAAGAAGTCGTGGTACGATTTTCCGGCGATTCCGGTGACGGAATGCAATTGGCCGGGAATATCTTTTCCAATGTTTCGGCCGGTATCGGTGATGAAATTTCCACATTTCCCGATTATCCGGCAGAGATACGTGCTCCGCAAGGAACGTTAGGGGGAGTGTCTGGCTTTCAAGTTCATATAGGGAAAGGCGTTCACACTCCGGGAGACTTGGCCGATGTCTTGGTTGCCATGAATCCGGCAGCGTTAAAAACGAATGCCCGCTATGTGAAAAAAGGCGGTGTGGTGATTATTGACTCGGATAGCTTTCGGGCCAGCGATTTGGAGAAGGCGGCGTTTACGACGGACGATCCCATTCAAGAGGCGGGCCTTTCTCATGCACAAATCGTTCCGGTAGCGATTACCCAAATGGTGAAAGATTCATTGGCCGATTCGGGCTTGGACAACAAGTCTATCGTACGGTGTAAAAATATGTTTGCCTTAGGGCTTGTCTGTTGGTTGTTCGACCGTCCTTTGGAACAAGCTCAACATCTATTGAAAAATAAATTTGCCAAGAAACCGGCTATTTACGAGGCTAATGCCAAAGTTATGCGCGACGGGTATAATTATGGGAACAACATACATGCTTCGGTTTCGACTTATCGAGTGGAGTCTGCACAAGTGAAGCCCGGTATTTATACCGATGTGAATGGAAATACGGCTACCGCATGGGGTTTGATAGCCGCATCTGAAAAGTCGGGACTGCCTTTGTTCTTAGGAAGTTATCCCATTACCCCGGCCACAGATATTTTGCATGAGTTGGCCAAGCGGAAAGATTTAGGCGTAAAGGCTATTCAAGTGGAGGACGAGATAGCCGGTGTTTGTACGGCTATCGGGGCTTCGTTCGCCGGAAATTTGGCAGTGACTTCCACGTCGGGGCCCGGTTTGGCATTGAAGAGCGAGGGTATAGGTTTGGCCGTTATGGCGGAATTGCCTTTGGTCATTATTGATGTTCAGCGAGGTGGGCCGTCTACGGGATTGCCGACGAAAACCGAACAGACCGACTTGTTGCAGGCTCTCTACGGTCGCAATGGCGAGAGTCCGGTGGTAGTGGTGGCAGCCTCTACACCGACCGATTGTTTCGATATGGCATTTCAAGCGGCTAAAATCGCTTTGGAGCACATGACTCCCGTTATCTTGTTGACCGACGGATTTATTGGAAATGGCTCTTCGGCATGGCGTATTCCGGAAATCGATGAATATCCCGAGATAAAGCCCAATTATGTCATGCCGGAACAACAAGGTACGTGGAAACCTTACGACCGTAACGAAAAATCCGTACGTTATTGGGCGAAACCCGGAACAGAGGGATTCATGCACCGGCTCGGAGGATTGGAAAAGGATTATAAGACTAGCGCAATTTCTACTGACCCTGTCAACCATGAAAAGATGGTTCGTGCCCGGCAGCAGAAAATCGACGGTATAGCCACCGATATTCCTTTGTTGAAAGTGTCG
>ENA-UEOR01000568-UEOR01000568.1-human-gut-metagenome-genome-assembly--contig:-NODE-568-length-22558-cov-24.037498_pt1 | contig 22558 bp, 20 predicted proteins | sample MGYA00242887_ERZ507890 | MGnify/ENA primary metagenome ERZ507890 (study PRJEB26167, sample SAMN06115431) | human gut metagenome | host: Homo sapiens | place: China:Guizhou | collected 2014-10-21...
GAAGATTTACAGGGACTTGACGCGGCATTTGTCGGCATTCCGCTGGATATCGGCACCTCGCAGCGCTCGGGCACGCGCTACGGACCACGCTATATTCGCGCCGAATCGGTGATGATCCGTCCGTACAATATGGCGACCGGCGCCGCGCCGTTCGACTCGCTGTCGGTGGCCGACATCGGCGATGTGCCGATCAATACCTACAGTTTGCTCAAATCGGTGCAAATTATTGAAGATTACTACACCGGTTTGAATAGTTATCCGCTGATCCCCCTCACCCTCGGCGGGGACCACACCATTACCCTGCCGATCCTGCGGGCGCTGACCAAAAAACATGGTCCGGTGGGCCTCATCCACGTCGACGCCCATACCGACACCAATGATGAGATGTTCGGAGAGAAAATCGCCCACGGCACCACCTTCCGCCGCGCCGTTGAGGAGGGACTGCTCGACCTCAAACGGGTGGTGCAGATTGGCCAGCGCGCCCAGGGCTATGCCGCCGGCGACTTCCAGTGGGGCGTTGACCAGGGCTTTCGCCTGGTGCAGGCGGAGCAGTGCTGGCATACCTCGCTGGCGCCGCTGATGGCCGAAGTCCGCCAGCAGATGGGCGACGGGCCGGTGTATCTCAGCTTTGATATCGACAGCCTCGATCCCATCTGGGCCCCGGGAACCGGGACGCCGGAAGTCGGCGGCCTGACCTCCATTCAGGCGCTGGAGATCGTCCGCGGCTGCCGCGGCCTGAATCTGATTGGCGCCGATCTGGTCGAGGTCTCGCCCCCCTACGACGTGAGCGGTAATACCTCCCAGCTGGCGGCCAACCTGCTGTACGAGATGCTCTGCGTCCTGCCCGGCGTGAAGTACGCCTGAGGAAGCCGCCATGGAGCTGAAATGCTTTCGCACCCTCTGGGGAGTGACGACCCCCTGGCCGCAAACGCTGGATGAACTGCAGCGCGTCGGCTGCTGCGGTATCGAAGCCCGCGTGCCGTTAACGGTGGCCGAGCGGCGGCAGCTCGCCGACCGCCTGCAGGCGTCGGGGCTGGAGTATATCGCCATCCTCTTCAGCGGCGGTGGGGTGCTCCCCGCCCAGCATGAAACGCCGGAACAGCATCTGGCGCGCCTGCAGACCCGCTTCGCCGAGGCCAGCGGTCTCAACCCGCGCTTTGTCAATCTGCTGGCGGGCAACGATCGCTGGCCGCTGGCGCAGCAGGTCGATTTTCTCGGCAGGGCGCACGAGCTGGCCGCCGGGTTTGGGTTGACCTGCAGCTTTGAAACCCATCGCGCCACCTCGCTGTACAGCCCGTGGCTCACCCTGGAGATTGTTCAGCAACTCCCCCAGTTGCGCGTTACCGCCGACATCAGCCACTGGGTGGTGGTCAGCGAGCGCTCGCTGGATGACCCCTGCGATGACTTCAGCGCCTTTATCGACCGCGTGCATCACGTGCAGGCCCGGGTGGGCTACGACCAGGGGCCGCAGGTGCCGCACCCGGCGGCGCCGGAGTATCAGCCGGCGCTGGCCTTTGCCGAGCGCTTCTGGGCCGACGAAATACTGCATGTGGATGATGCCGCTGCCGGGCAGGTTGGCAAGGATCATGCCGAACGCCATGGGCAGCAGGATCAGGGGTTCAAATTCCTTCACAATGGCCAGGTACAGCAAGAAGCAGCCGACGCAAATCATGATTGCGTACAGGTAGCCGCCCGGCTCGCCGAAGCGGGCGAAACCAGAGCTTTGGAAAATACCGACCAGAGTGCTGATAAACTGTGTCATGTTCTTCCTCCTGTGTTAAAAAGGTGCGGTGGTGTCGTTGACACCGGCCTTGCCCCAGCCATTCTTGCTGCGGCGCACGGCCTTGAGGGTGTATTTTCCGTTGCCCATTGCGTGGATCGCTGCCATGATCGCAGCCACCACATCGCCGGGGATGCCCTCTTCCACCACAGGAGCAGGAGCAGCAGCCTGCTGAACAGGTGCGGCCGGCTTTGCAGCGGGAGCCTTGGGTGCAGCCTTTGCTGCTGCCTTCCTGACATTCATGCCGTCGAAGATCTTGCCCTCCAGCGTGATGATCGCCATCAGCAGGACAAGGATGGCAAACACCAATACGATACCGGTAATGGTGATAACCACATCAGAACCCAGATTCATGTTCTTCCTCCTAGTCATTTATTCTTCTGCGGCCAAAGCGCATGGCTCCGCCCGCAAAAACCGATTTGAAAATATTATACAATATTTTCCGGCCCGATTCAACAACGATGAACAAAAAAATATCGCAATTTTTTCCAAACCGTGAAGTACGTCTTTTTCGCTCAGCGGCGGCCGATGCGGGGAGTCGCATCCGTAAAGCCGGTCTCCAGCCGGTCGCGCACGCTCAGGCTCATGGCCGTGCCCAGCGCCACACAGTTCACAGGGTCGGGCGAGACCTCCACGTTAACCTTGAGTTCCTGGCTCAGGTACTCCGGCAGGCCGTGCAGCTGGGCACCGCCGCCCGTCAGCACCACGCCATTGCGGAAGATATCGCCGGCCAGCTCCGGCGGGGTCTTTTCCAGCACCTGATGGGCTGCCGTGCCGATCTGCTCGCTCAGCATCATGACCGGCTCGTACAGGTCGCTGGTGGAGACGTTCACCCGGATGGGCAGGCCGGTCAGCAGGCTGCGGCCCTTGACCTCCATCGTCTCGTTGAAATCGGCCTTCTGGGGGCAGCAGGCCACGTTCTTTTTCAGCTGTTCGGCGGTGCGCTGACCGATGGCGATGCTGAACTTGTTGCGCACATGCTTCAAGATCTCGTCATCGTAGTGGTTGCCCGCCACGCGGACACTGGTGGCCTTGACCTTGCCGCCCAGGCTCAGCACCGCGATGTCCGTGGTACCGCCGCCGATGTCGATGATCATCCGGCCGTCGGGCTGGGTGATGTCAATGCCGGAGCCGAGGGCTGCGGCGATGGGCTCATCAATGAGGTAGACCTGACGCGCACCGGCTGCCATGACCGCCTCGACCACGGCGTCGCTCTCGATGCCGGTGATGGCCGCAGGCACACAGACCGCCACGCGGGGCTTGACCATGTGGGAGCTGTACACCTGATTGACGAACCGGCAGATGAGCTCGCGGGTCATGGTGTGGTCGCTGATGACGCCGTCCTTCAGCGGGAAGATCGCGGAAATATAGTTCGGGGTGCGGCCCACCATGGCCAGCGCCTTGTCGCCAACCTCCAGCACCGAGTTCTTGCGGGTATCCACCGCCACCACGCTGGGCTGATTGAGCACCACGCCGGTGCCCTCCTGCGCGATGATGATGGTCGTGGTACCAAGGTCGATACCGATATCATTCTGTGCCATAATACGAAGATCCTTTCTCTGCTTTCCCTGTTCCTATCTGAATGCCGGTCTCCCCGGCCGGGTAATCAAACACATTATAGTATAACATAACCGCTCGGAAAAGTACACCCGCGTTCTTGCACAAAGCAGCGGTTTCCTGCGTCATTCCTCAAGTTTCTGCTGTTCAGCGGGCAGGGCCTGCTGCAGCAGGGTGCACAGGCCGCTGTACCGCAGGTTCTGGCGCACATTGCCCATCATCCGGTTCACGACATCCCGCCGCCCGGTCACGATGCAGAGCTTCCGTGCGCGGGTGACGCCGGTGTAGAACAGGTTCCGGTAGCACAGCCGGGGCGGCACCTGCGCCACCGGCAGGATCACCGCCGGGAACTCGCTGCCCTGGCTCTTGTGCACCGTGATGGCGTAGGCGATCTCCAGTTCGTTGAGGTTCTCCGCCGGGTAGAGCAGCCGCCGGTCGTCCATCCGGACCACCATCGAGCGCTCCCGCATGTTGATGGATTCCACGATGCCGATGTCGCCGTTGTAGGCACCCACGCCCTGTTCCCCGCCGACCCGCTGCCAGACGATCTCGTAATTGTTGCGCACCTGCATCACCTTGTCTCCCACCCGGAAAACGCGGGCCGCGCTCTGCAGCTGGGGTTTGCCCTTCTGCTCCGGGTTGAGCAGGTTCTGCAGCTCCACGTTCAGCGCCTGGGTGCCGGTGGGGCCGAGCTTGGTCGGGCAGAGCACCTGGATATCCCGGACGGGGTCGAAGCCGTAGCTCCGGGGCAGGCGGGTCGTGACGAGGTCGCAGACCAGCTTCTGGGCTGCATCGCCATCCGATTCCAGAAAGAAAAAGTCGTCGGTCTTGCCGCCTTTTTGCAGCGGCTCACTGGAAATGATGTGGTGGGCGTTCTCCACGATGAGGCTCCGCTTGGCCTGCCGGAAGATCTCGTTCAGGCAGACGGTGGGAACCCGCTCGGAGCGGATGACCTCGCCCAGGATGTTGCCGGGGCCGACGCTGGGCAGCTGGTCGGCATCGCCCACCATCAGGATGCGGCAGCTGTACCGCAGCGCCGCGATAAGGGCCTGAAACAGCTTGACGTCCACCATGCTCATCTCGTCGAGGATGACGACATCGCACTTGAGCAGGTTCTTGTCGTTGTGGATGAAGCTGACCACGCCGCCGGTGTAGTCCACTTCGAGCAGGCGGTGGATGGTGGAGGCCTTCCGGCCGGTCAGCTCGCTCAGCCGTTTGGCCGCGCGGCCCGTGGGGGCGCAGAGGGCCACCCGCTCGGCCTGATGTTCCAGCAATTGCAGGATGGCGTTCACGGTGGTGGTCTTGCCGGTGCCGGGGCCGCCGGTGAGGACGAGGCAGTTCTCGGTCATCGCCTTGCGGATGGCCTCTTTTTGCAGCGGTGCATAGGCAAAGCCCTGGGTCAGCTCCAATACCTGGATGTTCTTGTCCAGGTCGCAGACGGTCTGCTTCTCCCGCTTGGCCAGCAGGGCCAGCCGGTCGGCGATGTCCTGTTCGGCGGCCAGCAGGTCGGGCAGGTAGATGTAGGGTGTGCCCTCAAACATCCGGACGCTGAGTTCGTCCGTTTCGATGCACTGGTCCAGCGCTTTGGCCAGCTTTTCCGGCGGCTGGTGGATGAAATTGGAGGCCGTTTCCAGCAGCTGCGCACGGGGCAGGCAGGTGTGGCCGTTGCCCGCATTGTGGCGCAGGGTGCGCAGAAGAGCAGCTTCCAGCCGCTGGGTGCAGTCTCCTTCCATGTGATAATACTGGGCGATGCTGTCGGCGTGGCGGAAATCCAGCTGCAGCGGCTCGCCGCAGAGCAGATAGGGGTTGGAGGAGATGGCGTTCATGGCGCTGGGGCCAAACACCCGGAACACCTCCATCGCGCGGCGGGGGCTGATCTCAAACTGCGCCAGATAGGCGATGAGCTCCCGCATCCCGAACATCCGCTTGAACTCCTGCTGGATGCGGTCGGCCTTGTCCGCCGAGATGCCGGAGATGGTGGTCAACTGGGCCGGGTCATTCGCAATGATCTCCAGTGCCTGTGCCCCGAACTTGTCGAGGATCTTCGTGGCCGTGCGCGCTCCGATGTAGGGCAGCGAGCCGCTGGCGAGGAAGGCATAGACGGCTTCCAGATCCTTGGGCATGTCGGTCTCGCACTCCTGCGCGTGGAACTGGCGGCCATAGGTAGCGTGGTTTTCATACTTGCCGCGGCAGACGACGCTCTCGCCTGCATGCAGCTCCCCCACCACGCCGCACACCACCGTGAGGACGCCGCCGCCGGAGATCTCAAAGACGGTGTAGCCGTTGTCCGTATTTTCGTAGATGATGTCTTCGACCGTACCCTCGATCTGTTCCAGTTCCTGCTCCATCGGCTCCACCGCCCTTTCTGTGGCATAATTATAATCAGTATAATATAAAAAGAAGCGTTTTGCAATGCAGTCATCGCAAAACGCTTCTTTTGATCCTTACAGGTTTGCGTGAGGCACCAGCTTTTCCTTTTTCAGGCGGCGGTACACCACGATGTAGGCCGGGATGAGGAAGAAGCAGGCAAAGAACCAGGCCACGGGGCTGGCGATGCAGGCGGCAAAGTAACCCCACAGCGGCACGAACAGGAAGCCCACCAGCGCACGGGCGACCATCTCGGCCACCCCGGCGAACATGGCCAGGCTGGAATAGCCCAGCCCCTGAATGGTATAGCGGTAGATGATGAGGACTGCCAGCGGGATGTAGAAGACACTGTTCCAGAAAATGAAGCTCTGGGCGTTGGCCATGATCTCGGTCTGGTCGCTCTCCAAGAAGAGTCCGATGAGGGGCTTATCCGCCACGCGCAGGATGAGGAAGGACGCGATGCTGTACACCACGCCGATGCCCAGCGCGGTATTGACGCCCCTGTTCACGCGGTTCAGGTCGTGTGCGCCCATGTTCTGGCTGGCGTAGGTGGTCATGGCCGTGCCGATGCTCTCCAGCGGGACGCAGAGGAACTGCGCCGCCTTGCCGCCGGCCGTCTGTGCTGCCACGATGTCGCTGCCCAGACCATTGACGGCACCCTGCAGCACGACGCTGCCGATGGCCGTGATGCTGCACTGCAGGCCCATGGGGATGCCCATGCTGCAGAGCTTGGCGCAGTGCATCCTGCTGAGCTGCCCCTCTTCTCTGGACCAGCGCAGCTCCCCGTAATGTTTGAGGATATAGAGCAGACTGCCCAGACCGGCCACGGCCTGGCTGAACACAGTGGCGAACGCCGCACCGAAGGCACCCATCCGGAACACAATGATGCAGAGCAGGTCCAGCCCGATGTTCAGGAAGCTCGCCACCAGCAGGAAGTAGAGCGGGCGCTTGCTGTCGCCCAGAGCGCGCATCAGGGCGCTGGTCATATTGTACAGCAGGGTGAACGGGATGCCCACAAAAATGGTGCGGATGTAGACATCCGCCAGGTCGATGATGTTGTCCGGGGTGTTGGTCCAGACCAGGATGGAACGGGTCATGGCAACCGTGACCACGGTGAGCACCGCCGCAAAGAAGAGCGACAGCCAGACGGCATTGGCGGTGTAACGGCGCATCTCACGGTAGTCCTTCGCGCCGAACGTCCACGAAATGGGGATGGAGAAGCCGCAGGCGATGCCGTTGACGAAGCCCAGCACCAGATAGTTCAGGCCGCCCACGCTGCCGACCGCCGCCAGCGCTTCCACACCGACGAACCGGCCCACGATGATGGTATCGGCCAGATTGTAGAACTGCTGAAACAGGCTGCCCAGCATCAGCGGGACCGCAAAGGCGAGGATCAGCCTGAGCGGGCTGCCCTGTGTCATATCTTTTGTCATGTCAGTGCCCTCCTTTGGGGGTCATCAAAAGCAACAAAACCGATTTTTTGCCGACAAAAACGCCCTGCCGGAAAAGGGGCAGGACGTTGTGGTTTTCACGAATGTGATTATATCAGATTGCGGTAATTTTTCAAGAGTCTCCTTTTGATAAGCTTCAACAAGGATTCCTCGTAAAAATTAGTGATTCTGCTCATATCTCAGCGAGTCAGCTGACGGTAGACCCGGACAGCATCTTCGATATGGTAAGGCTCGGTGCCGTGGTTCCCCTGCGCACCCGCCGTGACGAGGATGTACCGTTTTCCCTTCACCTGTGCGGCACTGGCCAGACAAAGCCCCGCCGCGCTGGTGTAGCCGGTTTTGCCACCCAGGAACTGCCCCCTCCACAGGGAGACATCGCCCAGCTCTGCCCAGAAAGTGCTCGTCATTGTAAAGCCCTCCGGATGCAGGTCCGTCGCCGGGACGGCGTAGCGCCCGGCGCTCAGGATGGCACGGAAGGTCTCGTTCTGCATCGCAGCCCGCAGCAGCCGGGCCATATCCCGCACGGTGGAGACATGCTCCGGGTCGTGCAGGCCGGTGGGGTTGCAGAAGTGGGTGGAACGCATCCCCAGCTCTGCCGCCTTCCGGTTCATCAACTCCACAAAGGCTTCCTCCGAACCGCTCACTTCCCGCGCCAGCGCCTCGCAGCACTCCGCGCCGGAGGGCAGGAGCGCACCGTATAACAGGTCCCGCACGGTAGCCGTCTCACCGGGCCGAAACCCCGCCATCGATGCGCCCTCGGCCCGCAATTCCGGGAAGATGTCCTCCGGCAGCGTCACCGGCTGTTCCAGATTTTGGTTTGCCTCAAGGGCCAGAAGGGCCGTCATCACTTTGGTCATCGAGGCCGGGTAGATGCTCACATCCGCCTCTTTTTCTGCCACTGCCTCTCCGCTGTCGGCATCCACCAGAATGGCATACGGGCTGACCAGCCCCTCCAGATGGACCGTCCGGGGCCATATCAGCAACAGCGCCAGCAGAGCCAGCAAGATCAAAAACAGACACCGCCGTGCCCGGCGGTTCCGCACAGAACGCTTCCGTTTCATCGAGTTCCACATCCTTTCGCTCCATAAAACGGTCGTCCGGGCGGTTTTCCTGCATGGAGTGCAAAACCGCCCCCGGAAAGGCAACCTCTCCGGGGGCAGATGTGGTCATTCAGAATAGTGGGCGAGGAACTGCTTTGTGCGCTCCTCCTGGGGGTGGTCGATGAGCTCTTTGGCGGGGCCTTCCTCCACGACCACGCCGCCATCCATGAAGAGGATGCGGTCCGCAACGTCGCGGGCAAAGTGCATCTCGTGGGTGACGATGATCATGGTCGTCTTGCGGTCGGCAAGGTCGCGCAGGACGCGCAGCACTTCGCCGGTCAGCTCCGGGTCGAGGGCCGAGGTCGGCTCGTCGAAGCAGAGGATGTCCGGGTGCAGGGCCAGCGCACGGGCAATGGCCACGCGCTGCTGCTGGCCGCCGGACAGCTGGTGCGGATAGTGTCCGGCCCGCTCCGACAGACCCATCTGGGCCAGAAGCTCCTTTGCCTGCTGCTCCAGCTCGGCGTGGATGGCTTTTTTGCGGGCCTTGTAGTCCGGGCGCTCTTTGGCCAGCAGCTCGCCCGCCAGCATAACGTTCTGCAGCGCGGTGTACTGCGGGAAAAGGTTGAAGTTCTGGAACACCAGACCAAAGTGGAGACGCTTCTTGCGCACTTCACTCTCCCGCTGGGTGGCGGGGTCGGCGGCGTCCCACATGGTCTCGCCGTTCACCTTGATGACGCCGGTATCCGGCCGTTCCAGAAAATTCAGGCAGCGCAGCAGGGTCGTCTTGCCGGAACCCGACGAACCGATGATGGCCAGCGCCTCGCCCTGCTCCAGAGTGAGCGAAATGTCCTTGAGGACGTGGGTGTCCCCGAAATTTTTCCCGATGCCGGAGGCTTCGAGCAATGCCATAATTGAACCCCTCCCTTAGCAGCGGAAATAATCGAGCTTTTTCTCAAGCCAGTTGAACAGAACGGTCAGCACACCGACGAAGACCAGGAAGAAGATGGCCGTGGAGAACAGCGGCCAGATCAGGCCCTTTGCACTGTATTCCTTGGCCATCATGATGATCTCCTTGTTGGCGATGGTATTCGCCAGCGAGGTATCCTTGACCAGCGTGATGATCTCGTTGCCCATCGGGGGCAGGATGCGCTTGATGACCTGCAGCAGCGTGACTTTGAAGAAGATCTGCGTCTTCGTCATGCCCAGCACCTCCCCGGCCTCGGTCTGGCCTTTGGGCACTGCCTCGATGCCGCCGCGGTAGATCTCCGAGAAGTAGCAGGCGTAGTTGATGGCAAACGCCACCACGGCTGCCACCATCCGCCCGCCGGAGCCGGAGGGCCAGGGATTGCTCATCCCCAGCAGACCGGGGCCAAGGTAGATGACGATGATCTGCAGCATCAGTGGAGTGCCGCGGATGATCCAGACGAAGGTCTTGACCGCGGCGCTCAGCGGCTTGCAGCGGCTCATGGAGCCAAACGACACCACAAGGCCCAGCGGCAGCGCGAACAGCAGCGTCAGGGCAAACAGCTCACAGTTGAGCAGGAATGCGCCGGATAGGCGCCCAAGAATCACAGACACAAAAACACACCCATCAATTTTTTGTACTTTCAGCAGGAAACCGCCCCGGAACGGAGCGGCTTTCTGCATTGCGATCTACGATCAGTCGGCCAGCGCCAGCTCGTACTTTTCGGCCAGTGCGCTCAGGGTACCGTCGGCCTTCAGCGCATCAAACGCTTCATCGACGGCCGCTGCGGCATCGCTGCCCTTGCGGAAGGCCACGCCGTACTCCTCGGCGTTCAGCTCATCGACGATCTTTAGGTCCGCGTAGTCGGTGCCCTCACCGATCATCGCGCTGGCCAGGGTCAGGTCCAGCACAGCGGCATCCGCGGTACCGGCGGCCACTTCCATCAGGCAGTCGGTCTGGACGCTCTTGGAGATGTAATCGGCCTGCGACAGGCTTGCATCCTCTGCAATGGCCGATTCACCGGCGGAACCGGCTTCTGCGACCACAGTCTTGCCCACGAGGTCCGCCGTAGAGGTGTACTCCGTGCCGTCCTTCACGACCACGACCTGTGCGTTCTTGGCGTAGGGCTTGGTGGTGGCGGTGTTCTCCTTGATCTCATCGGTCAGGGTCAGGCCGTTCCAGATGCAGTCGATGCTCTTGGCGTCCAGCTCGACCACCTTGGTGTCCCAGTTGATCTCCACGAACTCCGGCTCCACGCCCAGCTTCTCGCAGACGGCGGTGGCCAGCTCGGTATCAAAACCGGTGAAGTTGCCCTCGTCATCGGTGTAGTTCATCGGTGCATACACCGTGTAACCAATGACCATCTTGCCCTTGCCCTGGATGTAGGCCAGGTCGCTGTCGGCCGAAGCGGATGCAGCCGAGCCTGCCGCAGAGCCGGATGCCGAAGCAGCCGTAGACGTGGATGCGGCCCCGCCGCAGGCTGCCAGACTGAGTGCCATCGCACCCGCCACAAACATCGAAAGGAATTGCTTCATTCTCATCCCAAAGTCCTCCTCGAACGCCCTTGTTTTATCGCTTTACCGTGATAAAGAGCTAAACTGTGCATCTAGGATACCGCATTTGGCACGATTTTGCAAGGGGGAAGGCCGATTTTTCGCACAATGCCGGAATGCGTTCTCTTTCCGGTGTGCTTTCTGTGCGAATCGCGCAAACAAAAAGAGCCTTTCCCTTTCGGAAAAAGCTCTTGTGAAGTGCTTTGCAGCGTTATTTGGTTCGCATCGCGTCCAGCGCGGCCTTTTGGAGGTCGGTCACCGAGATGGTGCACAGCGCCATCAGATCAGCGTCCGAGCCGTCTGCCGGGATGGCGGCGACCTCCGCACGGGTCTTTCCTTTGAGGTAGCCGCAGAAGCCCTCGCTGTGCTCGTACCACTCCTTATTTAAGGAGGAAGCGCCCCGCATTCCGTAGCGGTCGCCCTGTTCCAGTTTGGTCTCCACCTTGTCCGGCGCAGTGATGCCGCCATCGGACGCCACCGTCAGGGCCGGTTCGGCCATGTCTGCCACGGCGCTGGTCACACGGCCCTCGGCGTCCAGCGTCAGGGCCACAAGGCTGATGTCGATCTCTGCGTTGACGTCCCGGTCATCGGTGGCAGTCACATCCGAAGAGGCATTCACCGCCTCCACGCCCAGCGACACCCGGTCGCCTTTGGCCGCGCCCAGCCCCCTGGCATTGGAGCAGGCCTTGACCACCGCATCCCGATAGCGGTCCACCGCGATGGTGCAGTCGGCCAACAGGTCAGCGTCCGTGGGCTTGCCATCGTTGTCCAGTTTCAGCAGGGACACCTGCTCCGGCGTCCTGCCGGTCAGGTAGTCCGCGAAGGCGTCCGCCTGTTCCGCCCAGCCTTTTTTCAGCGAAGAGGCCTCTGCCAGCGGGTAGTCCGCCCCTTTCTGCCGCTTGGTCCGGTAATCCGTGGGCAGGTGCACCGCGCCGGTGCCGTCGGCCCCGATGGTCGTTTCCAGCTCATCCAACTCCACGCCGGCGATCTTGCCGTCGCCGTCCAGCAGCACCGCCGCAGCCGCCAGCCGGATGCTCCCGGTGCGGTCTTCGTCTTCCGTTTCCACGACGACACCGAGGCCGGTCTTCCAGGCGGCAGTCGTCTGCGAGGCCGCGCCGCTCCCGCTCATGCTTCCAGAGCCGGACGACCCGGCGTTCGGTTTCCCGCAGGCAGTCAGCAGCAGGGCCGCCGCCAGCGTGCAGCCCCAAAGAGCCTTGCTTTTTCTCATAGATACGCTCCCTTTCCCGATGGGTTTGGAAGTAGTATATCCGGCAGGGTCCTTCTTATTCGTCAGCGGGTTTTACAGCAGCGGGCTCAACAGCCGCAGGACGCTGTCCAGCAGGGTGCCCGGCAGAGAAGTCCGGCAGTCGGAAAGCTGCACCTCCCGGCACTGCGGCAGCGTGGCCAGCACATCTTCCCGCAGGGCGATGACCTGACTGTTGCTGTAAAGCAGCGCCCCGCACTCAAAGTGCAAAAACAAACTGCGGTAATCCATGTTGATGCTGCCCACCACGGCCAGATGGTCGTCACTGACGTAGCATTTTGCATGGAGGAAGCCGGGGGTGTACTCGTAGATGCGGACGCCCGCCCGGAGGAGCGGCACATAGTAGGACCGGCTCAGCCGGAACACCAGCTTCTTATCCGGGATGCCCGGCAGGACCAGCCGGACATCCACGCCGCGTTTGGCGGCGGTCTTCAGGGCATCCAGCATCTCCTCACCCACAGCAAGATAGGGCGTGTAGAGATACACATACCGCTGCGCCTGGGCCAGGATGTTCAGGTAGACCGTCTCGGCCAGCGGCTCTTCGTCCAGCGGGCTGTCGGTGTAGGGCTGAACGACGCCGTCCGAACTTTCCGGCAGGTGGGTCGGCGCAAAGGGTGCGTAGTCCGTCTCCTGCGGGCGGAAGGCGTTCCAGCAGTTGAGGAAGATGACGGTAAAATTCCAGACCGCCGCCCCTTCCAGCCGGATGGCGGCGTCCTTCCAGTAGCCGAAGCGCTGCTCGGCGTTGATATATTCGTCCGCGAGGTTCACGCCGCCGGTGTAGGCCACATTGCCGTCGATGACCACGATCTTCCGGTGGTCGCGGTGGTTCATCACCAGCGACACCAGCGGCACCACAGGGTTGAACGGGATGCAGCGGATATGGCTGCGCTCCATCCGGATGACGAAGTCGCTGGGCAGGCCCAGCAGACTTCCGAAATCATCGTAGATCAGCCGCACGTCCACGCCCTCGGCGGCTTTCCGCTTGAGGATGGCCTCGATGCCGTCCCACATCGTGCCCGACTTTACAATGAAGAATTCGAGAAAGATAAATTTTTCCGCCCGTTCCAGGTCTTCCAGAAGCCTGGGGTACATGGCCTCGCCGCAGGAGAAATAGTGAGCGGCGGTGTACTTCCACGCCGGGTAGGGGCCGTAGGTCTCCACGTAATGGCTCAGGTTTTTCTCCACGCGGTCCAGCGTGTCGGTCTGGTCCGGCCGGGGCGCAAGGTCGGCCGTGTGGGCCTGCTCCACCTTCCGCATCCGGGTGCGGAGCTCCTTGGCCGGGGCCTTGTTGCCAAAGGCCAGATACAGCGCCCCGCCCAGCAGCGGCAGCAGGCCGATGAGGACGATCCAGCCGATCTTGTAGGCGCTGTTTTCGTCCTTCCGGACGAGGTAGAGCACGATGACGATGCTCAGCGCCTTGAGCAGGCCGTTCAGCCAGACCCGGCCCGCCGTAAAGGCCCAGAACGCCCAGAGCAGCCACAGCACCTGCAATGCCACCAGCACGATGGTGATGGTGGCACGGTTGAGGATGCGGCTGAAAAATTTAACGATCGGCAGTCTGAACACGCTGTACCTCCCCCGCCGCTGCGCGGCCCTTTAAGATGGAGTTAGTATAGCGCGGTCCGGGTGATTTTTCAAGCCTCTCCGTCCTCGTATCCGATCAGAAGGCCGCCCAGCTCGGCGTAGTAGCTGCACAGGCCGCCGCACTCCGTCACCACGACTCTGGCCCCCTCAAAGACGGCCTCGATCATGTGCTTCAGGCGCTCGGCAGCGGCAGGGTTGCCGCAGTGGGAGATGTTCACCTTGCCGTTGGTGTAGCCGTGCTCCTTGAGCTCCAGCACGATGCGCTCCAATGCGCCATGCTCGCCGCGCGTTTTGCAGATCACGTCCAGCTCACCGGCCTCACTGGCCTGCCCGATGACCCGGATGCCCAGCATCCGCGCCACTGCCGCCACAGCGGGCTTCACGCGGCCATTGCGGGCCAGGTTGGCCAGCGATTCCAGCGAGAAGAGCAGATGGGTGTGCTTATGGTAGCGCAGCATCTCTTCACAGACGGCGTCGAACTCCTTGCCGGCAGCCAGTTCATCCCGCAGATGCTCGGCCAGCAGGACCTGCTCCGGGCCGGTGGACAGGCTGTCCAGCACAAAGACCCGCTTGCCGGGGTTCTCCTGCTGGTATTCCTCCGCCGCCAGCTGGGCCGCATTGCAGCTGCCCGACAGCGTACCGGTGATGGTGATGGCGTACACCTCATCGGCTCCCTCGTAAGCGGCCAGCCAGTCGCCGACGTTGGGGCAGGACGTCGAGGTCTTTCCTTTATAGGTGCGCAGGGTCGTGGCCATGCCCACCGCATCCAGCGTGCCGTCATCGTGGTATTCCTCGTGATCGGTGATGATCTTCAGGGGCACACAGGCAAAATCCACGCCATCCAGTGCATACAGGCTTGCGGCAGAATCCACAACGATCCGGGTCTTCATAAGCAGTATCTCCATTCCAGCGGCAAAATCCGCCGCATTTTTTCATGTTGTCGAAGCTATGATATCAGTTTTTCAAAAACCTGTCAACCGTTTCTTGGAAATCTTCAAAAAGTTTTCATAAGACGGTTGACCCTGCCGGAAAAATACGCTATACTATCCGCATGAACAATGAATCCAACCGCCGCATAGCGGCCTGCGCCGTGGATTTTGCCCTGCCGCGGTACGCAGAATTGCCTTCCGTTGGGCTGTATCTCGACCAGACCGTCCAGTACGTCAATGGGTATTTTCGTGCATTTCCAGGGGTGGAGCTCACGGCTTCCATGGTGAGCAACTACGTCAAGAAAGGGATCATCGGCCACCCCATCAAGAAAAAATACACCCGTGAGCAGCTGGCCGGCCTGATCTACATCGTCGTCTCCAAAACGGTGCTCTCGATGGAAAACATCGACACCCTTTTCAAAATGCAGCGCCAGCACTACTCTGCCGCGCAGGCCTACGACTATTTCTGCGAGGAAGTGGAAAACTGCCTGCCCTATGTGTTCGGCCTGACCCACACCATCCGGGACTTGGCCGCGGACGCCGGAGAGGAGAAGCTGCTGCTCCGCAGCACCATCATCGCCGCCGTCAACAAGATGTTTCTTGACTGCGCATTTGCCGTCATGCACCAGGAGCAGGCTCTCTGGCCGGACATCCTGGCGGATCTGGCGTAAGACATGCAAAAGAAAAAGCCACGCTTTCGCGTGGCTTTTTTGCTTATCGATAAGATTCAGGTGTCCTGCAATTCCCCGCGGCTGGCGGCCTTGAGGTATGCAAAGATGAAGCCGTCGAGGTCGCCGTCCATGACAGCGTCCACGTTGCCGGTCTCGTAGTTGGTGCGATGGTCCTTGACCATGGTGTAGGGCATGAAGACGTAGCTGCGGATCTGGTGGCCCCAGGCGATCTCGTTCTGGACGCCCTTGATGTCCTCGATCTTGTCCATGTGCTGCTGCTGGGCGATCTGATACAGCTTCGCCTTCAGCATTTCCATGGCGTAGTCGCGGTTCTGGAACTGGCTGCGCTGGGTCTGGCAGCTGACCACGATGCCGGTGGGCTTGTGGATCAGACGGACAGCCGAAGAGGTCTTGTTGATGTGCTGGCCGCCGGCACCGGAGGAACGGTAGACCTGCATCTCGATGTCTTCGGGGCGGATGTCCACCTGGATGGTGTTGTCCAGCTCCGGCATGACTTCCAGCGAGGCAAAGCTCGTCTGGCGGCGGGCGTTGGCGTCAAACGGAGAGACGCGGACCAGGCGGTGCACACCGTTCTCGCTCTTGAGCAGGCCGTAGGCGTTGGCGCCCTTGACCATCATCGAAGCACTCTTCAGACCGGCTTCGTCGCCGTCCTGATAGTCCAGCACTTCCACGGTCATGCCGTGGGCAGCGGCCCAGCGGTTGTACATCCGGTAGAGCATCTCGGCCCAGTCCTGCGCCTCGGTGCCGCCGGTACCGGCATGGAAGGTCAGGATGGCGTTGCTGTGGTCGTACTCGCCGTTCAGCATGGTCATGAGCTGCAGCTCATCCACCGCCTTCTCCACGGTGTTGACCGCCTCTTCGGCTTCGGGGATCAGTTCCGGGTCGTACTCCTCGTCCAGCATTTCCAGCATGGTCTCGGCGTCATCGTACAGGCCCTGCAGCTTTTCAAAGCGGTTCAGCTTGCCGCGCAGGTCGCCCACCTCGTCGAACACCTTTTTGCTCAGCTCGGCATCGTCATAGAAGCCGGGGCGGGACATGGTGTGCTCCAGCTCCTGCACACGCTTGCGGGAGGCCTCGATGGCGAGGGCCTCTTCCAGGTCCTTCACCGCTGTGCCGTATTCGGCCAGCTTCACTTTCAGTTCTTCAGTCGTGATCATTCTCAATATCCTCTCAAAAATAAGAAGTATCGCCCTTATTTCTCATAGGTCCATCGCGCTTTGCATTCTGGCAAACACAAAAGCCGTCCGCCAGGGGTTCTCCCTGCGGGAAAGCTGGCATCGCGCAGCGATGGCTGAGAGGGCTACAAAAAGATACAGTTTATACACAGATACTTCATTAGTATACCGGGAATCCGTGATAAAGTAAAGAGGAAAAATCACCATCATGCTGGAAATTTGAAGATTTTCACCTTTTCTTTTCTCCGGGATGGGAGTATAATAGCATCAAGTACCATTTATGGGAGGAAGTTATGCCAAAATATTATGGCTGCCCCTGCGAGGGCTGCGGCAAGCCGCTGACGCTGCAGGACGATATCGTCGTCTGCCCCGACTGCGGCGCACCGTACCACCGGGATTGTTATGAAAAACTGGGCCGCTGCATCCACAGCCCGGCTCATGCCGCCGGATACGAATGGAAGTTCCCGTATCAGGAATCCGAGCTGTGCACCTGCCCTGCCTGCGGCGAGCGCACCCTGCGCAGCGAGGACCACTGCCGCTGCTGCGGTGCCGTGCTGCCGCCGGAAGGGGCCGAAGAGCCTGCCGACCGCACGGCCGGCCCCGGCGAGGGCAATTTTGATTATTCCAGCCTGTACCGCCAGTATCAGGAGACCGGCTCCATGCCCCAGGACCCCATGCGGCAGGCCTATGAGGCCGCCTTTGGCAAGGACGAGATGCTGGACGGCATCCCCTGCAAGGACTGGGCCAGCTACATCGGCCCTGCGTCCCCCGCCTACCTGAGCACCTACTGCCGGATGCAGCTGGCACACAGCAAGATCTCCATGAGTTTTTCGGCACTGCTGTTCGGGCCGTTCTATTTCTTCTACCGCAAGGCATGGAAGCCCGCGTTCGGCTTCCTGGCAGCTGAGCTGCTGCTGGCCGTGCCCACCCTGCTGCAGCTGATGCAGCTCACCGGCAGCACCATGGCCCCCGCTCTGAGCGATTCCACGATGGTCATGCTGGCCCGCCTGTGCTCGGCCCTGAGCTTTTTGCTCATGGTCGTGCGCGGCATGTACGGCAAGTGGCTCTACCGCAAGAGCGCGGCAGACCGCATCCGGAAGATCCGCTCCGAATTCCCGGACGAAGCCCAGCGCAAGGCCGTTCTGGCCGCACAGGGCGGCGTCAGCTTTGCGGCGGTGTTTGGCTGCTTTTTGCTGCTGATGGTCATCGGCAGCGCCAGCACCCTGCTGCTGGGCCCCAATGTGGACGCCCTGCTCAATCTGGTCTACGGCTGATGCACCCAGCCTGCGATAGTTTTGCGAAGGAGTTTTGAATCATGAAAAAAGTCACGAAAGCTGTCATCCCTGCTGCGGGCCTTGGCACCCGTGTGCTGCCCGCCACCAAGGCCATGCCCAAAGGGATGCTGCCCCTTGTGGACAAGCCCGCCATCCAGTATCTGGTGGAAGAGGCCGTCCGTTCCGGCATCACCGACATCCTCATCATTCTGGGCCGCAACCAGAGCATCATCGAAGACCACTTCGACCGCAGCCCGGAGCTGGAAGAGAAGCTGGCCGCACCCGGCAAGGAGAAGATGCTGGAGGAGTGCCTGGGCATCTCCAACCTGGCCAACATCTACTTTGTCCGCCAGAAGCAGACCCTGGGCCTGGGCCACGCTGTGAGCATGGCAAAAGCTTTTACCGGCGACGACCCCTTCGTGGTCATCTATGGCGATGACGTCATCTGGGGCGAAGACCCGGTCTGCGCCCAGCTCATCCGCGCCTACGAGGAATTCGGCCGCCCGGCCGCAGGCGTCTCCGCTGTGCCCTGGGCCGATGTGAGCCGCTATTGCAGCCTGAAGACCACCCCCATCCACGACAACTACTTCTTCGTGGATGACATGATCGAGAAGCCCAAGAAGGGCCAGGAGTTCAGCAACTACTCCATCCTGGGCCGCGTCCTGCTGACCCCGGAGATCTACGACATCCTTGCCCGCACCAAACCCGGTGCCGGCGGCGAGATCCAGCTGACCGACGCCATGGCCGAGTTCGCCCGCAATTATGGCGGCATGACCGCAGTGGAGTTCACCGGCAAGCACTACGACATGGGCAACAAGCTCAAGATCGCAGAGGCACAGGTGGAGCTGTCGCTCCAGCACCCGGAGATCGGCGAGGCCTTCCGCGCTTATCTGAAAGAATTCTGCAAGACGCTGTAACGCATCTGCACAAAAATCCCCTTCCGCATGGTCCTGCCGCGCGGAAGGGGATTTTTGTTTTACCGGCTCCTGTGCCGGGAGGTCTTTTCAAATTTCAGGCCCGGCTTTGTCCCGGACGCCTTGCGGCGTTTTTGGGGGCGCAGGGCGTAGAAGTAGCCGAACCCCGTGCCGCAGATGCCGCCCACGATGTGCATGAAGTTGGCGATATTGTCATGCACGAAGACGATATCGTACACCTGCTGGCCCAGATACAGCGCCGCCACCAGCAGCATCGTGACCGGGATGCCGCCCGAAAAGCCGGACAGCGACGCCAGCATGATGAGCATGAACACGATGCCGGAAGCGCCCAGCAGGGCCGTGCGGGGGAAGAGCGCGCATTGCAGCACACCGGACACCAGCGCCGTGAAGACGATGCCCTCCAGCAGCGGGATGCTGCCGTATTTTTCCTCCATCGGTGGGCCGATGACGAGGAGCAGGAGCATATTGTTCAGGAAATGATCCCAGCTGGCATGGCCCAGCACATGGCCGAACAGCCGGACATAGAACAGCGGGTCTTTGAACGAGGAGCGATAGACGCAGAACAGGTGCATGGTCGTCCAGCCGTTCGTCCACTGGCCCAGAAAGAGCACCAGCAGCGACAGCAGAAAAAAGGTGAGGATCACCGGGGAGTTGTATTGCAGCTGCAACGTAAATTTAGCACGTTTCGTAATGGCTTCATCCTTTCGCGGCCCGCGGAGGCCGGGTATTTTTTACTTCCGGCAGGGTCGGCCCCTGCATTTCCGTTCGTTTCCTCTTTGCCGAACGTTTGGGAAAAGCGTTTTCAGTATATCATGTTTTTCCGTTCCCGAAAAGCCCTGCCCCGGCATTTTTTGCATCCGGGCAGGCAGCATTTTTTGCCCGGCCTCTGTGCACTGCGCATTGACAACGCCCCGCAACTCCGCTACACTATGGGTATCGAATCTCCCGGCATCTGCGGGGCAGAAGATCCCCCGCAAAAACGAAAGAAGGTCTCCCCTTTGGCAACGGAAACAAAGCTCCGACAGCTGGCAGAAAGCGGCTGCCCGGTCTACTATTTTTATTCCAGCGAGCGGTATCTGGTGCGGCAGGCCGTGGCGGCTGCCGTGCGGCTGCTCTCGGCCGACAGTGACGAAGAGGCCACCGTGCTGGACGGTGCCGCCCCGGAGCTGGAGCAGCTCATCATGGCGGCGGGCACCATCTCATTTTTCGGCACCCGGCGCGTGGTGGTCCTGCCCGAACTGGACCCCGCCGCCTACAGCGACAAAGACCTGGATGCGCTGTGTGAAACGCTTTCCAGCCTCGAAAATGCCGTCGTCGTGCTGGGCAGTGTGTTTCCTTTGGAGCGCGGCAAGCTCAAGACCGGCAAGCGGGCGCAGAAGCTCACCGCTGCCTGCAAAAAACTCGGCTATGCCGAAGAGCTGGCCAAACCCAAGCCCTATGAACTCAAGGTGATGATGATCGAGCGGGCCAAAGCGCAGGGTGCTACCCTGCCCGAAGGCGCCGCCACTGCCCTGCTGGAGCGCTGCGGTGAGGACCCCTTCCTGCTGGAAAACGAGGTGGACAAGCTCTGTGCCCTCTCCGGCTACCAGACCGTCACTGCGGCCATGGTGGCCGAGATGGGCACCGTAAGCCTGGAGGCCGATGTCTTCGAGATGACCCGGATGATCACGGCTAAAAACGCCACCGGGGCCTGCAAGAAATTACAGGCTCTGCTCCGGCTGCAGCAGGAGCCCATCGCCATTACGGCGGCACTCATCGGCAGCTATGTGGACCTCTACCGGGTCAAGCTGGGCAGCACCAGACGCAAGAGCTACAGCACCGTTTTTAAGGAGTTCGGCTACAAGGGCAGCGATTACCGCCTCAAGCGCTCAGCCGATACCGCCAGCCACTACACCCTCGGCCAGCTGGAAGCCTGCTTGCAGGTCCTGCTGGATCTGGACAGATCATTGAAAAGCCAGCCCGTAGACGCGGAGGTGCTGCTGGAAGCGGCCCTCTGCCGTCTGGCGCTGGCGGGGAGCGGACGATGAGCGAACGAGAACTTCTCCACACCGACCGGGTGCTGGTGGTGGAAGGCAAATACGATGCGGCCCGCCTTTCCCACCTGACAGACGCGCTGATCCTTCTGACCGATGGATTCGGCATTTATAAGGATAAAAAGCGCCAGCAGCTGTTCAAGACGCTGGCAAAGAAAAACGGGCTCATCCTGTTCACGGATTCGGACGCCGCCGGGTTCCGCATCCGCACCTACATCACCAATCTGGTGGGGGCCGAACACGTGGTGCAGGCCTACGTGCCCGCCATCCACGGCAAGGAAAAGCGGAAGCCGCAGCCCGGCAAAGAGGGTCTGCTCGGCGTGGAGGGCGTGGACGACGCCATCGTGCTGCAGGCGCTCAAAGACGCCCTCGGTGCGGAGGCTGGCGCAGCTGCCCCCCGCCCGGAGGGCCGGGCCATCACCTATGCCGACCTCTACGATTGGGGGCTCTCCGGCACACCGGGCAGCGCCGAGCGGAAATATGCGCTGCTCAATGCCCTGGGCCTGCCACCCCGCCTCTCGAAAAAGGAGCTGGTGGACCCCGAAATCGTACTGGATTTGCTCTCGCGCTATGGCTATCAGGTGACGCCGGAGATGACCCCCGCGCAGAAGAAGCGGGTGATTATCGCCTTCCAGATGCACTTCCGTCCGCAGCGCTGGGATGGGGTAGCGGATGCGCAAACCGAAGCGATAGCCGAGGCGCTGTTAGAAAAATATGGCCAGGGTTAGCGGTGTAGTTTACCGTGGTCGCGAAGCCAGGCGGCGGTGCGCACGATGCCGTCGTCAAGCGTCACCACCGGCTGATAGCCCAGCTCGTCCTGCGCGCGGGTGATATCGAGCGTAAAATCAAAGTTAAGCTTGGAGACGCCGTAGTGGGTAAACGCGGGTTCTTTGGCGGTTTTATCGCCAAAGCGCTCCATGCTGCGGGCGATAATATCCAGCATCGGGTAGGGGACTGAGCGGATCCGGCATTTGATGCCGAGCTCGTCGATCAATTTCTGCACGATGCTCCGCAAGGTGCGCGGTTCGCCGTTGCTGATATTCCACGCGCGGGCGGAGGGAAGATGATCGCACGCCGGCTGGCTCGCCAGCCACATCGCGTGGACGGCGTTTTCATAATAGGTCATATCGACCAGCGCGCTGCCGCCCCGTGGCAACAGGACGCTGCCATAGTGTTGCATCATTTGCGCCAGCCGGGGAATAAAGACTTTATCGTGCGGCCCGAACAAACTCTGCGGGCGCAAAATGGTAAAACGGGTGTGCGGGTTGGCCTGCGCCAGCAGGTTGATCACCTCTTCGCTGGCTGCCTTGCTGCGGGCAAACTCGTTGGCGAAGCGGTGCGGGCGGAAATCTTCCTGAATATCGCGATGGTGGTGATAATCAAAATAGAGCGAGGGCGAAGAGATATGAACGAAATTGCGTACGCCCCATGCTACAGACCACTCGCCGAGGCGACGGGTGGCGCGGACGTTAGCGAGATCGAAAGCCTGCTGCGTGCCCCAGGGCGAGGTAAAGCTTGAGCAGTGCCACAGGGTATCGATACCGGCGAGCATCACTTTAGCCTGCGAAGAGACCAGCTCGGTTAAATCCGCCGGGATGAATTCCGCCCCCATTTTGCTCAGAAGCTTACCCATCGCTTCGTTGCGCCCGGTCGCTCGCACGCTGATGCCCTTGTTGCGCAGATATTCCACTGCGTTGCGGCCTAATCCGCTGGTCGCACCGGTAACCAGTACCTTCATATCACTCTACTGTCCCAGAAAAGAATTTCGTGCGCATTTTTCCGTGATTCTCCCGACTATGCAATGAGAATCATGAAAGAATAACGCTTATCCTTCGACTCTGCCTGAGATTTGTTCGGCCAGCCGGGCGATGCGTTGCGCCATACCGCGGAAAATAAACAGGTGCGCCGGGATCATCAGCAGCCAGTAGATCAGGCCTGGCATACCGTGCGGGTGCCACCA
>ENA-UEOR01000573-UEOR01000573.1-human-gut-metagenome-genome-assembly--contig:-NODE-573-length-22524-cov-19.813650_pt1 | contig 22524 bp, 22 predicted proteins | sample MGYA00242887_ERZ507890 | MGnify/ENA primary metagenome ERZ507890 (study PRJEB26167, sample SAMN06115431) | human gut metagenome | host: Homo sapiens | place: China:Guizhou | collected 2014-10-21...
CCTATCCATTTAGCTGCTCCCATAATTTTTCTTGTTTAAAGTGCAAAAATAGAGATTTCTTACGAGAATTCCAGTAAAAGTGGATGAAGTATTGGGAGATGGGGGAATGTTTTGCTTGTGCTGTGGATATTGCATTGGCAGACGGAGTGCTCGAAGAAGAAAAAGATATTATCAATCAGTCGGCAGATGTATTGAATATTCCCGAACGCACTGCTATTCCGATTCGGTGTAACCATCCTTCTGTACCATTAGCGTTGCCCGGCATGTCGATATCTGCATCATCAGGGCGTCCTGGTGTCGTAATATCCTCCGCATCAAGGTCTTCGGGAAGTGTTTCCGGAATATGTCTTGAAGTGGATGTTACCTTGTAAATTTTCTGCATGGACTCGTTCAGATAGGTAGTAGCCCCGTAGGTAAAGAAAGGAATGATTACCTTGTCTTTCAGGTCGTATGCTTCGAGGAATGTACAGACTACCATTGCGGGTTGATGCCACCAGCAAGGCGAACCGACGAAAATTGTATCATATTTCGCCAATGCCTCTTTATCAAGCAGATTCGCTACTCCGGGGCGCAGGTCATTATAGGCTTCATGCTGAATGCGGTCGCTGTCATCGTAAGGATTTGCAGCATACGGTTCGGCAGCCTCAATGCGATGGATATCTGCGCCTGTAAGTTTCACGATACGTTCGGCAATGGCCTGGGTGTGTCCTTCGGCAGAAAAGTAGAGCACAAGCATATTGCCGTTTCCGGATGGAGTATCGGGAGTGTCGTCGGTGGTAGAGCATGCTGCCATTGTCGTTAGAGAGAGGAGCAAGAGCGGAATAAGAAGTAACTTTTTCATATTCGAGTTGTTTTTAGATATTTATTGATTAGTGTATTCTTCATCGCTTACAGGTTCATACCACTGTGTAGCACCCAAATGAACTTTTGTATTGATAGCTATATGCGTGAATCCGCTGTCGGGAGCCGCTCCGTGCCAATGCACCACATCTGTCGGAATAGCGACTACATCGCCGGGATTCAACACTTGTATAGGCTTCCCCTTTTCCTGATAGTAACCTTTTCCGGCGGTGGCAATCAGAATCTGTCCGCCCGGATGCGAATGCCAGCTGTTTCGGGCTTTCGGCTCGAATATCACGTCGGAGACTACCACATCGAATGTTTCACTGTCGGTCATCAGCCGTTGGAGGTATGCCGTTCCGTTGAAATTGCTGCCCTCGATGGCATCTCCTTGGGGAAAGAGAGAGGCTGATGCTTTTGGGGGTGTTTCAATCTTGTTTTCCGGTTTCGGACTGCAAGCACCAAGTGTTGCAGCCAGTAGAAATAAGTAAGTCATCTTTTTCATCTTGAAGAGTTATTTTAAATGTTGTTTAAAGAAAGAGTCCAGTTTGGGAAGCGTGATTTTCAGATATTTCGGCTGGTCGTATAAATCCACGTGCGTAGCTCCGGGTACGACAAACAGTTCTTTCGGTTCGGCGGCTTTCGCGTATGCGTCCTCAGAAAAATATTTCGATACTGCATTTTCTCCCACGATGAAAAGCATAGGACGTGGCGATATAGTCTCGATTTGCGCAAAGGGGAAGAAGTTCATCATCGGTGCGAGGCTCGTGTAGGAGTAATAGCCCGTAGAGTTGGGATGCTGACCGCGTTGTGGATTGTCGTAATAATCGAGGAAGTCGATGGCAAACTTCGGTGTGTTCTCATCCACTTTTTCGGGCAGGGCACGGATATCCTTGCGTACAGCCCCACCATATTCCATCGTACGCTGGCGGCCGATTTCATCAAGGATAGCCATACGCTGTTCGTAAGTCTGCGAGTCGCCTACACCCTGACGGCGGGCGCGGCCCATGTCGTACATACTGATGGTGGCAAGTGCCTTGATGCGATGGTCTATCTGCGTAGCACTGACAGAGTAGCAGCCTCCGCCACAGATGCCGATTACTCCTATCTTATCAGCATAGACAGCCGGATGGTTCGTGAGGAAATCGACTGCCGCACTGAAGTCTTCTACCCGCACTTCGGGCGATTCCATACGACGCGGATAACCGCCACTCTCGCCATAATAGGACGCATCGAAGGCTAATGCCACATAGCCGAGTTCCGCCAACTTACGGGCATGGAGTCCCGAAGTCTGTTCTTTGACGCCACCAAAGGGATGACCGACGATGATGGCGGCATATTTCTTTGTGGCATCATAGTCCGCAGGGAAATAGAGGTCGCCAACTATATCAATCAAAAAACGGTTGTGGAATGTCACTTTCTGTTTCTTCACGTCATTCTCCACTGCTACAATCGGGGTTTCCGGTTTGGTAGTCAACCCTTTGCTTTGCAATAATTCGTTCAATACTTGTTTGCCATTATCGGCTTCGCTACGTCCGATATTCTTTTCAATGATAGCCAGCACACCGCGTAATTCGTCCGGTGTTACGCCTACATTCAGCGCAATACCCATGTGCCCTTTCAGCATCGGTTCCACGCCTTTGCCCAAAGAAGCTATTATGGCAACGGTTGCCAGTTCCCGTTCGGCATAGGTCAGCACGTCCCGCTCGAAAAGCTCGGCAAAGAGATGTTCTTTAAGGAATACTTCGATTTCCGGGGCCAGGACGGCATAGTTGGCTTTCGGCGCATCTGCCGGGGTACCCGAAATCTCTGCAAGAATGTCACGTCCGCGTTCGTACTTGCTGCGGGTATCGGTTATCGGTGACGCTTCGCGCCCCTGGTTGTCTCTGATGCCTTTTGCCTTACGCTCGTCAAGTACCGCAACCAATGTTTGCAGTCCGCGCAGGGCACGCGGAAAACCACAATAGGCGTAGGAATGGACCATAACTTCTTTAAGCTCGCTGACGGTGATACCGCTATTCAGTCCACCGATAAGGACTGTTCTTAATTGGTCGAGGTGTCCCATGCTTGTAAGGGCTGCGACCTCTGCGATGTATTGTCGTTTACTGTTCATGGTTTGTTCTGCTCTCGGTGTTTGCGAAGCTGCGATGCCGCATCCAAAGACAAGTCCGAGTAGCGTTGTCATAATTCTCATTTTTAGTTTCATAATCTTTATTATTATGTATCAAGTTTTACTTGCTGCAAAATTAGGCTGGATTTTCCACTTCGACCGGTCATGAATTACGGTTTAAAGGATAATTTTTACTGATTGGAGAGATAACCTGAAGATATTTTCTACATTTGCATAGAAACCACTGAAATAGACTGTTATGGAGAAGGTTATGCAACTGAAAACGATAAAGGAGTACAATGACTATATGGGTGTGGAAACAAGGCATCCTCTGGTCAGTGTCATAGAGGGAAGCCGTATGCCGCACCCCGTACCCCATGCACGCAAGCACGTGGGGATGTATGTGATTTTTCTGAAAGAACTACGATGTACGGACGATTTGACCTACGGTCGTCGCTCTTACGATTTTCAGGAGAACACGCTGGTGTTTATCGCTCCGGGGCAAGTATTCGGGCATGAAGCCGACGGGTCGACTTTTACCGGTTCCGGATGGTGTCTGTTGTTCCATCCCGACCTGCTACGCGGTACGCCGCTCGGTCGGCATATGCAGGATTATACGTTTTTCTCATACGCCGCTAACGAAGCATTGCATCTATCCAAACAAGAGCAACAGACCATCATTGATTGTTTGACAAAGATTGACGAGGAAACATACAACCAGGCAGACCGTCACACTAACCTGATTATCGCTTCTGCCATCGAGCTGCTGCTCAACTATTGCATTCGTTTCTATGATAGACAGTTTACTACCCGTAAAAAGGAGAACAAGGGCATGCTCGGCTCTTTTGAAGCATTGCTGAACGACTATTTCGTATCGGATAAACCCGCTGAGCGGGGTACGCTGACTGTGGCTTATTGTGCAGACCAACTGAACCTGTCTGCAAATTATTTCGGAGACTTGATTAAAAAGGAGACAGGTGTTTCTGCGCAAGAATATATATTAACCAAAATAATGGATAGGGCAAAAGAGTTGCTTACTGACCCCGCTAAATCTGTCGGTGACGTTGCTTATGCCTTAGGATATCAATATCCACAGTATTTCAGCAAGGCTTTCAAAAGAGTTGTAGGATGTTCTCCGAATGAATATCGGACATTGAGTTAATGTAAAAAAATAAGGAGCTAAGTTTTAGACTTAACTCCTCAATGCTCAACAGTCGGGATGACAAGATTCGAACTTGCGACCACACGCCCCCCAGACGCGTACTCTACCGGGCTGAGCTACATCCCGAATTGCGGGTGCAAATGTACGGCTTTATTTTAAAATAGCAAATATTTATAGTGCTTTTTTTATTGAATGAACCTATATTTTGCAGTTTCAAGGCTTTCGGTCAACGTGTCCTGCTCTCTTTTTACTTGTATGCCTGCTTCGCAAGGCAATGGCTTTGAGCGGGCAGGCATACTTTGAATGAAGTTATTGCAGGTTTAGGCTGTTTCTTACGGAAGTGATAGCCGGACTTTCGGGCGTTACGGATTTCCGGGTACAATAATCGAATTCCGCAGATTTTTCGCCGCTAAATGATTTCCACTTCAGTTTCAATTTAACGGTCTTGCCTTCTGTATCAGGCAGGGCATCCAACTTGAAAGCAACCAGTCCGTCCGCATACCTGCCGTAAATGTCGCCCTTGGCATTGTGGCGGAATTCTACTTCATACGGGTTTTCCGGATTCTCGCTCAGCAGCAGATTGACAAAGTGCTTTGTTTGATAGTCTCCTTGCTGAGTTCTAAAGCGAAGGGTCAGATAACCGTCTTCTGCGATGGTTACCCAATCGTTCACTATTTCCACCGGGTCGGTGCCGTATACGGTATCGTTCTCTTCACCCAAATCCGGGGCGATGGGTTTGGTAAGGATACTGTCTATCCAGTTTATATGTACAGCTTGGGTGTAGATATCGCTGGGCTCGTCCACTTCCTTGTAGTTTACTAAAGCGCGGACTTCCTTCTCGCCGTAGGGAGATTTCGTCATGTTGGTAGGCAGCAGAGTGGTCTTGTCATCCAATTGCAGAAAGACTGTCTGGTCTGCATCGGTCTTTACCGTTACCAGGGCATTGGGGAATCTCATGGCATAATTATCATCGTCGTCCAGGCACGATTGGAGGCTTAAGGAGCTGATGGTTGCAATAGCGATTAAAATTTTCTTGTTAAAGATTGACTTCATTTTCATAGTGTACTCTTTTAAATTAAACATTTGGAATAGGTCTTGCTTTTATAGAAATAGCATATTTGCGAAAACCCTGCATGCAGCATTGTTAATTAATGATAAGAGCCGGAGTAAGCTGGTGCGGAATATTATTCCCCGATACATGAAAGATATTTGTATATCAGGTGGAATATGATTACCTTTGCTGTATGAGATGCACATCTCGCGTGTGTTGAGATGTATGTCTCGAACTGCATGAGATGTGCATCTCGTGCATGTTGGGGAATAGCTGTCCGGCCGTATGGAAACTGGCTTTCTGTTTAGGGGAAGTAACCTTCGGGTGGGGTGTCAGCAGTCTGGTTGCAGTAAGAAACATTATGTTCATTGTGAAAAGAGTATGAGTATAGTCTATTTGGTTCGAAAGAAGGTTTTCCGCACGGCAGAAGGGGTGAAGCAACTCTATTATGCTGTGCAGCGTGTGTTACAGCGGCGTGGAGGTGTGACGGCAGAGCTGCTGGCGCAGCGTATGGCATCCAGAAAAGGGATGAGTTCGGGAGACGTGCAGAGTGTATTGATAGATTTGCCGAAGTTTATAGAGGAAGCGCTGATGGAGGGAGAGTCGGTGACCATTAAGGGGCTGGGTTCCTTCCATGTGGCGGTGACGAGTGACGGGTTTGAGCATCCCGACGATGTGATGCCGGGCAAGGTACGCTTATCCCGTGTCTATTTTCGTCCGGATAAGTCGCTGGTGGCGAGGCTGAACAGCGGGATGGATTTCTACCGTTATCCGCTTAGCCGATATTTCCCTCACGATATGTTGCGACCGGAAACGCTGCGAAAGGAGCGGGCCGAGGGAAAGACGGGAATTCCGGATGAAGACCCAGTTGGGATGGAAAATGATACGGAGGACTTTTCGGGGGAGGAGTGAGCGATGAATGTGGAAGAATTCAGAGAATACTGTCTCTCCTTGCCGGGAGTGAGCGAGAAGATGCCTTTTCCTAATGTGGCCGACAGATACAGCCGCGATGTGCTTTGCTTTTATGTGGGCGACAAGTGGTTCTGCTTTGTCAATATCGAAGTGTTCGACTTCTGCTGCATCAAGTGCCGCCCGGAGGAATCAACGGAGCTGCGGGCAAGGTACGAGGGGGTGAAGCCGGGGTGGCACATGAACAAGAAGTATTGGAACAGTGTGTATTTTAATCAGGATGTACCGGACAGCATTATCCGAGAACTGGTGGCACGCTCCTATCGGCTGGTTGTGGAGAGCCTGCCGAAGAGGGAGCGGGAGCGTTATACCCCCATGCACTCCCTATAAAAGTCGAACATTTCGAAGATAGTCTCCTTGTCTGCCGTCTGGTTGAGACAGATGTCACCCACTTCTTTCAATAGGGTGAAGTTGATGACTCCGGCGGTATTCTTCTTGTCATGCTTCATCAGTTCGTACAGCTGGTGGTACTGTTTGCAGTTGAAGGTGAAGCTGCCATAATTCTCTTTGACGAATTGGATGGTCTGGCGCATCTTGTCCTTCGGGAATCCGGTCTTTATATAAGAAAGGTAGAGTTCGCAGACCAGCCCCCATGCCACTGCATAGCCGTGCAGCACCGGACGCCTTTCGGCAAGGGCGAGGCTTTCGAAGGCGTGTCCTACGGTGTGCCCCAGGTTCAGGGCTTTGCGGATGCCATGTTCCTGCGGGTCTTCTTCTACGATGTGTTCCTTTACCTGCACGGAACGTCCTACCATGGACTTCAGTAAGGCATAATCTATCTTTTCCGTATCGAATGACAGCAGTTCTGCCAGATGTTCCGGGGTACTGATGAGGCCGTGCTTCAACATCTCCGCATAGCCGGAGAAGAAGTTATGGGCATCGAGGCTGCGCAGGAATTCGGTTTCCAGCAGCACGCAGGCGGCAGGAGCAAAAACACCGATTTCATTCTTCAGACCGTTGAAGTTGATGCCCGTCTTGCCTCCCACGGAAGCGTCGACCATGGCGAGTAGCGTAGTGGGAACGTTGATGTAGGCGATGCCCCGCTTGAAGGTGGAAGCGGCAAAACCGCCAAGGTCGGTCACCATGCCACCGCCCAGATTGATGAGCAGGGAGTGGCGGCTGGCCCCTTTCTCGCTCAGGGCTTGCCATACGGCAGCCAGCGTTTCCAGATTCTTGTGCACATCTTCTGCCCCGATAATAATCTCTTCCGCTTCTTCCAGGGCGGGAATACCGTCCAGATGCGGGCGGCAGAGGCGGTGGGTATGCTCGTCGGTAAGGATGAAAAGCTTGTCATGGGGACACTTCTCTATGGCATGCGTCAGGCTGTTTGCCAGTCCTTCGCAAAGGATTACTTCTTGTTTACTCATCTTGTTAATTACAAATTACGAATTACCAATTACTGATGTTACGGATTATGAAGGAAAGGGAGCCTTCTTCATTATATTGTGGCACAAAGATAGCTCTTTTGGCAATAAAACGTTATCTTTGTCCCGTGAAATTCTATGGGTGGCAAGGTGTTTCCGTCATCTGCCTCCCGCTATTTGTAATTAGTAATTTGTAATTGATTGATAGAAATGAGAGCATTACTTCCCGTTTATTGCCGTCCGCTGGGTTATTTCATCATAGCTCTGGCGTTGTTCCTTCCTTTCATATTCCTATTGTGGGGAAAAGTGACAGATGCCAACTTGCTGTTTTACAAGGAATGCTCCAAACTCCTGATGATGATGGGGGCACTGATGATAATCTTTGCCTTGACGAAGAACGAGAATAAGGAGATAGAGCAGGTGCGCAACAAGGCCACGCGCAATGCCATCTTTCTGACCGTTCTTTTTATCTTCGGCGGTATGCTCTACCGGGTGGCGCAGGGTGACCTCCTTTCGGTCGATTCTTCTTCTTTTCTCATATTTCTTATATTGAATGTGCTTTGCTTGGAATTTGGTATAAAGAAAGCGACAGTTGATAGATTATTTAAGCGGAATGGTCGATAAATAAAGCAAATCGTCATGTGGGGCATTAAACCTTTTGCCCGGAAGTCTGTCAAATGAAACAGTGAATAAAAGGCATTGCTCATTTAGAATAGACAAAGAATAGACACATGAAGAAAATTATCACGGGGATGGCGTTGCTGTTGGTAACAACGCTGTCTGCATTTTCACAGACCAAAAACATTACGGTATCGGGCCGTGTCGTGGAGGACACCAAGGAGCCTGCGATACAAGCTACCGTGCAGTTGCTTTTGTTGCCAGACAGTGTTCAGGCATCGGGTACGGCCACTACGGCACAAGGTTATTTCACTCTTCCCAAAGTCAGTGCGGGTAAATACGTGCTGAAGGTTTCCTACATCGGATTCAAGAGCCAGTACATCCCTTTACACCTTTATGCTACGACAACTGCCAAGAACGTGGGTACACTGACACTGGAAACGGATGCGGTGATGCTGGCCGAGGCTGTGGTTACGGCAGAAGCGCCGCAAGTGCAGGTGGTGGAAGATACACTGGTATATACCTCATCTGCCTATCGTACCCCCGAGGGAGCCATGCTCGAGGAGTTGGTGAAGAAGCTGCCCGGTGCGGAGATTGACGACGAGGGTAATGTGAAAATCAACGGTAAGGACTTGTCGAAGATTATGGTCGACGGCAAGGAGTTCTTCGGTGGAGACGTAAAGACCGGTTTGAAGAACCTGCCGGTAGATATGATAGAGAAGCTGAAAACCTACGATAAGAAGTCCGATTTGGCACGTATCACCGGTATTGACGACGGTGAGGAGGAGACGGTGCTCGACCTGACCGTAAAGAAAGGCATGAACCAGGGTTGGTTCGGTAATGCCGACGTGGCCGGAGGGACGGAAGACCGCTATATGGGCCGCTTTATGCTGAACCGCTTCGTGGACAAAACCCAGGTGTCGGTAGTGGGTTCTGCCAATAACGTGAACGACCAGGGCTTTTCGGGCGGTGGCGGTCCTCCGCGCTGGCGCAGGAACAACGGACTTACTGCAACGAAAATGCTGGGTGTGAATTTCGCTACCCAAACCGATAAGCTGGAACTGGGCGGTAGTGCACGCTACAACTATCAGGATGGGGATATTGCAAGTATCGGTTCTACCGAGGACTTTCTGCCGGACGGCAACTCTTACTCCAACTCGAACAGCAGGCAACGTAACAAAGCCAAGAATTTCAATGCCGATTTCCGTATGGAGTGGAAGCCGGACTCGATGACGAATATCATTTTCCGTCCCAACTTCTCGTACGGCAAAACGGACAATCTCTCCAATTCTGAGAGCGGTACGTTCAGTTCCGACCCTTACAGTCTGGTGAGTGACCCCAATAACTGGCTGAATCTGGAGAAGATTTTTAATCCGGACGATGACCCGTTGAGGAGTATCCGTATAAATGCTATCAACAGCGGTTCGCTGAGCGACAACAAGAGTGTGTCTACGGATGCAACCTTGCAGTTGAACAGAAAGCTGAATGACAAAGGACGCAATGTCACGTTCCGTGGAAGATTCGGTTATACCAATAATGACAACAACCAGTATACGGAGTCGGAAACACATTACTTCCAGTTACTGAATGCTTTGGGAGGAGACTCCATCTTGGTTCGTAACCAGTACATCACTACTCCTACCAAGAACTACAATTACAGTGCACAGCTGACTTACAGCGAACCGATAGCCCGCGCCACTTTCTTGCAATTCAGCTATCAGTTCCAGTACAAGTATAGCGAGAGCGACAAGACGACGTATGATTTGCAGGGCTTTCCGGATTGGGGATTGTCAACCCAGCTTCCCACGGGATATGAAGAGCATGCGGTGGATAGTCTGGGTAAGTATGCGGAATACCGCTACTACAACCACGATGCATCCGTGTCTTTGCGCTTTATCCGCGAGAAGTATCAGTTGAGCGCAGGTATGTCGTTCCAGCCGCAGCATTCTGTATTGTCCTATAAGCGCGGCGACTATATGATTGATACCACCCGCAATGTGTTCAACTTCGCTCCGAACCTGGACTTGCGCATCCGTTTCTCCAAGGTGAGCCAGCTGCGTATGACATACCGCGGGCGTAGCAGCCAACCGAGTATGGAGAATCTGTTGCCGATTGTGGACAACTCCAATCCGCAGAATGTACGTATCGGTAATCCGGGCTTGAAGCCTTCCTTCACGCACAACATGCGATTCTTCTATAATACGTATAATGCCGAAAAGCAGCGCGGTATTATGTCGCACGTCAACTTCTCGGCAACGCAGAATAGCATCAGCAATAGCCGTGTGTACAATTCGGAGACTGGTGGATGGACTACAACTCCGAAGAATATCAACGGTAATTGGAATGCGTTCGGCATGTTTGGCTTCAATACGGCACTGCCCAATAAGAAGTATACCATCAACTCCTTCTCCAATGCCAACTATCAGAACAATGTGGCTTATCTGACGTCCGGTAAGGGAGCAGATGCCGTGGAACGGAAGAATACAACCACCAACCTGACGCTGGGCGAACGTCTGAATGCCGCCTATCGTAATGACTGGTTTGAATTCGGCTTGAACGGAAGCATCTCCTATTCAATAGAGAAGGATAAACTGACGCCTGACAATAATCAGGAGCCCTATACCTTCTCCTACGGTGCCAATACGCAGATTTCCATGCCGTGGAACATGACGCTCTCTACCAACATTGCCAACCAGAGCCGTCGAGGATATACGGACAGCAGTATGAACCGTAACGAGCTTATCTGGAATGCACAGTTGTCGCAGACTTTCCTGAAAGGGAATGCCACCGTCAGCTTCGAGATGTACGACATTCTGAAGAAGCAGAGTAACATCAGCCGTTCGCTGACTGCAAGCGGCCGCTCGGTGTACGAATATAACGGCGTGAACAGCTATTGCATGCTTCACTTCATCTATCGTCTGAATATTTTCGGCAGCAAGGCCGCCCGCGATAAGATGCAGGGCAGACGCGGCTTCGGCGGTCCGGGCTTCGGTCCGGGTCATGGTCCTGGCGGTTTCGGAGGACGCAGGCCGTTCTAAAGCGGAGGGGATCACCCCCCTAATCAGCTTGTCATTCTGATACACTCTCAATTCTGTGGCAGGTTTCTTTTTGATTATTTTTCAGACGCGGATGACGCAGATAAGAATATTAAAAATCTGCGTCATCCGCGTCAAAGCGATAGCAAGTATAAGTTTTCAGACAAGTTGGGGGAAGAGGGACTTTTATGTTAATCTCTGTAATCTTCGGTGAAAGTTTCTGTGTTTTTCCTACATTTGTTTCACACTTAATTGTCTGTGAACATGCTTGATTGGAACTTCATTGCCAGCCAGATTGCTACGATAGCCTTCGACATTGTTTATTTCGGTGCCATCATCGGAACGATTGTCGTCATTATCCTCGACAACCGCAATCCGGTGAAAACCATGGCATGGATACTGATACTGATGTTCCTTCCCATCGTGGGGCTGGTGTTTTACTTCTTCTTCGGGCGTAGTCAGCGCCGTGTGCGCATGATAGGGAAGAAGAGTTACAGCCGCTTGTTGAAGAAACCTATGGCGGAATATCTGGCGCAGGACTCATGTGCGCTTCCCATCAATTACAGTCGTCTCATATCCTTGTTCCGTAATACCAACCAGGCTTTCCCCTTCGATGGAAACCGGGTGGAAGCCTATACCCTGGGGCTCTCCATGCTGCAATCCCTGCTGCGCGAACTGGGGAAAGCAACGAAGCATATCCACATGGAATTCTATATCTTTGAGGACGATGCCATTGGGCGCTTGGTGCGTGATGTCCTGATGGAAAAGGCGCGTGCCGGGGTAGAGGTACGTGTGATTTATGATGATGTGGGTTGCTGGCATGTTCCCAACCGTTTTTTTGAAGAGATGCGCGAGGCCGGTATCGAGGTACGCAGCTTTCTGAAGGTACGTTTTCCGCTTTTCACCAGTAAGGTGAACTATCGTAATCATCGGAAAATAGTTGTCATTGACGGGCGCATCGGCTTTGTGGGGGGTATGAATCTTGCCGAACGCTATATGCGCGGATTCTCATGGGGCATCTGGCGGGACACACATCTGCTGCTGGAGGGCAAGGCTGTTCACGGATTGCAGACCGCCTTCCTACTCGATTGGTACTTTGTGGACCGTACACTGATTACGTCTACCCGCTATTTCCCGAAAATAGAAAACTGCGGTACTTCCTTGGCGCAGATTGTAACGAGTGAGCCCGTAGGCCCATGGAAAGACATTATGCAGGGACTTGTCATATCCATTTCCAGCGCAAAGAAATATTTCTATATCCAGACTCCCTACTTCCTGCCCACCGAAGCCGTACTTGTTGCTATGCAGACAGCCGCCTTGTCAGGTGTCGATGTGCGTCTGATGTTGCCCATGCGTGCTGATAACCGCTTGACGCATCTGGGTTCCTGCTCTTATCTGGCAGATGTGCTCTATTCGGGAGTCAAGGTCTATTTCTATAAGAAAGGCTTCTTGCACTCCAAACTGATGGTTTCGGATGATGAGTTGTCCACGGTAGGCTCTACGAATGTGGATTTCCGCAGTTTTGAACATAACTTTGAGGTGAATGCCTTCATCTATGACACAGAAACAGCGCTTCAGATGCGCGAAATCTTCCTTCAAGACCAGCGCGACTGCGTACAAGTATTCCTGAAGAACTGGGTGAAGCGCCCCTGGTATCGTAAGGCTGCAGAGAGTGTGGTGCGGCTGATGGCGCCGCTGTTATAATGAAGAATGATGAATGAAGAATTTCTTGAAGTGTATTCATATCGTACCATTCTTCATTCATCATTTAAATATCGTGAAGTTCACGCTCCCGTATACCCTTCTCTCCACAAAGTGCGGATGTTCCTCGAAACTGTTTTTCTTCCCGTGTTCCAAGACGAAGAGTCCGTCTTCTTTCAGCAAGTTGTTCTCGAAGATGAGATCGGGCAAGGTTTCCAGCCCGGCAAGCTCGTAGGGAGGGTCAGCAAAGATAAAGTCGAACTGCTCGCGTCCGCTTTTGAGGTATTTGAATACGTCACCGCGTATGGGTAGGCACTTGTCCGTCTTTAATTCCTGCATAATTTTGCAGATGAAGGCATAGTGGTCGCGGTCTTTTTCCACGCTGATTACTTGGTCGCAGCCTCTGGACACAAGCTCGATGCTGATGCTGCCCGTACCGGCAAATAGGTCGAGGGCACGGATGCCGTCCTCAAAGTCCATGTAGTTGGAGAGCACATTGAACAGATTCTCTTTGGCAAAGTCTGTGGTGGGGCGTGCCTTGAAGGAGTGGGGCACGTCGAAACGTCTTCTTTTGTATATTCCGCTGATTACTCGCATAGGGTTATGGCTTGCAGGTCAAGATTAGTGGTGGGATTCATGATGAATACCTGCCGGATGAATTTTCGCAGTTCGGGCAGTAGCAGTTCTTTGTCGTTTAGGTCACCGGTCAGGTGCAGCTCATCGCGTTCCTGCTCGAAGCCGAGTTGTTTCCATATATATAATAGGTAGTAGACACGGTCGGGTGTGCTTCTGCATTCAAAGGAATTGGCAAGAAGGAGGCGTCCGCGCTCGTAGCCGTATACGTCTACGGCATCTTTTCGCAAGTGTGCATACATCTTCCGGTTGTTGCCCAAGCGGCTCTTTGAGGAGAAGAACTCAATGAAGGGGCTGGCTTGGGAATAGAACTTGACATCGGGATACTGTTCGCGAAGGAAGGAGCAGGCACTCTTATCCATGCCGAACAATACGACAGTGCTGTTCTTATGCAGTATGTTGTATTGTACGGTTTCGTTTTCCCGTTTAGGATGGTTGTGATAGAAAATGATTTCCGTTTGTTCGTCCTCGAAGAACTCCAGGGGAATGAACGTGAAGCGTTTGTCTGCCATGAGCACATTGACACGGCGGAAGGGGCGTTCCAGCCATGCCAGTTCGCGGAAGGTCTGTTTCAGATTGGCAGTGAGGGAGAGGGACTCGTCCACTGCACGGTCGTAGTAAGAGAACTCACCGTCGCCCAGAGGGTTGAACACTGAAAAAGAAAATCCATCCGTACTGAGACGGATGGATAATGTATACTGTTCCGATTTATTAAAATCAGTCGTTTCTATCATACGTTTGTCGGGGTGAGATTATTCCCAGTTACCGGCGTTGTTGTTAGCTGTTTCCAAGCTACCAATCATCAGACCGCAGTACTTGCCAAGTTTGGTTTGTACGTCCTTGATGTTGGCAATTTCTTGTGCATCCAGACCGTTTAAATAAACTTCGTACGGAGTCTTCACTTCGAGCAGACAGAAAGGAGCACCGGATTTAGCTGTATCGTTCTTGATGGCCATTTCGAACTGTGCACCGTTTCCGAAGGGAACATATCTCATTGAATCGGGGTTGAAGCCCTTCGGGAAGATAGTGTCCAATACGGCTACCCACAAGGTGTCACGTTTGAAGTTTTCCAATCCCCATTTCTTGACGTCAGCATAGTTACCTGTCTTCTTTGCCTTATTGATGATGTTGATGGCTTTCTTTTCAGTCAGACCGTCTTCCAGCTGCTTATCGTTCAGTTCTCCTTGCTTGAAGATGAACGGAAGTTTTTGGTTTTTAACAAAGTCAATCAGAGAGTCGAAGCTTGCAGTATATTGCTGGTCATGTAAAGTACGATATTCCAATTGTGCTTTACGGATGTCAATCAGACGTGCAATGACGGCTGCGTCTCTGTGCTTCTTTGCTTTTTCAAAGTTGATAGGACCCATAATGCTGGTGTAACAAATATAAATTAGCACCAAAGCACATAAGCCTAAAATGACATTAAATACTGTTTTCATGATAAATATGTTTTTTAGTTGTTATATTCGCACCGCAAAAATAAAAGAAATTAATTTAAAAACGATAGTTCCCTTTACTTTTTTCTGTTACAAAAATGATAAATAACTATTTAGAAAGGCAAATTAAGGAAAATTTTCCTTACCAACCAACTCCTGAGCAAGAAATTGCTGTAAAATCTTTATCGGAGTTCCTTCTGTCACCCCGTAGCGAGGTGGTTTTTATGCTTCGTGGTTATGCGGGGACGGGTAAAACATCGTTGGTCGGTGCCTTGGTGCGGACGTTGGATAAGTTGCAACAAAAGTCGGTATTGCTGGCACCGACCGGACGGGCGGCAAAAGTTTTCTCGGCGTATGCGGGGCATCCGGCGTTTACAATTCATAAAAAAATTTATAGACAGCAATCTTTCTCCAATGAGCTGAGCAATTTTTCTGTGAACGATAATTTGACAACTCACACTTTATATATAGTGGATGAGGCCTCAATGATTTCCAATGAGGGACTGTCCGGTTCCATGTTCGGCACGGGCAGGTTGCTGGACGACCTGGTGCAGTTTGTCTATTCCGGCCAGGGATGCCGCCTGCTGCTGATGGGCGATACGGCACAGCTGCCGCCGGTGGGGGAGGAGCAGAGCCCTGCCCTCTTTGCCGATGCCTTGAAAGGCTACGGGCTGGAAGTGGTGGAGGTGGACTTGACGCAGGTGGTGCGTCAGGAGCAACAGTCGGGCATTTTGTGGAATGCCACCCGCCTGAGGCAGTTGATAGCGGAAGACGATTGCTACAGCCTGCCGAAGATAAAGGTTTCGGGGTTTGCCGACATTAAAGTTCTGCCCGGAAATGAGCTGATAGAAACGCTGAGCTCTTGCTACGACCATGACGGGCTGGATGAAACTATCGTGGTGTGCCGCTCCAACAAGAGGGCGAACATCTACAACAAAGGCATCCGTGCGCAGATTCTCTGGCGTGAGGATGAATTAAACACCGGTGATTTGTTGATGGTGGCGAAAAATAACTACTTTTGGACGGAAAAGGAGAAGGAGATGGATTTCATTGCCAATGGTGAGATTGCCGTGGTGCGCCGCGTGCGCCGTACGCGAGAGCTGTATGGCTTCCGCTTTGCAGACGTGACGCTGGTCTTTCCCGACTATAACGACTTTGAACTGGAAGTGAACATGCTGCTTGATACGCTGCATACCGACTCGCCTGCGCTGCCCAAGGCAGAAAACGACCGGCTTTTCTACTCCGTCCTCGAAGATTATGCCGACATCACCGTGAAGCGCGAGCGGATGAAGAAGATGAAGGCAGACCCGTACTACAACGCCTTGCAAGTGAAGTATGCCTATGCCGTGACTTGCCACAAGGCGCAGGGCGGGCAATGGAAGAATGTCTTTCTGGACCAGGGGTATATGACGGATGAATACCTGACACCCGATTATTTCCGTTGGCTCTACACCGCCTTTACCCGTGCCACGGGAACGCTCTACTTGGTGAACTATCCGGAAGAACAAATAGTTTGAAAAAGAGAGGGGTACCGATGCAGTATTCCGGCATTTTTTGTATTTTTGTAGATAGAACAACTATAACTGAACAAGTATGAAGAAACTATACTCTCTCTTTGCCTTGATAGCACTGCTGTTTACCGCTTCCGGTTGCGAGGACGATTACCGAAGCATGGTACTTTTCGAAGGTGTGGAGCCTATCTACCAGATTGGGACATGTGACAATCTGGTGTCCAATCTTTCTTATTATCTTTCTGAAACAAACGAAGAAACGAAGATACAGTGCTGGGCATTGACGGCGGCGACGGTTCCTATAATGTGATTAACGAGCACGAGTCGGTGGCTTCCGTGACTTTTACCGATGATGTCAACGGGTATCAGCGTATCAAGATTCATCCGCTGGCAGAGGGGGAGACGATTGTGAAGGTGATGGATGGTTCCGGTGAGGAAACACAACTGCGCATCACGGTGAAAGGTCGTAGGCAATATACGTTGACGAAGATGGGCTTCGAGTATGGTATCAGTAGTGGTGCACCGACGGAACTGCTGGGTGATGTTTCTAAGGCACTTGCCGAGCGTCCTTGGGTGAAGGATGGCGGGTATTATGTGCTGGTGCCCGAAGATTTCTCCAATAGTATGTGGAAAGGTGTATTGGAAATCTATCCGACGGGAAAAGAGGAGGAACCGCTAATGGGGATATACGAGACAGTTCCAGTGGAAGATGAGAACGGAGATACATATGCATTGTGGCAGTTTACTTATAATGGAGAGAAGAGGCTCTTTACGCGGATGGTCTCGGGAAATGGTAAATGTGTACTTGCGGAAAATGTAACTCCTTTCTGTCCTTCCGGTTTGTTGCCCGAAGGTGCACTGGTGGTTTATCGCGAAATGTTTATACTTCGGATGGAATAAGGTTTTAGTGGAAATCTTGTCAAGAGCAGATTTACGAAAGATTAACAGACGGGAGGCTTAGGCTTCCCGTTTTTGTTTCTGTTGCGCATCATCTGTCTGTTCTGTATGCATCATTCGTTTGCTTCGAATGCATTGTCTGTTTGTTCTGGACTAATCATCCGTTCCCTCCACTTCACTGTCCCAAACCTTAGGGTTTTTCACGGAAACCCCAGGGCTTTGGAGGGTAAATGCCAGCCATTTCACTTGCTAAGGTGTGGCATTTAGGATGGTAAGGTGTGGAGTTTGGGGAGCCGGCATGTGGCATTTCAAATGGAATACCGTGGAGGATAAAAAGAAAAGGAGAAGCAATGCTCCTCCTTTCCCGGTAGTTTAATTTTGAAATATCTAAAAAATGACATTACAAATATACAACATCACAGAGGCGATGTCAAGTGTTTCGCCAATTATTTTCAATTATAATCCTGCCAATTCCAAAACTTTGTCAATGGCAGCGTTCAGTCCGTCAGCATTCTTACCGCCGGCAGTTGCAAAGTGGGGCTGGCCACCGCCACCGCCTTGGATAAGTTTGGCAGCTTCTTTCACCAGGTTACCGGCTTTCAGTCCGCCTGCCACGAGGTTGTCGCTCAGCATGACGGTCAGCATCGGCTTGCCTTCGGCTTCTGTTCCCGCTACGAAGAACAGGTTTTCCGTAATCTGGCCACGCAACTGGAAGGCGATGTTCTTCACTGTTTCTGCCGGCAGGGGAGCACAGAACTTGATGACTTTAACGCCATTGACTTCCTGCACGTTCTTCAGCAGTCTTTCTTTCAGCTGTGCTTCTTTCTCTTTCATGAAGTCCTCTACCTGCTTCTTCAGTCCGGCGTTTTCGTCAATATACTTACGGATGGTTCCGGCAAGGTCGGGTGCGTTGTTGAAGAGCGCCTTCAAGTCGTGCAGCGTGTCCTCGATGGTGTTCATCAGTTCCTCCACGCGTGCACCCGTGTAGGCTTCGATACGGCGCACACCGGCAGCCACGGAGCTTTCGGAGATAATCTTCACCATACCGATGTTTCCGGTTGCAGCCACGTGCGTACCACCACAGAATTCTACGGAAGAACCGAACTGGATAACGCGTACATGGTCGCCGTACTTCTCGCCGAACAGAGCGATGGCGCCCAGTTCTTTGGCTTCTTCGATAGGAATGTTGCGGTATTCCTTCAAAGGTATGTTGGCGCGAATCTTTGCATTAACGATGTGTTCCACCTTGCGGATTTCCTCGTCCGTCACCTTCTGGAAGTGTGAGAAGTCGAAACGCAGGGAGTCCGGTGTAACCAAAGAGCCCTTCTGCTCTACATGCTCGCCCAATACTTCGCGCAGTGCGGCATCCAGCAAGTGGGTAGCAGAGTGGTTGGCGGCACAAGCGGCACGCTTGTCGGTATCCACGCATGCCATCATCGGAGCTTCCATGTGTTCGGGCAGCTTCTTGGTGATGTGGATAGGCAGGTTGTTCTCCTTCTTGGTGTCTACCACTTCGATGGTCTCAAACTCGTTCACCAATACACCGGTGTCACCTACCTGACCGCCGCTTTCGGCATAGAACGGAGTCTTGTCCAGTACAATCTGATACAAGGTTTGGTTCTTCTGCTTCACTTGGCGGTAGCGCAGAATGGATGTTTCGTATTCCGTATAGTCATATCCTACGAATTCGGTAGTACCCTCCTTTAGCGTAATCCAGTCACCGGTCTCTATGGCGGCGGCATTGCGGGCACGCTGTTTCTGCTGCTGCATTTCGGCGTCAAACTCCTTGATGTCGGCAGTCATGCCGTTTTCGCGGAGAATCAGTTCCGTCAAGTCGAGCGGGAAACCGAAGGTATCATATAAGGTAAAGGCATCCTTTCCGCTGATTTCGTTCTTGCCGGCGGATTTGGCGTCTGCCATGGTCTTTTCCAGCAGGCGGATACCCGTCTCCAGGGTGCGGAGGAAGGAATCTTCTTCTTCCTTGATAACTTTGGCAATCAGTTCCTTCTGTGCATCCAGTTCGGGATAAGCGGCGCCCATGTTCTCGATGAGTACGGGGAGGAGCTTGTACATGAATGCCTGCTTCTGTCCGAGGAACGTGTAACCGTAGCGTACGGCACGGCGGAGGATACGACGGATGACGTAACCAGCCTTGGCATTGCTCGGAAGCTGTCCGTCGGTGATGGAGAAGGCGATGGTGCGGATGTGGTCGGCAATTACACGCATGGCGATGTCCGACTTCTCATCTTCGCCATACTTCTTGCCTGCCATGTCTCCGATGGCTTTCAGTATCGGTTGGAATACGTCGGTGTCGTAGTTGGAGGTCTTTCCTTGCAGTGTGCGCACCAGTCGCTCGAAGCCCATGCCGGTGTCGATGACCTTGGCGGGAAGTCCTTCCAGGCTGCCGTCCGCCTTGCGGTTGAACTGCATGAACACGAGGTTCCAGATTTCAATCACCTGCGGGTGGTCTTTGTTCACCAGCTGGCTGCCGGGTACTTTGGCCTTCTCTTCTTCCGAACGGGAGTCCACATGGATTTCCGAACACGGACCGCACGGTCCCGTATCACCCATTTCCCAGAAGTTATCGTGTTTGTTGCCATTCAGAATGTGGTCTTTCGGCAAGAACTGCTCCCAGTAAGAAGCGGCTTCGTTGTCGCGTTCCAGTCCTTCTTCGGCGCTACCTTCGAATACGGTGGCGTAGAGGTCTTTGGGGTCGAGTTTCAATACATCCACCAGATACTCCCATGCCCAGGAGATGGCTTCCTTCTTGAAGTAGTCGCCAAACGACCAGTTGCCCAGCATCTCGAACATGGTGTGGTGGTAGGTATCGTGACCCACTTCCTCCAGGTCGTTGTGCTTTCCGCTTACGCGAAGGCATTTCTGCGAGTCAGCAACTCTTTTGTATTTCGCCGGGTGGTTGCCCAAAATAATATCTTTAAACTGGTTCATTCCCGCATTGGTGAACATCAACGTGGGGTCATCCTTAATCACCATCGGGGCCGAAGGCACTATCTGGTGACCTTTACTTTCGAAGAAACTCTTGAAAGAGTCTCTGATTTCGTTTGCAGTCAACATACTCTCTATTGATTTATCTGATTCTAATTTGATTTACCTTCTCTTGTCGTTTTTTGCCCGTTTCTTACTACTAACTACTTGCTACTTAGTCTTAATATTCTTGAAAAAACTGTGCAAAGATAGCTTGTTTTTATTACTTTTGTCGCATTGACAAGCGAAATATTTCCTAAGATGCGCAAAGTTTACTACATTTATAATCCCCAGACGCAGACGTACGACCGTATTTATCCTACCGTGAGGCAGCGGGCGCTGAGCATTCTCCGCCGTTTGTTCATCGGTATGGGGCTGGGTGCGGGCAGTTTCATCGTATTGCTGCTTATCTTCGGCTCTCCGTCGGAGAAGGAGTTGCGAAAGGAGAACAGCAAACTGCAGGCGCAGTACAACGTCCTCTCCCGCCGGCTGGACGAGGCTATGGGAGTGCTGCAAGACATACAGCAGCGTGATGACAATCTGTACCGGGTGATTTTCATGGCCGACCCTATTCCTTCTGCCATCCGTCAGGTGGAAGGTCAGGAATGAAATCTACAAACATTGACTTAGCCTCTTCCTTAGTAAGCTGTACATTATCCTCGATTTCGATACCTTCAATTCCAATATCATTAAGTGCGCTGCTTATCATATCAACGGCATCTGTAGTTGTCTGGATTGAATATTTATTCCACTTCATATCATTGTCCTTTCGTTAACACAAACATTTTACATCTGTAAAAATGCTTCATATCCCTTTAATGTCTCATATAGGTCAGCCTTGCTTATTACCTCGTATGGTGCATGCATATTCTGTACAGCAATTCCGCTGTCGATTACATTCATATCAAGATTAGCCAAGATATATGCGATTGTTCCGCCACCGCCTGCATCTACCTTTCCAAGCTCTGCCATCTGGAAATACACTTCTGCATCATCCATAACTTTTCTTAACTTTCCAATGAATTCAGCAGAAGCATCATTAGAACCGCTCTTACCTCTTGAACCTGTGTACTTGTTAAATACCATGCCCTTTCCAAAGAAAGCCGCATTTTTCTTTTCAAATACTGATGCATAGTTAGGATCATATGCTGCACTTACATCTGATGATAACATGTAAGAATTAGCAAGCGCTCTTCTTAACTTAAGTTCTGAATAGTCACCACATCTATCCATAACCTCTGCAACCATATTTTCAAAGAATCTTGAATGCATGCCTGTTGCACCGACACTTCCTATCTCTTCTTTATCTACAAGGATACACACACCTGTTCTTGTAACCTGTGGTGTGTTAAGAAGTGCAATAAGTGAAGGATAAGCACACACTCTGTCATCATGGCCATATCCCATAATCATGCTTCTGTCTAAGCCGTAATCTCTTGCATGTCCTGCCGGAACTGCCTCAAGCTCTGCTGATAAGAAATCTTCCTCCTCAATTCCGTATTTTTCTTTAAGAATTGCAAGAATATTCTTCTTAACTGCTTCCTTTTCTTCCTTATCCTCATCTGTATTATCACTGTCTGATGCTGCCGGCATGCTTCCTATAAGGATATCAAGGTCCTCGCCCTCAACCACCGAGCTTCCTTTCTTTTCCATCTGTTTAGCAGCCAGATGTATAAGAAGGTCTGATACTCCGACAACCGCATCGTCAGCGTCTTCTCCGATTACAACTTCAACACATTCGCCATTCTTTAATGCAACAACACCGTGAAGTGCAAGAGGAATTGCTACCCACTGGTATTTCTTGATTCCTCCATAATAATGTGTATCAAGAAGTACAAGGTCTGAATCTTCATACATAGGATTCTGCTTGATATCAAGTCTTGGAGAATCAATATGTGCCCCAAGTATATTCATGCCGGCACTAATCGGCTCGTTTCCGATATTAAAAAGCACTATTGCCTTCTTCATATTAACAGCATATACTTTATCACCAGCCTTAAGTGTCCCATCATTTTTTTGCTTACAATACTTTCATCACGTTTTCGCGGTGCTTCTGCCATATATTCTTCTTTTGCCGGTTCATTGCCAAGCATCATCGCGCCCTTCGCGCGCCGCCAAGCGCTGCCGCCGCCGCAATCTTTCCGCTCCAGTGTTCCTCACCCCGGAACACCTTGTCCTCTTTATAAAGGTGTATCAGCATCGGAGTTTCTAC
>ENA-UEOR01000582-UEOR01000582.1-human-gut-metagenome-genome-assembly--contig:-NODE-582-length-22319-cov-5.120448_pt1 | contig 22319 bp, 17 predicted proteins | sample MGYA00242887_ERZ507890 | MGnify/ENA primary metagenome ERZ507890 (study PRJEB26167, sample SAMN06115431) | human gut metagenome | host: Homo sapiens | place: China:Guizhou | collected 2014-10-21...
AGGATATTATACCTTATCTGTCTTCTGATAGTATTGGGCGTTAATATATTTTATGTTGAATATCAGATTTTTATAATGCTTGTATTAATGCTTGTGATTCCTGCATGTTCATGGTTTGTATATTTCATATCTACATTGGGCATGGGCATAAGTATGCAGATTAAGAAAAATGTGGTGGTAAAAGGCAGTAAAATCCGTCTTAGGCTGGTCAGGAAGAATAAGTATAATCTTGCATTTGTAAATGGACAGATTCATATAAAATATATGTACTATCACACAGGTGATGAATTTAGTTCTACAGTTGATATAAAATCAGGTTTGGGAAAGTCAGTCGCAGTAATAGATATTCCGGTGGACTACTGTGGCTATATATATTTGTGGGTTGAGTCTATTGATATGTGTGACTATCTGGGACTGTTTCATAAGCGGAAAAAATATACAGGTTTAAGCAAGGTTTATATCGTTCCGGAATATGCACAGGCAGATATTATACAGACTGATGGTGGATATAGCGAAGATATGGATGATGCAGTGCTGTATTTGAAATCGGCGGGAGATGAAGTTTCTGAACTCAGGGAATACAGGGAAGGAGACAGTCCGCGATATATCCATTGGAAAAAGAGCAGTGTACTGGCTGAGGACGATTTTATTGTAAAGGAATATGATAATAACATTTATAAAACTGTATTTTTAGTAATTGATACATTGGTGACAGATAAGAACAAGAGATTAAGCGTCATGAGCCAGATATATCAGGATGCATATTCACAGGGAATTGCTTATCTTGAACAGGGAATAATATGTGAGTATGTCGGCTGGGATAATTCTGTTGGAAATATTGTAAGGTATAGATTTTATGACAATGAAACATGTGTTAAAGCGCTGATGGGCATTATGAATTTAAAATGCAGTGTCAGTGCAGCATATAAGGCGTGTCAGAAGTTATATGATGTTGAAGGGATTGAACTTTCATCAGAACCGATAATTATTACATACAAAGATAATGAATAGCAGCAGAGGATATAGATGAAAAAGGTATGGAATATAGACAGGAATAATTTAATATTGCGAATGATTGTTACATATCTTGGAACGAGAGGAACAACTTCTGTTCTGGTTAATGTCACAGATCAATATGCAGGGCTGGGACTTGTTGTTGTAATGTCAGCCCTTTTTTCTGTGCTGTATACTTTATTATTTTCATACTATGGCAGCCACAGCCGGAGCATTAAAATATGTGGAAGTGTTGGCGTAATAGCGTTATATTCTGTTGTTAATTTAAGTAATATAACAGAGGGGTTTAATAATATAGTTAATCTGTTTATGCAGAGCATGTCTTCAGATCCAGAGTATGAGTATAGTGTTGCTGGAAATGGCGGGATAGCAGCGGCAGTAATATTAGTAATTATGATTATGGCTGTCTTAGCAGCGTGGGAAGTGAATATACGCCCTAATATGCTGTTTGCGCTTATTATAATACTGCCATTGCCAGGTATATTTATTGCAGCAGCTTTAGTACCGGATTTAATAAGTGTAATAGCATGTGTGTTGTTTATATTTGATTCAATGGCACTTGGAAAAAGAACAAAACGAAATAATAATGCCAGATTTATGATTATATTATCATTTATTGCTGCATTTGTTTTGATTTTTGCTTATCCGCAGACGAATTATAAAAGAATTGCTTTTTTTGAAGAAACAAGAGTCATGGTAAATGATATGGCATATAACATATTTGGAATAGATCTTGATGGAAATTCAGGTTCAGGTGATGATGAAACAGAACGACAGAGTGCTTCTGTTGGCGTGGGAACGGGGAGAGTCGGTCAGATAGATGAGTTATATTATAATGATAAAGTTGTTGGACAGTATACTACTATTGCAAATGGAAACATACAGTATATAAGTGTATTCAAGGCGAGGGATTTTGCTGATAACCACTGGACAAGATGGCTTGATACAAGAGAAAATGATTATTCTTATGAATCAGCATCGCTTGAGTTTGCCAATGCACTTATAAAACAGAAGACCATCCCTCTGGATGAAGAAGAACAGCAGTTAGCTAAAAGATTTAAAATGTACTCACCATCTTTTGAGGATAATTATGGAGCACATCCGCAATTTGATGGTCCATATAAGTTTTATATAAAAAATGGGAATCTGTCAGCATATCAGGAAATGGGAGAACTGATGAAAAAGTATAGGACAAATGCCGTATTTGCATCGTATGAGAATTTTGTCAAACAGTCCTATCTCGATGTACCTGCTGATGACAAAATGGTTGTAGAGGAATTATTTGGAAAAATAGAACTTTCTGACATGACTGATAAGATTGATTATATTAATTATGTTGTCGGTTATCTCAGGGGAAATTATAAATATACCATGAAACCGGGAAAAGTTCCTGAAGGAAGAAGCGTTGTTGATTATTTTCTTAAAGAGAGTAAGAAGGGGTACTGTACATACTTTGCAACATCAGCTGCAATTATATTAAGAAGTGCCGGGATTCCAACAAGGTATTGTGCAGGATATGTAGTTGATACCAGATTATTGGGTGGTGCTGATGAAGAAACATATCAGACATTTGAAGTGTCAGATAATTCGGCACATGCATGGGTAGAGGTGTATATTGACGGATATGGCTGGAGTGTGGTTGATCCGACTCCGGGATATGGAGAAGAGGATATAGTTGAAGAGCCTTCAACGAATAGTGGAGTCAATGAATCAGAGAAACAGACAGAAACTGATATCACAGAGACAGAGCGCGAAACAGTGGATTCATCAATTGATGGAAATATCCAGGAAAGTACAACGGATAAAAAGAATATTTCAATGAAATTTTTACAAAACGGCACAATGTATGCAGCATTTATAATAATAGCTGTTGTTATGTGTGCAGTTATTATATTAATTATAATATGTGTCAGCAGGATAGTTTCAAGGCAGAGACTTTTAGACGGTGATGCGGCTGATAGTGAAAAACTGATTAAAATGTATGAATACCTTGAGAAACTGCTTGCATTCTCTGGTTTCAGAAGAGATGAGGATATGGATTATCAGGATTATATATATGGTATTGTTGCATCTGAAAAGGAATTACAGGGAATCGGATTAGAGGATGCAGTGCAGACAATCCTTGCGGTTAGATTTGGTAATGTAAAATGTGTTGACAAAGCTGACATAACTGGGATAATAAATACTATAAGACAGGTGCGAAGCTACGCACTTAAGAAAGCCAGAGGATTGAAGAAGCTTATAGTATGTTTAATTTAGAAGAAGAGCTTAAGAAACTCCCGGCAAAACCGGGAGTTTATATTATGCATGATAAGTGGGACAATATAATATATATAGGTAAGGCGAAGATTTTAAAGAATCGTGTAAGACAGTATTTCCAGAGCAGCAGGAATAAGTCTGCCAAGATTGTGCAGATGGTGTCACATATTCAGTACTTTGAGTATATTATCACAGATTCTGAACTTGAGGCGCTTGTTTTGGAGTGCAATCTTATCAAGGAGCACAGACCTAAGTACAATACCATGCTAAAGGATGACAAGAGTTATCCTTTTATTAAGATTACTGTTGGTGAAGAGTATCCAAGGGTACTTTTTGCAAGAAAGATGAAACATGGAGCAGGTAAGTATTTCGGTCCTTACACTTCTGCGGCAGCAGTCAAGGACACTATTGAACTTCTATGCAAACTGTATAAGGTAAGAACCTGTAACAGAAATCTGCCTAAAGATGAGGGCAAGGACAGGCCATGTCTTAATTATCATATCGGACAGTGTGATGCACCATGTCAGGGATATGTAAGCGGTGAGGAATACAGAAGAAGAATTGATGAGGTTGTAGCTTTCTTAAATGGTGATTACAAGAAGATTATGGACAGGCTTACAACGCAGATGCAGGAAGCGTCTGATAAGATGGAGTATGAGGAAGCTGCAAGATACAGAGACCTGTTAATGAGTGTCAAGCAGGTTGCACAGAAGCAGAAGATTACAGCAGATGATGTTAATGACAGAGATGTCATTGCGTGTGCAAGTGACGGTCAGGACGCAGTTGTGCAGGTGTTCTTTATCAGGCAGGGCAAGCTTCTTGGAAGAGATCATTTTCATATGAAGGTTGCCGAAGGTGACTCTAAGAGCGACATAATTTCGGAATTTATGAAACAGTATTACGGCGGAACTCCATTTATACCTAATATTATTATGGTGCAGTACGAGATAGAGGATGCGGATACAATAGCACAGTGGCTTAGTGCAAGAAAGAGTCGCAAGGTAAGTATTGTCACTCCTAAGAAGGGCGACAAGGAAAAGATGGTTGAGCTTGCATATAAGAACGCCCAGCTTGTTCTTACACAGGATGCGGAGAAGATTAAGCGTGAGGAGAGCAGGACAACAGGAGCTATGAAAGAGATTGCCGGCTGGCTTGGACTTGGGACACTTCACAGAGCAGAGGCTTACGATATATCTAATACAAATGGCGTTGAAAGTGTTGGCTCAATGGTCGTTTTCGAGGATGGAAAACCAAAGAAGAATGATTATCGCAAGTTCAGGATAAGAACAGTAAAGGGGCCGGATGATTATAAGAGCATGCGTGAGGTTCTGACAAGACGTTTTACAAGGGGTATGCGTGAGCGGGAAGGACTCGAGGATAGTCACGGATTTTCGAGATATCCAGACCTTATTATGATGGATGGCGGACGAGGCCAGGTGAATATTGCACTTGATGTACTTAAGGAACTGGGACTTAATATTCCTGTGTGCGGTATGGTAAAAGATGATACCCACAGCACAAGAGGTCTGTATTATAACAATATTGAGATACCGATAGATAAGCACAGCGAGGGCTTTAAGCTGATTACAAGGGTGCAGGATGAGGCACACAGATTTGCAATAACTTATCACAGAAGCCTAAGAGATAAGGCACAGGTATCTTCTGTACTTGATTCGATTGAAGGAATCGGACCTGTAAGAAGGAAGGCACTTATGAAGCATTTTCTTGATATAGAAAAGATACGGCAGGCATCAGTGGATGAGCTTATGAAGGCTGATGGTATTACTGAAAATGTGGCAGAGAATATATACAAATTCTTTCATTGATAATACTTTTATAATAGCATTTAGAGCTTGTCTGTGATAAACTTAGGATATATGAAATCGTAAACATGAGTTTGGAGGCAGAGAATATATGAATAATGGTAAAGAGAGGGTAAAGTTATCTAAAGTTATCCAGAAAATGAATCTTGTTAATCTTACACCACAGATAGATGTGTCAGGAATCTGGCTTAATCTGCCTGATGTGAACAGACCGGCTTTGCAGCTTACAGGTTTTTATGACCAGTTTGATAATGACAGATTACAGATTATTGGAAATGTGGAGCATGCTTATCTTGCGAGTCTTTCTGAGCAGGAGAGATATGAAAGATATATGCAGCTTTTGTCAAGTAATATTCCATGTATTATATTCTGCAGGAGTATAAAGCCAGAGCCTAAGATTATTGAACTTGCGGTTAAGTATCAGATACCTCTACTTATGACAGACCAGGCAACATCTTCATTTACAGCAGAAGTAATACGCTGGCTGAAGGTTCAGCTTGCACCATGTATCGTAATCCATGGTGTTTTAGTTGATGTATATGGTGTAGGTGTACTTATCACAGGTGAGTCTGGTATTGGTAAGAGCGAGGCTGCGCTTGAACTTATAAAGAGAGGACACCGTCTTGTAACTGACGATGCGGTTGAAATCAGAAAGGTCAGTGACGAGACTCTGGTTGGAAGCGCACCGGGAGTTACCAAGTATTTTATAGAGCTTAGAGGCATTGGTATTATTGATGTCAAGACACTTTTCGGTGTTGAAAGTGTTAAGGAAACTCAGGAAATTGATATGGTTATCAAGCTTGAGGACTGGAACAAGGACAGAGAGTATGACCGCCTTGGACTTGAGGAAGAATATATAGAATATCTTGGCAATAAGGTTGTGTGCCATACGCTACCGGTAAGACCAGGACGTAATCTTGCTGTAATTGTTGAGTCAGCAGCGGTAAACCACAGACAGAAGAAGATGGGATATAATGCAGCGAAGGAATTATACAGAAGAGTACAGGAAAATCTTATGAGAGGAGGGGAAGATGACGATGAGTAAGATTATATTTGGAATTGATGTTGGAGGAACAACCTGCAAATGTGGTACATTTTCTGAAGAAGGTGAGCTGTTAAGAAAAGAAGAGATTCCTACAAGAAAGGATGAGGGTGGAAGCCTGATTCTGCCTGATATAAGTGAGTATATCAAGGGCGTTCTTGCAGATATGAATATGACAACAGAGGATGTGGCAGGAATCGGAATGGGACTTCCTGGTGCATGTCTTGAAGATGGAACTGTCAACAAATGTATCAACTTGGGCTGGGGAGTATTTAATGCAGCCAATGCACTGTCTGAGCTTACAGGTATTCCTGTTAAGATTGGTAATGATGCCAATATGGCAGCACTCGGAGAATTCTGGGTAGGCGGTGGAAGCGAATATAACAGCATGGTAATGGTGACGATTGGAACCGGTGTAGGCGGTGGAGTTATTATTGATGGAAAGCCTCTTTATGGATTTAACGGTGCAGCAGGTGAGATAGGTCATCTTCCACTTGTTGAAGGTGAGACTGAGAGCTGTAACTGTGGAAAGAAGGGCTGTCTTGAGCAGGTTGCTTCTGCAACTGGAATTGTAAGAACGGCTAACCGTATGCTTGCAGAAAGTGACATGCCTTCATCTTTAAGAAGTGTGCCATACATATCGGCAAAGGTTATATTTGACGAGGCTAAGGGAGGAGATGCCCTTGCTATACAGGTAACAGAGTATGTATGCAGGTATCTTGGAAAAGGACTCGCATGTGCAGCGGGAATGGTTGACCCGGAGGTATTTGTAATTGGTGGCGGAGTTTCTGCCGCAGGGGAATATTTTATCAATCTTATTGATAAGTATTATAAGGAATGTGTGTTCCATGCGAGCAGACAGACTAAGATAGTTAAGGCTGCTCTTGGTAATGATGCAGGAATGTATGGAGCAGCAAAGCTTATTCTTGGAAATTAGTATTAAGGATAGTGAGATTATATGGATAATAAAATGTTATCAGAAGCATTAATATCAATGCTTGGTGCCGGGAATGTAAGAATAAGTGAGCCAATGAAGCCACATACTACATTCAGAATCGGCGGTGCTGCGGATTATTATGTAACACCACAGACAGAGAAGCAGATAGCAGATGTTATTACATTTTTGAAAAAATCGGACATTTCATATATTGTTATTGGTAACGGAAGTAATATTCTTGTGAGTGATGGAAGGATTCGACAATTATCTGAATGAACTGAAAGTAAAGAAGATAGAGGCTTTGGGGCATCATCCCAATCACGAGGAACTGGAAAAAATCCTGTCCTGGCGTATCCGTAGCGAGAAAGTAGCCATCAAGGATATCAAGCTGCGTACTTTTATCGCCGAAGGCAACAGCCGGAATGATTTGGCTGCCCATGTGTATGTTCTCTGTGGCGTTGTATCCAATATTCGTTTATTGGATTTTTTTATTCGGGCATCACACCATCCGCAACAGGTGGGCAGCCGGTGCAGCTTTATTATATGAACAAAGATGGAAACAAAGGTTCTGACAGTACCATAGTGCTTATGACGGTGGCAGTAATTTATAAATTTGTGTTGGTAGTTTTAGGTGTCGGAATGTTACTTTTTTGCGGCGGTGCATTGAAAACAGAGCTACAGTCCTTTTTTGCATTATATTTGCTGGGGCTTGCGCTGAACATGGTTGCCGTTGCAGTTGTACTTGCCGCAATGCTTTTTCCACAGTGGATGATTGTCGTTTGGACGTGGGTGGAAAAGCAGTTTATCCGGCTCGACATCTGGAAAGCAAATCCACAGCGCATGGATAAGGTGCAGACATTTACGGGAAACTATAGAAATGCCGTGGATTGGCTGAAGCAGCATCCGGGAAAATTAATAGTGGTCATCGCCGTGACGTTTTTGCAGAGGTGTAGTGTATTTCTGCTTACTTATATGGTATATCTCGGACTTGGACAGGCGGGGACTTCCATACAGGAGGTAGTTCTATTACAGGCATCGGTCTACATTGCGGTGGATATGCTTCCGCTGCCGGGAGCGCAGGGAATCACCGAACTGATGTATCGGTCAGTCTTTGCACCGGTATTTTCTAAGGGCAGTCTGATCCCATCCATGCTGATCAGCAGGGGACTGAACTTCTATTTTCTTTTGTTGGCAGGAGCCGGGGTTACGGCTGCAAACCATTTTCTTGTAAAAAAGAAGATTTAAACTCTATTTGTAGGACACGGAGCAGCTCTTATGGCGGAAAAATAAAGATTTGGTAAAGAAAGTATAAAAGATTCGGGAATATATTTTTTTCAAAAAAAGAATGTGTTAAAATAGAAAGCAATTTATGGAAAATAATCTATGGAAAAGATTTTTTGATCGAGAGGAAAAAGAGAAGTTATGAGCAATTTCAGGACAAAATATTTAAAAATTGCATGCAATCTGCTTTGGGCAGTGTTTTTGTTGATTTTTGCGTTCGCATTTCTTCCAAAATTGCTGATCTATTTTATGCCGTTTGTGGTGGGAATGATTTTTGCGATGATCGCAAATCCGATGGTGAAGTTTCTGGAGAAACGGATCAAAATTAAACGGAAATATGGTTCGGTCATCATGATCGTGCTGGTCATCGGACTGGTAGTGCTGGCCTGTTATGGCGCAGGGGCAGTCCTTGCGAAAGGAATCGGAGCATTTATGGCGTATCTGCCAACGATGTCTGCCAATGCCGGAACCGAATTTTCTGAGGCGATCGATCAGCTGCAGCAGCTGCTGGAAAAACTGCCATTTACGCAGAATGTGGATTTAAGCGCCATCGGAACTGCGATTCAGGATTTTTTGACAAATTTTGTGTCCAGCTCAGATTCTGCAACGCTTGGGGCAATCGGAGAATTTGCCAAAAGCCTGCCGGATACGATCGTTGGCATAGTCGTAGGACTGCTTGCAGCATATTTTTTTATTGCAGATAAAGACAAACTGATCACCGGGGTGGAGAAACATTTATCTGCCGGATTCCTTGCAAAAACAGAACGTATCTATAAACAGCTTGTGCATGCGGTAGGAGGCTATTTTAAAGCACAGTTTAAGATCATGGGCGTTATTTATGTCATTCTTCTGATCGGTCTTTTGATCCTCCGGGTAGATTTTGCATGGCTGATCGCCTTTGGCATTGCGTTTCTGGATATGCTTCCGGTGTTTGGAACGGGAACAGTGCTCTGTCCGTGGGCGGTTATCAAACTTTTTACCGGAGATTACAAGATGGCGGTCGGCATGATCGTTTTATATGTGGTCTCTCTTGTCGTGCACCAGATCGTACAGCCGAAGCTGATCGGCGATTCCGTAGGACTTGATCCGTTTGCATCGCTGTTATTCATGTTCATCGGTTACAGGGTGGGCAGTGTTGTGGGGATGATCCTTGCAATCCCGATTGGTATGATCCTGATCAATCTGTACGAGGCGGGCGCATTCGATACACTGGTCTGGTGCGTTCGGGAAGTCGTGAATGATTTCAATAACTTCCGCAAGGTTGGCGGAGAGAAGAAATAAGGGCACTCTGCCATGTGGAACTGGTAGCTGCGAGAGGAAATCTCATTGATTCGCCGAAAGAAATGATATGTTTATACATTTTTCGTCCTTAAAAGTGTTGATTAAACACATATTTACATCCTTAATAATGTTGACACCTGTGGGGTAGAATTTTATAATGCAGATATATGGAAATAATTTAATGGATGCTTATAGAATATAGGAGTTGGAGGAAGTAAAAAAAGTGATGGATGCTCTGGAATTGTTTGAAAGCGATTAACCGTTCCGAATTAGATAAAAATTGTGCAGTAACTGTTAAAAATGGCGAGCTAAAGTTTTATGGGAAGAGGCTCTTGATAATGTAGCCACTGTTGGATATAATGTATATGTGATGTCGGGGTCAAAAGCCCCCGACTTTGATGCCTACGGATTGCAGAAGCTAATTGATATCACAGTGAAAGCTCCTGACAAGGTTGTATACATATGAGAATGGAACGCTTACATTACCAAGTATTAGTAACTGTAAAATAATTTATACTTTGAATATAATATTTTATTTAGGAGGAGATGTGCAACATGAAAAAAGAGAGTTATGAGAAACTTGAAATGGAGGTAATTGCTTTCGATAAGATCCATATGGATACAAGCTCTACAAGTGGTATAGCAGTTGATGATAGGGAGGATGCTGATGAAGGAATCTGGACAGGATATTATTAAAATCTACCTTTAGATAAGACCGCATATAGAATGCTGTGAACCAAAAGAAGCTCTGATGATTTATTATCAGAGCTTCTTTGAACTGAAATAGCATTTCATGAAGAACGGGAGCAATACCATGAAAGAAGAAAATACCTATAGACAAACTATTCCGTCATCCACCACAGGCCGTTATACCGCCCTGACAAGAAAGGCGATGCGGATCTGTTATGCCGCACACGAGGGACAGATGGACAAAAGCGGTGTACCATATGTCTTTCACCCACTCTTTACTCACAGGGCAACAGCAGGTATTAGCGAAACTAATGCCCGATGATCCCCGTATCCGCAGAGCAGAGGAACTTCAACAGAACTTCTTAAAAATTCTCATAGGTCGTTTTTCACTACGGGAAGAAATACTGGCAACTGACCGCGCTAAGATCTTTCCGTTTAATCCCATTCATTGTGTGTTTCCGGCATCTCATTATTTCGTGTTCACGCTGAAACGCATTTTGATTTAATTAATCGTTATAAATTTAGTTGTTTCATCTTCTCCGGCTCCCTGCAGAGTGTCGGGGTTGGTATAGAATTGTCATTTTTTTAACTATAACGATTAATTAAAACATATATCATGGAAGCTATTCAAAATAAAACTACTAATAAGATTGTAGGTATTAAAAATGCGGGTTGGGTAATTAACGGTGTAAAAGATGGTTCAGCAATGATAACTATTACGGACCGGAAGGGAGTTACAGGAAAAGTTGCTGTAACTGTAAGAACTGTAAAAGAGACCCCAAAAACTCCAAAAGGACTGGATTTTGATAAACAATCTATTACTGTGAGTGTTGGAAAAGATGGTATAGTAACAGTAAAAGGTGGTGCACAGCCATATTCTGCCGTTGCGAAAGATGTCAATATTGCTACGGTATCAGTCAAGGAAAATAAAGTCAACATAAGAGGAGTTAAGGCAGGAAAAACTACTATTACAGTTACAGATAAGGATAAGAAAACGGGAACTATCAATGTGACGGTTAAATAGTTTTCTTTTTTTTCTAATTTTATTGTAATGCATAGCGAGTGAGACGAAGATAATTTCGTTATATACTGCTATGCATTTACAATAAGTCTTTGTATATAATGATCTTGCGAGTTATAATTAACCTCAAATTATATGTTAAATATTTTAAATTATGAAATTGATTAAATTGCATTTATTGGTAGCAGCCATGATAATAGTAACATCAGGCTGTGTTGGATCTGGGAAGAAATATAAACAACAAGAAAATAGTGCTGCCGGAGTAGTGGATAGCAAAAACAAAGATTGTTATGGCACCTATGAAGGCATATTACCTTGTGCCGACTGTGGTGGCATCAAAACGACATTGAAAATTAATAGTGATGCAACTTATGATTTGCGGAGTGAGTATCTGGGTGAGGAGAATGGTATTTTTGAAGAGAGCGGTGTATATAATATGATAGGCGAAAACATCATTGAACTGGTTACTCCTTCATCGGGTGCCAAAACATATTATAAAGTTCTCGACGACGCAGTGGTCTTGTCTGACAGTACGGAAATCTTCAACAATAGCGGGCGGCTCGCAGCACAATATATATTGAAAAGACAGTAATGTTTATGTGTGATAGGACATGTGATTTGTTTAAGGTAGGAAATTTTAACATAAAAAGGTGCCTATTATTTCTTGTCTGTATAATGTTATTAGTTGCTTGTGGTGAGAATGATCCGATTGAATCCCGGAATCGACATCCCAGGCAACAGGAAGAATCTCATAGTGAACAATCCGGATCAGTTCCCGCTGTGGCTAAAGAGGATGTTGCAGCTTATTTTAGATTTGATATGTCTAGAGATATAAATGTTGCGTTAGGACTTGTTGAAGCACAGAAAGAGACGCTGCAGATAAACGGGAAAATGATAAAAATAACTGAGGCTGTAGTGAAAAGGAAAGATTATCAAAAAGGCTCATTTGTGCTATATGTTACAGGCACGGTAAATGGTTCACCTTTTAAGAATGAATTCACTTTTACCGGCTTTGTGAGCAAACCTGACGATTATCAAATGGTTAATGGTGCACAAGCTGAGTGGAAAGCAAATGCTGATTATTATGCAAAGCTTGATTTTGATAGCTTTTACAGATTACATAAAGTGAACATGTTTACAATTGAGAATTTAGGCCGGTTAGTGGACTTTTATTCTATAAATGTAGGGGGAGAAAAATATCTTTTTACTCTGGAAGATCTTGAGAAGACGGTTCTTGAAGATATAAAATATGAGCAAAATCAGCTTTCTTTCTATCTTAGGTACAATAATAGTAGGTCTAAAAAAAGAATATCACTTCTGTTTGACAAGAATAAATATTATGAAGGAAAGGTTACTGTAAATACAGATTTTATAAAACAGAAGTATATGAGAGGGATATATGAAAATCCATCTCTATTTAATGGTCACATTTTTTCATATGATGAAAGTGCGTATGCTGTGGAAATCAGTACAACTCTGAAAGAAAAAAGCGACACAGGCAACATGCTTACACTACATTTAAGCATGTATGCAAAGGGTAATGGTGGCTTGTTGCTTGCAGAATTTGATAAAATATTCACCGGTTTTAAACCCTTAAGTGAATTGAAGAATGAGTTGATAGCCTACTCAACACCGGATTTGCATGAGTTTGTGAAAAATAAACTTAAGAATAGTAATTATGGTGATGTGAAAAATAAGTTTTCCAATTCTATAGATAGATGGATACAGTATGTGGAATTTGTAATTAAGGATCATGATTCATTGCAATGGGAAAAGAATAAATGGAGCAAGAACGTCTTGAATGGTCTCTTTTCTTCTGTAAAGGATATATATTTGGATAATGTAAGATTTGAACTTAACTCCGCCCAATTAAAGGAGATTGGCGGAAAGCGTTTTTTGTATATTGTTTTTCAAATGATTGGTGCTAATGATTTGGTATTGACGAGTGACGCTATTCTTTTTAATATGTCCATACACATACCTTCTTCGTTATAAAATGATTTGTGACAAATTGATCCGGTCCAATATTGTGTTTATATTTAAATTGAAATTCACAATGATATCTAAGACAAAAATATTCCTTTTTTTTCTTGCAAGAGCTTTATTTATTAATGCACAACAATAAGAAAAAAAGAGGAAGTAAAAAATGATTCCGTTTACTAACTTCAGGAGGGTAGTAGTAGCCTCTCTCGACCAATAAATATAAAAAAATCTTTCTATTGGAATGAAGACAAGATAAAAGCTGGCATATCTGTACAAGGAAATTGGCGTAACCAAAACTTTCCAGGTACACTTCCGCAAAGAAAGAATATGGTAACCGGAACATTTGAACGCGATTTCGACATCAATCCTTTCTCTTATGCTTTGGGAATGAGCCGTACTTTGCGTCCTCGAAATATCAACGTGAACTGAAGTATTATCGTAACAATTGGACACCGTTCAATTTTAAACGAATTTAAAAACAATTATATGAGAATCGAAGTACTTGATTTTAAAATAATAATGCTCATCGGTCAAAACTTATCAAGAGATCATTACTGAATATTTTCTGGGAGAAGAATCATTTTGGTTTTAGGGGGCATCTTACACAGGCCCTCCAATATGAACAGGAATAAAAATAGGAAGATTTATTATAGCCTGTTATCATACAGCCGGTAACGATGTGTCGATTTATTTGATTCCCATATCAAAATAATCGGGACAATATATTTAATCGTACTTGATCGTAAAATCATCATTTATAGGTATTGCGTACAATTATGCAATCTGCTATCTTTACAATCTAATGGATAATGCAAGAAAAAAGCGGAAATACAGAGCCATAGTGGCATGCTTATTGTTGCTGACTATGATGCCTTTCTTCTTTGTGAAAGCCTTTCATGTTCACAAAGAAGATTTATGTATATCTCATGATGAGCAACAATCTTCCCATCATGATTCTGCCGATAAATGTGCTATCTGCCTGTTCACTTTATCTTCATTTACCGAAGCCGAGAGCTTTGAGTACAATTGCGTTCAGACAGAGAACCCCGTTGAATATCTTATCCAAAAGGAGAAGGACATTACTGTTACTTTTCCCCTATTGTCTCTCCGCGCTCCTCCTGTCCAACTATTACAATCCCTCTCATGGGTTGCATGCATTATAAGATGACATGTGAAAGAGGGATGCTGTGCCCTTTGGTTATCTTAAACAATTTATAACTTCATTACAATTTTCGTAAAGTATGACATTTCATGCATATTTCCAATATGTGTGTCTATTCATTGTCTGGCTGTGTGCAATATCTCCTACAAGGATGTATGCACAGAAATACCGACAGCAATCAGATACACATAGGACACTGTTGGTTGTAGATAAGGAAACCGGACGTCCGATTGAAGGAGCTTACATCTTATTGGAGAATCAACCCCTTGCCAGTTCAACCGGAGGAAGAATCATTATCCCTTGGAAGACAAATTCCAAGGATACAGTTCTTGTACAGAGTTTGGGCTACAAATCTCAATATATATATTTGAGTGAGGCATTCAAAAAGGTGAATATTCAAACAGTATATCTTTATCCGGAGATAAAAATTCTGGAAGAAGTCATTATTACCGGTGAGTGCTCCGGAGTGACTCGGAATACGGTAAGCAACAACCTTACTTCCTTCGCAATCAATCGCGCATTGGGAACTTCTCTCACCTCTCTGCTTGAACAGGTCAGTGGCGTAAGTTCCATCAGTACGGGGACGACAGTTGCCAAACCTGTCATCCAAGGAATGTATGGCAACCGGATATTAATCATAAACAATGGTTCCCGCCAGACAGGCCAACAATGGGGAGTTGATCATGCTCCTGAAGTGGATATGAACGGAAACGCTTCCATTCGGGTGATAAAAGGTTCTGACGCGGTACGATATGGTTCAGAAGCTTTGGGAGGAATTATTGTCATGGAACAGGCTCCCTTACCCTTCCGGAAGAAGGCCTTGAAAGGAAAGACTTCCATACTTTATGGAAGTAATGGTCACCGTTATGTGCTGACCGGACAGTTGGAAGGCACTTTCCCTTTTCTCCGTGACCTTGCCTGGCGAGTACAGGGGACATATTCAAATTCCGGAGACCGTTCCACCGCAAACTATCTTCTAAATAACACTGGAGCCAGAGAACATCATACCTCCGCTTTACTCGGCTATGACCGTGGACGTTTAAGAATAGAAGGATTCTACAGTCACTTTTACAACCGGACGGGAGTAATGTTCAGTGCCCAGATGGGAAGTGAAGATCTGCTGGCAGAACGTATCCGATTGGGACGTCCCCTGTACACAGATCCTTTCACGCGAAGTATCGCATACCCATATCAAAAAGTTACCCATCAGACAGCCATTGGTAAAATGAAGTTCAGTATGCGGAACGCAGGAAATCTTTACTGGCAAAGTTCCTGGCAGAAGGACGACCGACAGGAAAACCGCATCCGGCGTCTGGGTTCCGACATTCCAGCTGTTTCCCTGCACTTAAACTCATTACAAAACTCTCTCTGCTGGAAATTGAATTATAATTCATGGCAAACAGAGGTTGGGGGACAAATTATGTTCATTGATAATCACAGTCAGGCAGGAACAGGTATTGTTCCCGTTATTCCCAACTATACGGAGACACAGATGGGAATATATGGTATCGGGAAGTATAATTACAGTAAAGGAGGAATTGAAGCAGGTATTCGTTTTGACGGACAGGAAACCCGTGCCAGTGGTTATGACTGGACAGGAAGTCTCTATGGAGGAACAAGAAAGTTCAATAACGTATCATACAGTCTGGGAGGTCATCATCATTTCTCTGACCAATGGAAGCTCACCACTAATTTCGGGCTGGCCTGGAGAGCTCCTCACGTGTATGAATTATATAGCAACGGAAATGAACTCGGATCCGGAATGTTTGTCAAAGGAGATTCTACCATGCACTCCGAAAGGAGCTATAAATGGATATCTTCCATCAGTTACAGCAATAAGGTATTCAGTGCCCGAATGGACGGTTACCTGCAATGGATAAGCGGCTATATCTATGATGAACCGAAGAAAGAAACCATCACTGTTATTTCGGGGGTATACCCTGTATTCCAATACAAACAGACCCCGGCTTTCTTTCGCGGAATGGATTTTGACTTTCACTTCATGCCCATAAATTCATGGGATTATCACCTGATTGCTTCTTTTATACGGGCAAATGAACAGACGACAGGAAATTACCTTCCTTATATCCCCTCTTCCCGTTTCAGCCATGACCTCTCATGGCTTCACGAAACCAAATCGCATTCCAAATTACGTTTGAGTATCAGACATCGATTCGTGGCAAAACAGACCCGGTTTGACTCGAATACGGATCTTATTCCCTATACCCCTCCGGCATACCACCTCTTGGGGTTCGCTGCTAGCTTTGAGTGTCCTGTAAAATACGGATACAAACTACAATTCATGATAGCGGCAGACAATATCTTGAACAAAGAATATAAAGAATACACTAACCGTTCACGCTACTATGCACATGACATGGGATCTGATGTACGTTGTGTAGTGAACTGGAGTTTTTGATTTATAACAATTATTATTAACCAAATAAATAAAAAATGAAAACAAATGTATGTAAAATCGCATTGATGTTCCTGATAGGAACAGCTCTTTCGTTGTTGTTCAATTCATGCAGTAAAGTTCCTGTAATTCCTGAAAATGAGACAGATAATAAATTGCATGAAGATCCTTCCAAAATGACTATCCGTCTTGTGGAATGTCACCTGCATGCAGACTGGAATGAAATACAGAAAGTCGGTGGACCTCACCAGAATCCGGAATCTCCGGCCAAGCACATGAAACGTATTCAGGAAATAACTTATGAGCTGAAAGCCGGCAAGGGTTGGAGGCTTGCCGAAGGCAGTCAAAGCAAGTTCTACGTGCAGAAAAATGGAGACTACTATACTTATGGGAAATACACCCCGGCTCCCGTTTATTTGATGTTCATCTATTACTATAACGCCAAAGGAGATTTGATGAACAGCCAGTTTATAGAAAACGGGCAGGATAATATTCATCAACATTTCTTCACGCCTGAAAATGTAAAACCCACATTTGACGGTCAGCCGGAAGCCGATGACAATGAACCGCAGAAATTGGTGGATTATCTTTATGTGGACACTACCCCCTGGGACAAGACCAAACATAGCAAGGAAGCTGAAATAACAGGAGACAGTAACCCGATAGGTTTGAAAGGAGTTATCCGTTTTTTGAAAGACCGTAAGGAATTCGACCTGAAAATTCGTCTTTATCACGGCTACAAATCCAAGGGCAATCCGGAAACAGGTACTTTTGATCCGTTCTATAAACCTTCCGGAATATTGATCCAGCGTGGTACATGGGATATCAACCTAAACATTCCGGTAGTGGTGTTCTGGAGCCGTGAAGAGACTGTGGGGGTAGACGAAGACACGAACCCCGAAGGGGTGGAAGAAGACGGGCTTGATGAAAAAAGTAATCGTGCCATACATTCAATTATGGGAACCTTCAATCTTACATGGAAAGAAGCGCTTGAAGAGTTTATAATTTACACTTATAAGTCAGGGGATGTGGAAGCCGGAGCGATTTGGCTTTGAAAATCGGTTTGGACTGCCATAAGTAACCATAAAACTGCCTGTTGTGACATTGGTGCCGGTATTGTTTCAACAGGCAGTTGTTCCTGTTAAACCGTTTCATCTTTTTTTGCAAGAATGAAACGGAAACAAGTGCCATTCGGCAGTGCCTCCAATGAGAACTGCCATAGGGCATTGAAAAGAAAATCATCTCGTGTTATAAACGATTAAATTCATGCTGTTTATTAGAATATTCAATATATTGTGAGATAATGAGTCATAATATTGTAAGATTATAAGAGGATTTGATTCTATGAATATCAGGAAATGGTTATTTACAATTCACATTTAAGATAAAATAGAGATTTTACAATGGAAGGCTATAATAAAAAAGTAATAATGAGTTATTGGACAATTTGCAGGATGAAAACAACGAAAAAAATCTACGTAAAGGTTAGCATTATCTTTTTATTGGGAGGAATTTTACTTTTTTCTTCATGCGAGAAGGAGGAAAATCAAAAGATAGAAGCCAACCGGAAAACATTATTCATGTATTTGCCATGGTCCTCAAATTTGACGAACTATTTTTATAATAACATATCTGACCTGGAAAAATGTATAACGAAAATAGGGCTGAACAATGAGAAAGTAATTGTTTTTATTTCTACCGGTAGTACGGAGGCCATGATGTTTGAAATTGTGTCTTCTCACGGGAGATGTAAACGTGAAATACTTAAAAAATATAAGTCTCCGCCTTTTACGACAATCGATGGGATAACAGCAATTTTAAATGATGTAAAGGCATTTGCTCCGGCTTCTGTTTATACCATGATTATAGGATGCAGAGATAATGCGGCAGCCAGTATTCCGCAGCAAAGCAGCCAGGAGCAGACACAGATGATCCCTATGGAGGAGGCACAGGAAGCGGCGTTAAAAGCAGCGGATATTGTAGCGGCAGATGCAGACATTTCAGCCACGACCTTAAGTGAGGTGGCGGGAGTGGCCTGCTATAAGGTGGAATTTACTTCCGGAGAGTATGCCTACGCCTACACGATCAATGCAGAGACAGGAGCTGTCATGGAAATGAGCAGCCAAGAACAGAATGCGCAGGCTTCCGGGACACAGACGGAGACGGCAGACCCCGCTGCCCCTGCTCCGGCACAGAATGCAACAGGTACCGGAACCGTGGATGAAGCAGCAGCACAGAAGATCGCACTGGAGCATGCCGGAGTGAAGGCAGCGGATGCAACGATCACCAAGTCAAAGCTTGACTATGAAGACGGACGTCAGGTATATGACATTGAATGGTATGCAGGCGGTGCAAAGTATGACTATGAGATTGCGACAGACACCGGAGAGATCATCAGCTCCGCATATGAAGAAAAAACGATGGGAGCAGACAGCAAGAACGTTACGGTCAGTGAGGCAGATGCAAAGAAAACCGCCCTTGACCGTGTAAGCGGAGCAACGGACAAGGATCTCTACGAATGGAAGCTTGATTATGATGACGGACGTCCGGAATACGAAGGAAAGATCATCTACGGTGGAACGGAATACGAATTCACGATTGATGCAGCGACCGGATCCGTAATGGAGTGGGATGCTGAGAAGGTCCGTTAAGACAGACAGGAGAAGTAGTTGTGTACAAAGATTATCAATGACCAGTTAACAGATTTATTTTATAACTTTATCGAGATGGAAGACCGTATTGCGGCCAATGACCGGTATGCAGACTTAAACAGCTCGGATATGCGGTTTTTGTCCGCCGTAGGAAAAGGTGTTTTAGGGGATGATTGCCTTATTGATTGTTCCCAAATTCCTATGATTTATTGTAATTATGATACACAAGATGTTGTAGATATAACACTTGATGATTTACAGGTGGGGGACGAAATCATTTTGGCTATTCGGGGTTCGGAAATAGAAAATCTTCAAAAGGAAGATGACAATAAAGCAAAAATAACAGTTGAACAATTACAATTAGGTACACAGAGAATTAAATAATTCCCAGTTTGTCGATGATTGTCAACTGAGATAATGTCATAGGGCATTGTTCCGAAATTTTTTCATAACCCGCAAAAAGTGGGCTTGATAGAATACTTCCATTCATGCTATAAACTACCATAGATTCCATAAGCGAGTGACCTGAAAAGGCCGCTCGCTTTTTTGTTTACAACGAGATTGAAGGGAGGAACGCTATGCCAAGCAAAACCGAAGAATATCTCGCCCTTGCCCAGCGCACGGCCAACGGCTTGACCCGATACTGGGAAAGCTGGACGGACTACCTGACCACCGCATCCCGGTTGTACAAGTACCCCTTTGCAGACCAGTTGATGATCTACGCTCAGCGGCCCGATGCCACCGCCTGCGCCGAATTTGACATTTGGCGCAACCGGATGAACCGCTATGTCAGGCGTGGCTCTAAGGGCATCGCCCTGCTGGACGAATCCAGCGGATTTCCGCGCCTGCACTACGTTTTCGATGTGTCGGACACCGGGGTGCGCCGCAATTCCCGTGACCCGGAGGTGTGGCAGTACAACGATGACCTGAAACAGCCGGTTTCGGAAATGCTCGCCGCCACCTATGGCATCAGCGGAGAGCGTGTCAGCCAGCAGCTTGCGGACGTTGCAGGGAAGCTGGTGGCGGATTACTGGGACAACAACGGCGGGGACATCCGTGCCATCGTTGACGGCTCGCTGCTGATGGATTATGATGAAGCCGGGGTGGAGATGCAGTTCAAGTCCGCTGCCGCCATCAGCGTCACCTACACGCTGCTGGAACGCTGCGGCTTTGAGCCGGCCGGATGGTTCGATAAGGATGATTTCCAAGCCATCCATGAATTTTCTACCCCGGATAGTGTCTACGCCCTCGGCGCAGCAGTCAGCGACATGAGCCGGGAGGTCTTACGCCAAATTGAGCGCACCGTAAAAACCACCATTCGCCGCCGAAACAATGAAAGGAGCCAGCATGAATATGAGCAGCAATCTGAGTTACACGCAGACCGGGGATTATCTTCTCCCGAACCTGACCCTGCATCAGCCGAAGAACCCGCTGGGCAAGTACGGCAGGATGCGCCTGAACTTTCTGAAGCAGCAGCATCCGGTACTGTACAACACGATGCTCCTGTCGGGGAGCCTGTACCCGCACCTGATGGAGGTGGAGCAGACGGCAGAGAACCGGATGCAGCAGACCATGGCGCAGCTTCTGAAACAGAACCCGGCCCCGGACAAGGAGCAGAATCAGATGGCATGGGTGCAGCACATGAACAGTCTGAAAGCACAGGCCGAGGAACTGGTACTGACGGAACTGATTTACAGCTGAGTTTCTTCGATGCCCACATCCCTACCGAAGCTGAACAAATCGAAACCATCGACCAAGCGGAAAGCGAAAAAACGCCCTCCGCTTTTTCGTTATCTCAAGCTGAAATTGAGAACGAACTGCGGCGGCACGGTTCGGGATTTACGGGCGGCAAGCAGCGCATTATGGCGCTGTACCAGACCCAGCCTGACCGCAAACTCCGTGCCAAAGCACTGGCAAAGGAGTACGGCATCGGTGGGCACTCCCACGATTTTTTGGACGGCAGTCGAGGCTTCGTCAACCACGACGGGAGAGGACTGGAATTTGACCATTACCCCGAACACAAGAAATTCACGTTAAGCTGGACGCAGGTGGAAAAGTATATCGACCTGATGATCCAGTCCGACCGCTACCTGACCGACAAGGAAAAGGAGCATTACACGCCCCCTGCGCCTGTCAATGCAAAGCCGGATGGTGCCCTAGATCGTGCCAAAAACCTGATTCGGGAGTTTTGTCAGGAGGAGTACGACTCCGAGCCGGACTTTTCTGATTTGTCCAAGATCGGCATTGCCTACACCAACGCCACCGATGAGGATATCCCCATTCAAGTTAATGTGGATTTGGTGGGATACCGGGTGGAACGGTATCTGGGCGAGGTGCTGATCGACGAACGGCAGTACGAAAGTCTGGAGGAGCTGACCGAAACCGAGCTGGAGGCTCTGGATTTCTCGGAATTGGTCAGTGTCACGGATGAAGAACTGGAACACTACCACAGTAAGGTGGAGGAACGCCCGGCACTGCTGCCGCTGGATGCTGCCACCGAGTACAACGCCCTGAAGGAGCAGCACCCGGATGCGCTGGTAGGCTTTGAGCAGAATGGGCAGTTTGAGTTTTACGGCGAGGATGCCCGGAAGGTCTGCGAACTTGTAGGTGGCAAACTTCTGGAAAAAGAAACAGCACTGGGCACCGTCCCGGTCACCGGCTTTCCCAGTAACCAGTGGGTGTACCGTGCCAAACAACTATGGCAGCGCGGCGAGAACGTCTACCTTGCCGGGCTGAACGAGGACGGCACCCACCACCAG
>ENA-UEOR01000583-UEOR01000583.1-human-gut-metagenome-genome-assembly--contig:-NODE-583-length-22282-cov-14.812745_pt1 | contig 22282 bp, 18 predicted proteins | sample MGYA00242887_ERZ507890 | MGnify/ENA primary metagenome ERZ507890 (study PRJEB26167, sample SAMN06115431) | human gut metagenome | host: Homo sapiens | place: China:Guizhou | collected 2014-10-21...
CCGTGGTTGTCGATCTCAATGGCGTTGAGCAGCTCCGGCAGCTCGCCATCCTTGAACTGGATGTCCAGCACCGGGCCGATGACCTGGATCACCTTGCCGATGTGTTTTTCGGACATAGGCTACAACTCCTTACTTTCAAATCTCCGCGCCGGCCACGATCTCGGTGATCTCCTGCGTGATGGCAGCCTGACGGGCGCGGTTGTAATACAGATTCAGATGGTCGATCATTTCGCCCGCATTCTTGGTCGCGGCGTCCATGGCGGTGCGGCGGGCGGCCAGCTCGCTGGCCACGCTCTCGCACACGGCACCGTAGACGATGCCCGCGACGTATTCGGGGATGATGGCACGGAACACTTCCTCGCTGCTGGGCTTGTACAGGATCTGGCTGCGGCGGGCCGCTGCCTTCTGCTCCTCGGTCGGCTCAATGCTCAGGGGCAGCACCTCCATTGTGGCGGCCGTCTGGGTCATCATGGAGTCGAACCGGGTGTAGCAGATCTTCACGGCGTCGTAATCGCCCTTCAGAAAGCCCTCAGTGATCTTCCGGGAGAGCGAGAAGCACTCGCCCACCGAGATCTCCGCCGCCAGCAGCACCTCGTCGGTGAACAGGTCGGCCTCGTGGTGGGCGAAATACTCCGCCGACCGCTTGCCGATGGGCAGCACGGTCACGGGGCCCTGCTGGGCCTCGGCCTGTTTCAGCACGTTGCTGTTGTAGCCGCCCGCCAGGCCGCGGTCGCCCGCGATGACGATGAGCAGCGTCCGCCGGATCTCGTCCCGGCGCAGATACGGGCTGCGGGCGCGGGGGTCCGCTGCCGCAATGCCGGTCAGTGTTTCGTGCAGGGTCTCAAAATAGGGGCGGCTGTGTTCGACACGCTCCTTGGCACGGCGCATTTTGGAGGAAGCCACCAGCTCCATGGCCTTGGTGATCTGCATGGTACTTTCTACGCTTTTGATGCGCAGCTTGATGTCCTTCATGGAACCTGCCATGCGTTACGCCTCCTTCCCTCAGTGCGCCTTGACGAAGCTCTCGGTGTAGGTGGACAGAACGCCCTTGAGTGCTTCCTCGGTATCCTTGTCCAGATTGCCGGTGGTGCGGATGGTCTCCATGACCTTAGCGCCGTCGGCACTGTTGTCGAGATATTCGTACAGGCCCTTTTCGTATTCCGCCACGTCCGGCACCTTGACCTTGACGAGGTAGTCGTGGATGGTGGCATACAGAATGGCCACCTGCTTTTCCACTGCCACGGGAGCCGAACGGTTCTGCTTCAGCACCTCCACGATGCGCTCGCCCTGTGCCAGGCGGGCCTTGGTGTCGGCGTCCAGATCGGAGCCGAACTGCGCAAAGGACTGCAGCTCGCGGTACTGGGAGTAGATCAGCTTCAGGGTGCCCGCGACCTTCTTCATGGCCTTGATCTGTGCGTTGCCGCCGACGCGCGACACCGAGATGCCGGGGTTGACGGCCGGCATGACGCCGGAGTGGAACAGCTCGGTCTCCAGGAAGATCTGGCCGTCGGTGATGGAGATGACGTTCGTCGGGATGTAGGCGGAAACGTCACCCGCCTGCGTCTCGATGATGGGCAGAGCCGTCAGGCTGCCGCCGCCCAGCTCATTGGAGAGCTTGGCCGCACGTTCCAGCAGACGGGAATGCAGATAGAAAACGTCGCCGGGGTAAGCTTCACGTCCCGGCGGACGGCGGATCAGCAGCGACAGGGCGCGGTAAGCGACGGCGTGCTTGGACAGGTCGTCGTAAATGATGAGGACATGCTTGCCCTTGTGCATGAAGTATTCGCCCATGGCACAGCCGGAATAGGGAGCGATATACTGCAGCGGCGACAGCTCGGACGCCGTAGCGGACACCACGATGGTGTAACCCATGGCACCGGCTTCGGTCAGGCTCTGCACGAGGTTCGCAACGGTCGAGCGCTTCTGGCCGATGGCGACGTAGATGCAGAGGACATCCTTGCCCTTCTGGTTGATGATGGTATCGGCTGCAATGGTGGTCTTGCCGGTCTGGCGGTCGCCGATGATCAGCTCACGCTGGCCGCGGCCGATGGGGATCATCGAGTCGATGGCCTTGATGCCGGTCTGGAGCGGCTCCTTGACGGGCTGACGGTCGATGATGCCGGGGGCCTTGCTCTCGATGGCGCGGAACTCGGTGGTCTCGATGGGGCCTGCACCGTCGATGGGCTGGCCCAATGCGTTGACGACACGGCCGATCAGTGCGTCGCCCACCGGCACGGAAACGACCTTGCCGGTGCGCTTGACGGTGCTGCCTTCCTTGATGCCGACGTCGGAGCCCAGCAGAACGATGGAGACAGTGTTCTCCTCCAGGTTCTGGGCCATGCCGTATTCGCCGTTGTCAAACTGAAGCAGCTCGCCTGCCATGCACTTTTCCAGACCGCTGGCGCGGGCGATGCCGTCGCCCACCATGATGACCGTGCCGACTTCGCTCTGCTCGATCACGTTCTCATAGTGCTTGATCTGCGCCCGGATGATCTTGGAGATTTCTTCAGGTTTCAGTTGCATTGTCTTGTGTTCACCACTCAATTCTTTTGTTCAAAATCTTGGGGCGGATTAAACGGTAATGCCTGCAATGCTGCGGCGCAGGCTGGCCAGCCGGTTTTTGACCGTGCCGTCCAGCTCGGTGCCCTCGATGTCCAGCCGGATGCCGCCCAGAACGGCTGCATCCACTTTGGTCCTGAGGTCGATCGTTTTGCCGGTGACAGCCTCCAGCTTCTCGTGCAGGCGGGCGGTCTGGTCTGCCGACATGGGCACGGCCGTGACCGCAGTTGCTTCGAGGATGCCATGCGCCTGATTGTATTTCACGCGGAAGGCCCGTGCGCAGCCGGGCAGCTCCCGTAGGGTGCCCTTTTCGCAGAGGATCTTCACAAAGTTCAGCACATAGAGGTGGACTTTGCCCCGGAATGCCTCGTCCAGCAGGGCGCAGCGCTCCTTTTTGGGGATGCTGGGGATGCTGAGCAGGTGGAGGTACTCCGGGTCCTGTTTCAGGATGTCCGCCACCGCGTCCAGCTCTTCCAGGATGCGGGTCTCAAGCCCTTCCTCCGCGGCCAGGTCGTACAGACTTCCGCCGTACATCCTTGCGATCTCGGTCATGATGCTTCACCCACATTTTTGATAAATTCGTCGATCAGGTCCTTGTGGTCGGCTTCCTTGATCTCGCGCTCGACCACCTTGGAGGCGATCTCCATCGCCATGCCGCCGATCTCGTCCTTGGCCTCGTTGACGGCCTTCTTGCGCTCCTGCGCAATGTCGGCCTCAGCCTTCTGCTTCAGGGCAGCGGCCTGGGCGCGGGCCTCACCCAGCAGCTCTTCGCTGCGGGCTGCGGCGGTCTTCTGCGCCGACGCCACGATCTGGTTGGCCTCGTTGCGGGCATTCTGCAGGTTCTGCTCATACTCCGCCTTCATGGCCTCGGCCTCGGTGCGGAGCTTCTGGGCGTCCGCGATCTGGCTGTCGGCCTTGGCCTTGCGCTCGGCGATGACCTTTTTGACCGGGTTCAGCAGCAGCTTTTTGAAGATCACCAGCTGGATCATCAGGTTGCAGATCTGGGCCAGAAAGGTCCAGCCATCCAGCGTGATCAATGCCTGATAAAGTTGCATAAGCGTCTCCCCTTTCGTTTCTTATTGTTCGGGGAGTGCTCAGCCCAGATAGTTCATGAACATGCCGGGTGCGAGGAAGATCAGCAGCAGACCGGTGACGAAGCCGTAGATACCGGTCGTCTCAGACAGTGCAACGCCCAGGATCAGGGTGCTGGTGACATCGCTCTTGCATTCGGGCTGGCGGCCAACGGCCTCACAAGCCGCAGCGGCGGCGTTGCCTTCGCCGATACCAGGGCCGATACCTGCGATCAGTGCCAGGCCTGCGCCGATGCCGCAGCCTGCCAGAGCGATACCACGAGCCAGAAGTTGAAAGTCAGTCATAATAGTGTCCTCCTGAAAAAATGTTTTTGGGGGATGCCGGCTCAGTCTTCACCGGCAGCACGTTTGATGAAAATGGTGGTCAGGGTACAGAAGATGAATGCCTGGATGCAGCCGCCGAACCAGTCGAAATACAGACCCGTAAAGGCCGGGATACCGATCTGGAACAGCTGGATCTGGCTCAGGAAGCCGGGCAGCCAGCCAAATATGACATGGCTCAGGCTTGCCAGCGCCCAGTACAGCAGGGTGGAGATGACTGTGCCGGACAGGATGTTGCCAAAGTGACGGAACGCCATGCTGACGGGGGTCGAAAGCTCCGACAGGACGTTGATGGGTGCCATGATGAAGATGGGGTCGAGCAGGCCCTTCAGATACGAGAGGATGCCGTTCGTCGTGATCTTGTAGTACATGATGAGGACGAAGACGACGATGGCCCACGCAGCCTCGGTGTTGAGGTCGGCCGTGGGGCTCCACAGGCCCACCACGCTGATCAGGTTGCACCCGACGCTCAGCGCGAAGATCGCGCCGACCAGCGGGATATACCGGTCAAAGTGTGTGCCCATGTTTTCGTGCACGAACTGATCGAGCCGTTCCACGATGAACTCGGCGGCGGCCTGCCGCTTGGAGACATTTTCCAGTTTCAGGTCATGCCCCAGCCAGAAGGCCAGCGCCGTCAGCAGCGCCATCACGATCCAGGTACTCACAAGGGTCTGGGTGATCTTGAAATCGCCCAGAATGGGGATATCCGTATGGATGGTATACAGGATCTTTGCGCCGTTCAGTTCCATTTGTTAGGTTTCACCCCCTTTTTCGCCGGGAGCTTCGGCCTGCGCGGCGGCCTGCACCGGTTCGTCTTCCACCGAGACGTCCTGTGCGGGGGCTGCCTGCGCAAGGGGCTTGTACTTGCCCGTTATTTGCAGGTAATAAATGGTGATCCGCGGGAAAAACAGCGGCAGGACACTGGCAAACGGCTGGAAGCAGGGCGCGGCGATGGCCACGATGACCCAGACGGCCTGCAGCAGCATCCGGCTGTTGTGGGAAAGCTGTAGTTTGGCTTTGCGGCGCTTCTCATCCTGCTCGTCGATGATCTTCTGCACCACGAAGCAGATGCCCGCAAAGTTTGCGATGGCGACGGCTGCACCCACCAGACCGCCCAGCACGACCGTGTAGTCGAACCGGACCCAGCCCACCAGGTGCAGCGCTGCAAAGAGCACCCACATGGCCGCCGTACAGATGGCGGTGCCGCAGGCGATGCGCAGCAGTTCCTTTTTGGACTCCGGCTGCAATTTCATAGCAAACCCTCCAACGTTCATTGATGCGAATTGAAGCCGACACGAGAAGTCTTCTCTTTTTTGGCGCGTTCCATCCGCTCCCTGGCAAAGATCCAGAAATTTTGTGCCCCTGCGGCCAGCCCCAGAAAAACGCCCGGAAGATACACCCACTCCGGCCAGCCCCAGCGGTTCACTGCCCACCAGCAGCCGCCCAGACAGAGCAGCAGCGGCAGCAGCATGGACAAGCCCAGCTGCGTCAGCCACACGATATCCTCCAGTGCTTTGTATAAGCCCTTCAACGGCGTTCCTCCTTCTGGTCTGCCCGCCGCAGGCACCCCATGCGGCGGCTCTTTCGCAAAGGATCTTTTCCATGCAAGACCCTCATAGGGATAGTATAATTCAAACCGTCGGTTTTTTCAATCAATTCTCCACCAAATTCTGTGAAATCTTCATAGTTTGTTCACACTTACTCCACAACTGTCCTCCCTCGGTGGATTTTTGTCCGCCGTTCATCGCATCCTCCACAAAAAAGGGATGGCATCTTTGTTCAGTCTGCCCCTTGACAGCAAAAAGCCCCGCCGGGCCCCTGTGCAGTACAGAGGCCCGGCAGGGCTGGAGTGTATGGAATTGGTCGAATTTACCAGAGGTTTGCGGTCTCGTTGTACAGACCCTCGTAGCTCTTGGCCGAGAGGTCCCAGCTGAAGTCGCATTCCATGTCGTGTTTGACGAGGTTGTGCCAGTCTTCCTTGTTGTAGTAGCGGTCCTGTGCACGGCAGCAGGCGTCATACAGCTCGTGGGCGCTGTAGCCCGCAAAGGTGAAGCCGTTGCCCTCGCCGAGGGTGCAGTCGTGGATGGAGTCGCGCAGGCCGCCGGTCTCGCGGACGATGGGAGGTGTGCCGTAACGGCAGGCGACCATCTGGGCCAGACCGCAGGGCTCACTCTTGGACGGCATGATGAAGACGTCTGCACCGGCGTAGATCTCCTGCGACAGTGCCGGCTCGAAGCCGATGTAGGTGCCGACGCGGCCGGGGTGGCGGGCGCACAGCTCGGAGAAGAAGTTCTCATACTGGCTCTCGCCGCTGCCCAGGATGACCAGCTCGATGCCGCGGTCCACCAGACCGTCGGCGATGCTCTGCACCAGGTCGAAGCCCTTCATGCCGACCATGCGGCTGACCATGGCAAAGACAGGGCTGCCGTCCTTGTGCAGGCCGAACTTGTCCTGCAATGCTTCCTTGCACCTTGCCTTGCCCTCTTCAAAGTTGGTGATGTCGTAGTTGAAGGGGATCTTCGGGTCGGTGGCGGGATCATTCGCCTCCATGTCGATGCCGTTCAGGATGCCGCACAGCTTATACTGCTTCTCGCGCAGCAGGGCATCCAGACCATAGCTGAACCAGGGGTCGAGGATCTCCTGCGCATAGGTGGGGCTGACGGTGGTGATCTTGTCGGCCGTCTCGAAGGCACCCTTCATGAAGTTGGCGCAGCCATCGTACTCGACGATGTGCTGGTCGCGGCGGCCGATGCCGCAGGTGTCCTCCAGAATGTCGGTGCCGTACTTGCCCTGATAGGCGATGTTGTGGATGGTGAAGATGGTCTTGATCCGGTTGAACTTGTCCAGATGACGGTAGTACAGATTCAGGTAAACGGGCACCAGCGCGGTCTGCCAGTCGTTGCAGTTGATGATGTCCGGGGTGAAGTCGATGTAGAACAGGGTCTCCAGCACGGCGCGGGAGAAGAAGGCGAAGCGCTCACCGTCATCGTAGAAGCCGTACAGACCGCGGCGGCGGAAGTAATACTCGTTGTCCAGGAAGTAGTAGGTCACGCCGTTCACTTCGGCCTTGAACAGGCCGCAGTACTGGCTGCGCCAGCCCACCGGCACCGAGTAGTTGGTGACGTATTCCAGCCGGTCACGCATCTTCAGGTCGCCGTACAGCGGCATGATAACGCGGGCGTCCACACCGTCCTTGACCAGAGCCTTGGGCAGAGAGCCTGCAACATCAGCCAGACCGCCGGATTTCGCAAAGGGAGTTGCTTCCGAAGCAGCATAGAGGATTTTCATAAGATCGCTCCTTTCAGAAAAGCGGTTGAAACAAAGAGTGGGCGGGGGCAAAGCTGCCCCCGCCCCTCTTTCCGAGAGGGGCTACCGGGGAGGGAGCCGCCCCTGTGAAAAAATCAAAGGAAGCGCATCAGACCATGTGGTTCTTCTGCACGTAAACAGGGAAGCTCTCGGTGCCGGACAGCTTCTTGCCAGCGGTCACACGGACGTTCTTGTCGGTGACGACGCACTCCAGCTGCGCATCGGCTTCCACGATGGTGTCCTGCATCAGGACGCAGTTCTTGACGACCGCACCCTTCTTGACCTTGACGCCGCGGAAGAGCACACAGTTCTCGACCGTGCCCTCGATGACGCAGCCGTCGGCCAGCAGAGAGTTCTCCACGCAGGAACCGTTGACGTAGCGGACGGGGTTGTCATCGCGGATCTTGGTGTCGATGGGGCTATTCATCGGGCGGCCGGACCTGAATTGCTGGAGGAATGCCGGAAATTGAACGGTTGCCCGACAGGAGAAGCGAAGATTACGAAAGGGTATCGTTTGCCGGCGGCTCATGTGATACATACGGTAGGACCGGTTTACCGGGACGGCGGGCATCATGAACCGGAATTGTTAGCCTCCTGTTATCGTAACAGTTTGCGGCTGGCAGTAGAGAACGGGTTGAAAACCATCGCTTTCCCCTGTATCAGTACCGGAGTATATCGTTATCCCAAACTTGAGGCTGCCCGGATCGCGTTCCGGGAGATCACTCGTTTTTTGGCTGTTTATCCCGGTTTTGAACAGGTGATTGTCGTCTGTTTCGGGCCGGAGGACTTCAATATATATAACCGGCTTTTGGCAGAAGGGCCGGAAGCTTAAGAAAGATCGGCTCGCATGCGCTTTATACCTCCGGTAACAATACCGTAATTTATCAGGAGGATCAGGATCAGACTCCCCAGGAAATATTGCCATCCCCAGGTATCCAGGATCACACCCGTACCCCAACCCAGCAAACTGGATCCCAGGTAGTAGGTGAGCAGATAAATAGAGATAGTGACCGAACGCTTGGAGAGATTGTAATCGCTGACAATACGGTTGCATAAAACATGTACGACGAAAAAATTGAAAGTAAATACAGCCAGTCCTAAAGTCACGACCCGGAAGTCGGTAATGTATAATAGTAAAATGCCGGCAGCTGAAACTAAAAACATGGCTTTTAATACCTTAAAATGAGTGAAGTACCGGGTGAGTCCGGCTGTCGCAATCGACCCGAAAATACCGAATATATACATTAAATAAATATAGTGGATATAATGTTCCGGGAAATTGAAAGGTGCTTTGGTCAGATAGAATCCCAGGTAATTGTATAAACACCCCCAGGATCAATCCTCCGGTCAGGTAGAAAGGGATCAATGCTTTTGAGGTGATCAGTTGGAGATTTGCTATGATGAGGGTATGAAAGCTTTCCTTGCGGGGCATAAAGTTGGTGGAGCGGGGGCTGAACAGTAAGAACAGTATGGCGAATAAGGCGCAGATCAAACCGATGCTGACCGATGCGATCCGCCAGGTGTAAAGGGCTCCGATCCAGGATGAAATGACTCGTCCGGCCATACCTCCCAATGCGTTTCCGGCGATATACAGGCCCATGATTTTCCCTTTGTTGCGGGACGATACCTCTTCCGCAATGTAAGCCATGGATACGGATGTGGCTCCGGATAATAGAAAACCTTTGGCAGCACTGAGCAAAATCAGCGGAAGAAAGGTCGGGGAGAAAGAGGCCGCAACGGAAAAGATCGACGAACTGAGTAAACCGGTACCGATCATTTTTTTCCGGGGAATGCGGTCGGCCACGAACATGGTGGTAAAAAGACCGAAGACCATTCCCAAAGTCGAAAAAGAAATAGCGAAACTGCTTTCGCTGGCCGAGAGAATAAAATCTTTGGCTAAATCCGGTAACAAAGGCTGGAAATAGTAGAGCTGGGCAAAACAGGAGAACCCCGATAAGAATACACATATTGAAATAATCAGGTCCTTCCGGTTCTCCTTTTTTTCTATGTCTGCAAAAGAAGTATTCATTGAAAACCGTGGAATGATATCTACCTTTAAAATCCGGTAAAATTACCATTGCAAAAATAGGAAAAATTATTAAAATTTTTCCCTGTATATCCGGGGATATCGGATGAAAAAATCGGTGGGATAACAATACCGGGGGAGGCGGGGTTGGGCGGACAGGGAATGACTAGAGAAAAGAGTACAAGGCATGCTATCGTTTACAGACAGTTTGTCTTGTACTCATACCGGAGGAAAGAGATTGCCGGCCTATCCTGCCGGATCAGATCTTTACGACCCAAACAGCCAGTTTACTACCGGATACTGTAAACTTACCGTTTCCCTCTTCATCTATGGTTACTTCTTCCTGGCGGTTACCGGTAATTTCGTGCCATATTTCTCCTTGGTGTTCTGTGCCTACCTGCATAATTTTATCTCCGTCTTCACCGTTCGAGATCAGAAGGGCCAGGCCGGAATGCGGATGGGCTTCATCCCCTTTACGGGTGAAGCCGATTGTATTGGGGTGATCGAAATAGTCTAGCTGTTCGCCGTGGGCATATTTTTTACGGGCGTCCAATAAAATATCCAGGATCGGACGGTGAGGAGATTGCTTTCTTTTAATGCTATAATAATCGCCGTAGAAAATACAGGGATACCCGTCTTTTCTCAATAAGATCAAGCCATAGGCCAGAGGTTTGAACCAGTCTTTGACTTGAGATTCCAGGGAACTGTTTTTCTGGGAATCGTGATTGTCTACAAAAGTGACCGCTAAGTCGGGATGGTCGTTGACCAGGGTGTCGTTGAAAAGTTCTTGTAAATCGTAGTCCCTGCCTTTTTGTGAAGCCTGGAAAAAATGATAATGTAAAGGGACATCGAATAGGTCTATCTTATATTTAACCTCGGAAAGGTATTTGTCCAACGAGTCTTTATCGTTTTTCCAATATTCCCCTACGGCATAAAATTGTTGTCCTTGTTTAGCTCTGACGGCTTCGAGGAAATGTGCGATAAATTGATCGTTGATGTGTTTGATGGCATCGAGACGCATCCCGTCGAGGTGTAATTCCTAGCTGACCCAGATCCCCCATTTCTTCATTTCTTCCACTACTTCCGGGTGATCGAAGTCGATATCGGCAAACATCAGGAAATCGTAGTTGCCGTTTTCGTCGTCTACCCCCTCACTCCAGGTTTTTCCTTCACCGACAATCTGAAAAATTCCTTTTTTACCGGTAGCTACGTCGCAGTCGATGCCTGAAAAATGATACCAGTGCCATTTGAAATCCGAGTATTTATTTCCCCGGCCCGGAAAATTGAAACCGGTCCATCCTTCGATTTCATAGGGCTCACCGAGTTGTTCTGTTCTTTGGTCGGGGTTTACTTCCCGGGCCATGAATTTTTCGGTATAGTCCGCTCCGGCTTTGTGGTTCATCACGGCATCCAGATAGACACCGACCTGATTTTTGTGCAGCTCGTCGATCATTTCCTGTAGTTGCTGTTTGGTACCGTATTTTGTCCGGATGGTTTCTTTTTGATCGAATTCTCCCAGATCATAAAGATCATAAGTACCATATCCTTCATCGTCTTGTTTCAGGGCTTTGTAGGCTGGGGGAATCCAGACAGCCGTAATTCCGATCGCATGTAAATGAGAGGCATCCCGTTTCAACTGATTCCACAAATCCCCATCGTTGGGCATATTCCACTCGAAATATTGCATCATGACTCCGTTTTCCATATTTTTTTGTATTGGTTTCCTGTTTAAAACGAAATTTTACGCCATAAAGTTCTTATGATAAGATTATTTAGAAACTTCTGATCTTTTCTGACGTTAAAAGAGTATCGAACGGCGTGTCATTCGACAGTTTCATACCGGACTCCATGATCGGCCACTCTGTGGCCGTAAAAAAGTGTTCGTAGGGTATATAACTTTATAAATTAATTTAACCCGTTCGTTTTAACCGAAACAGATATGGAACAGAATAACAGAATTTGGTGGAAAGAAGCGGTGGTTTATCAGATATATCCCCGTAGTTTTAAAGACAGTAATGGTGATGGAATCGGAGATTTATGCGGAATCATTTCCTGTTTGGATTACATCAAAAGCCTGGGAGTCGATGTGATTTGGCTGAATCCGATTTATGCTTCGCCTAATGATGATAATGGATACGATATCAGTGATTACCGGGCTATTATGAAAGAGTTCGGAACGATGGAAGATTTCGATTTGTTACTTCGGGAAGTGCATGCCCGGAATTTAAAACTGATACTGGATTTGGTCGTAAATCATACCAGTGACGAGCATCCCTGGTTTCAGGAAGCCCGCAAGTCGCGGAAGAATCCGTATTATACCTATTATCACTGGTGGCCGGTGGAACAGGAAACTCCTCCCTTGCGTCCGAGTTATTTCGAGGAGTCGGCCTGGACTTACGACCCTCATACCCGGGCCTGGTATTTACACTATTTTTCGCGGAAACAGCCCGATCTCAATTGGGAAAACCGGGAGGTGAGAGAAGCGGTGTATGATATGATGCGTTTTTGGTTCGATAAAGGAATCGATGGTTTTCGGATGGATTCTATTCCTTTGATCGCTAAAGACCCGGCTTTCCCGCCTATCGACCGGAAGAAGTATCCGGATTTGTTTTCTTCTTATGCACATGGACCTCATTTGCACGAATATTTGCACGAAATGAACCGCGAAGTATTGAGTAAATACGATATAATGACCGTTGGAGAAGGTTCGGCCGTTACTTATAAAGAAGTGGAAAAATTTGTCGGGCCCGAGCGGCAGGAATTGGATATGTTATATGGATTCGGCCCTTCGGAAGTCCGGAATTATACAACGGCCGATTGTCCCGATTCAGGTATCGGCTATAGCCTGATCGCTTTGAAAAAAATGTTCTCCGGTTGGGATAAAGCGGTCGGGAAGGGATGGCCTGCCATTTATCTGGGAAATCACGATCAGCCCCGGATGTTGAGTCGTTTTGGAGATGACCGCCCGCAATTCAGAGTATATGCCGCTAAGATGCTGGCGACTTTTTTACTGACGATGCGGGGCACTCCTTATTGGTTGGCAGGTGATGAAATCGGGATGTGTAATCCGAAGTTCGACCGGATCGGGGATTATCGGGATATTGCGACTTTGAACCAATACAAACAGATAGAAAAACGCAAAGGAGATACGCAATGGTTTCTTCAGATGCAGCAACAGACTTCCCGGGATAATGCGCGGACACCCTTTCAATGGGATAACTCGGGACAAGCCGGTTTTACAACCGGAATGCCCTGGATCGGAGTGAACCCCGACTATCGGAAAATCAATGTCGCGGCCCAGGAAAAAGATCCCTGGTCGGTATTGAACTATTTCCGGCAATTGATCGCTTTACGGAAAAGTTCTCCGGATCTTGTTTATGCCGGCTATACCTTGTTGGATGCAAAAAATCCCCGGACCTATACTTATCTCCGTAAAGGAGAAAAATATCACTATCTTGTTGTACTGAATTTCTCTTCCAAACAGGCTGAGGCTTATCCGGGAATCGATATGCAGGGAGCGGAAATTTTAATGTGCAACTATGGCGATCTGCCTCAGTTAGATAAGGTATTGTCTTTACGGCCATACGAAGCGGTGGTGATGCGGTCGGAAGAATTCGGCGGTTGACGGGAGTATGGTTTGGCACATAATTTTGTATCTTTGCGCTCTCTTTTTTAAGCGATGGAGCGGATTATTTTTATCTTATCATATGAGAAGCGTTGGGATTGCTGGATGGTGTATGCCAACCGGGCAATAGATGCCGGTGATTTTTTTCAAAGTATAGGTCGGTATATCGGGGATGAAGACCTGGAAGTATGGCCTGTAGTCAGAAAGATTACGGAAACGATCCGTAAGTACGATACCCCTATGCTTTTCAAACAGTTTGGCCGGAAAAAATTTAAGGATGAACGTATGTTTCTGCAAAAAGTGGAGGAAGCGTATATCCGTGAAGATATCCGGCCTTATATCGATAAGTATGTCGCACAGGTACTGGATGAACTGACCGAAGCGGGTTGTCCTTTGTTTTTGAAAACCAGTCGTTTAGATAATTTTTATAAGAATCAGCGCCTGATGCTTAAATCCGTTCCTTTGCGGGCATTGTTGAAATTCGAAAGGACAGGGGAGTTTACCCGTTATATTTTGCGTTTGACAGATGGAGAAAAGACCTTTTATCCCAGTGATTACGCGTTGAAGGTGCTGACCCGGCGGCCTTGCCGGGTGGTTTCAGGCAGGCAGCTATTCCGTTTCCCGGAAGATTTCGACGGGCAGCGTTTGCAACCTTTTTTGCAGAAAAGGGAGATTATGATCCCCAAGGCAAACGAAAGTATCTATTTCCGGCGTTTTATCCTGAAAAATGTACGGCATGAAGAGATCGAGGTACAAGGTTTCGACGTGATCGTCCGGGAAGTAGAAAAACAGGCCTTCCTGTCACTTGAACGCGATATACTCGGCATGCCGGTCCTGGTGATGGAATATAAATACGGTAATCAATATATTCCCGGCTGGTCGTCCCGGAAAGCTTTGGTGGAATTATATACGGAAGGAGACCGCTATGCTTTCTATAAGGTCAGCCGGGATCCGGAATGGGAACAGCTGCAAGCCCGGCAATTGGTTGCTTTGGGGATCAGGAACGATACGGAAGGGTATTTCCATTTGCCGGAAGTTACTGTGATGACCTGGAAGACTGAAAAAGAAACCGAAGATCGGGACAAAGTGAGCGGGGAGGTTATTGCCGATGCCTGGCAGAAGACCGTGACCTGGGTACAGACACATGGGGATGAGTTGAAAGCGATGGGGATCGGCTTCACTCAGAAAACATTGCGCCGGGCCTATTATATCGGAGCCTGGCAGATCGATAGTTCGGTATCGGAAACGATGGATTGGTTCGAATTGAAAGCAGAAGTTATTCTGACTGATGGGCGCCGGATTCCTTTGCTTCGTTTCCGGGACCATATTCTGACGGGTAAACGTGAGTTTTTACTCGATGACGGCACCTTATTCCTGATTCCTGAAGAATGGTTCGCTACCTATACCGAGTTGCTTTTATTTGCCCAAGGAAAGGGGACTTCCTTATTTTTTCACCGCAGCCAGTATATTTTATTAAAAAACTGGGCGGAGACGACCTGTCATTTTTCATTGCCGGAGAATTTGCAGGAAGAGGTGACTCTGCCCTTTGATTTTCAGGTGACTTTACGTCCGTACCAGCGTTTCGGTTATGAATGGATGTACCGTTTGTACCGATGTGGCTTGGGAGGTTGTCTGGCCGACGATATGGGATTGGGAAAAACACTTCAGGGCATTGCCCTGATCTTGAAATACAGGCAGGAAGGAGTAAAAAAGCCTGTTGTAAACCGATGGCCTGACAGCGGAAAACAACTGAGTTTGTTCGATGCCCCGGAAGAGGTAAGCAGGCCGGATGAGGGAGATCGTTCATTGGTATACCATACCTGTCTGGTGGTTGTACCGGCTTCTTTGATCCATAATTGGCGGAATGAACTTCGGAAATTCGCTCCTCAGCTGACTGTGACTATCTATGCCGGAACTAACCGTATCGATTTGCGTTCATACCTGCAACGTTCGGATGTCGTATTGATCACTTATCATACTTTGCGGAACGATATCGATATTTTGTCCCGCCTGACTTTCGGTATCGTCGTTGCCGACGAAGCACAAATGTTAAAGAATCCGGGGTCTCAGCTCCATCAGGCTATGATGCGTATTCAGGGAAGGTGTTTTTGGGCTTTGTCGGGTACACCGATAGAAAATTCACTGACCGATTTGTGGGCTGTGATGAATTGGGTGAACCGGGGATTACTCGGATCACAGCGTTTTTTCCGCGATCATTTTATCCGTCCTATATTGGCCGATGTAGAAGGGCGGATGAGCGAAGCTTTGCGTAAACTGATCGCTCCGTATATTTTACGCCGTACCAAAGAAGAAGTGTTGGCCGATTTGCCGGATCTCACAGCCGAGTTGGTCGTTTGTGAACCCGAAGAGGAACAGCGGAAGGTATACGAAGAGGAACAGTCCCGGGTGAGAAATTATATCTTGAGTGAGAGAGAGAATCAAGGGGAATTGCGAAGTGATTTTATGGTTTTAAAAGCTCTGATCCGATTGCGTCAGATCGCCAATCATCCCCGTTTGGTCGAAACTGGGTATGAAGGAAATTCCGGAAAATTTAGTGAGGTATTCCGTATGTTGGGAGAAGTGATTGCTTCCGGACACAAGGTGTTGGTTTTTTCTTCTTTTGTAAAATATCTTAAAATGGTAGCTGAAGAAACAATGGTCCGGGGATGGAAATATGCGATGCTGACAGGTTTGACTGCCGACCGGGAACAGACTATCCGGCATTTTCAGGCCGACCCGGAATGCCGGATCTTCCTGATTTCTTTGAAAGCCGGTGGGGTAGGCTTGAATCTTACCGAGGCCGATTATGTATTTATTCTCGATCCTTGGTGGAATGTCGCTGCTGAAAATCAAGCCGTTAGCCGGGCCCACCGGATCGGGCAAAAACGGGCGGTATTCGTCTATCGTTTTATTACTGCCGGAACACTCGAGGAAAAAATTCTGGCTATCCAGGAACGTAAACAACGCCTTGCCGATTCTGTCATAACAGCAGCTACTTCCATCCCTTTGACAGATGAAGAATTATTGGAAGTGCTCTGAAGGGAACCTTGAATTTGGAGAAAAGAGTACGGGAGAATCAAAGTTGACTCTTCATTTCTATATTGTTTCTTCAAAAAAAGTTGAATTATAGGAGTTTATAAAGTTCATGAGGTTCATAAAGTCGATGGATCCTGCGAGCGCATTTTTTTACGGCACTGGGGCGGCCGGCCGGCACCGGAAGTTACGTTAATGAAAGTGCCCGCAGGGTTCAGGACTTTACGAACTTTAACGATTAATTATTCCTGCTTATTTGAAAGCCCCCAGGCCGAAAAGAGCGAAATCATACCGGATCGGATCGACCGGATCGAATTCACGAAGACGCCGGGTAAGCTCTTCGACAGCTTTGGCATCGTTTTGTTTACGGGTAAGCAGACCGAGTTCGCGGCTTACATGGCCCGTATGCAGATCTAAAGGGATCAATAGGGCGGAGGCCGGGATACCTTTCCATAGTCCGAAATCGATACCGCTGTGGTCGTGTCTCACCATCCAGCGAATAAACATATTCACTCTTTTGGCGGCTGAGCCTTTGTCTACACACGCGATGTGGCGGAGTACCCGGGGCTCGGCCGGAAGGGTAGTGAAAATCCGATACCAATGGCGTAATACCTCGAACATATCCCCGTGTATTTGCCAGGCGGTGGTGAAGACATTTTCCAACCCTCCTTCATGGCGGTAGATATGGGCTAAGGAACGTAAAAAATAACTACAGTCATAACCGTTGAAAGTGCGGTGTTTGAAATGTTCGAAACGGGTGAAATCGCTTTCCCGGGCATGCAGGACGAAGTCATAAGGAGCATAATCCAGGAGCTGCATGAGTTCCTTACACTTTTTTATGATGGTCGGACGTTGCCCCCAAGCCAGGGAGGCTGCCAGAAAACCGGCTATTTCGATGTCTTCTTTCTCTTCGAATAATTTAGGAATTTGAATGGGATCGGTATGGATAAAAAAATCGGAATGGCAATATTCCTGATATTTTTCATCGAGTAGTTGTTTTATTTCTAGTGATGTCATATTCGGTCGGGTTTGGTGGCTCTGAGCATTTCTCTTTTTCCGGGAGGTCCGGGCAGGCGTTTTAAGGTGAAACCGACTTCGCGTAAGGCTTGCTTGACTATCCCCTTGACACAATAAGTCACCAGGATTCCTCCCGGTTTCAATGCTTGGGCGAACCGGCTGAATACTTCCGGAGTCCAGAGATGGGGTTGCACTTCCGGGTTGAAGGCATCGAAATAGACGATATCGAATCGGGCCTGAAATTGTATAGACCGGAAATCTGTCCGGTATTTGTGTAAATGAAATAAAGGGGTAATCTGCTCTCCGCAATCCCAGGGGGCGTCGTGCAGCATGGCGAATGATCCGGGATCGGCAGCGGGAAGTTGATCCGGATAATGAAGACGATTTACTTCTTCGGGCGGTAACGGATATTTTTCCACACTGTGATAATCGAGCGGGAGCTGGAGTTCTTCGCTCCGCAATAAGCTTAAATAAGCATTCAGCCCGGTTCCGAAACCGGCTTCCAGAATAGACAACGGGACTTCGGTGGGCGGCCGATGTTCCGGGGAGGTCAGATAAAAATCCAGTCCGGCCCGGATAAAAATATGAATAGATTCCTGAATCGCTCCGTGTACCGAATGATAATGTTCATTCAGTTCAGGAACATATAAGGTTATACTACCGTCTTCTGTTTGAATCAATTGATGTGGCATCCTTTCAACAGATTTCTGCTCTGAGTAAATTGACGAATTCGATAATATCACTTTCTGTCGTGTCGAAGGAGCAGACCCAACGCACTTCCGAGGCATTTTCATCCCAAATGTAAAAGAAGCATTCCGACTGTAATTTGGTTATTTTATCGCGGGGGATGATAGCGAATACTTCATTGCCTTGCACCTCTTGAGTGATGCGGATTCCCGGGATTTTAGCCGCTTCGTTGGCTAACATCCGGGCCATCCGGTTGGCATGTCCGGCGGTCTTTAGCCAAAGGTCGTGTTTCAGGACTGCCGAAAATTGGGCGGCGATGAAACGGGTCTTCGAGTGAAGTTGCATCAGTTGCTTACGGATATATTGTACCTCTTTGGCGACTTCCGGGTTGAAAAAGACGACAGCTTCTCCAAACATCATCCCGTTTTTAGTACCTCCGAAACTCAATACATCGATACCGACCCGGGAGGTGATGTCGCGGGGATCACATCCCAGATAGGCGACGGCATTCGAAAGACGTGCTCCGTCCATGTGTACATACATCCGATGGGCATGGGCATAATCGCAAATTTCTTTTAATTCGGCAGGAGTATAAACCGTCCCTAATTCGGTACATTGAGTCAGGGAAATCATTTTAGGTTGTGAGTGATGTTGTTCTCCGAAACCGTGCATGTGGTTTTGGATAAGACCGGTTGTCAGTTTCCCGTCGAAAGTTGGGACGGTCAGTAGTTTACAGCCCGATTGTTTCTCGATCGCTCCGCATTCGTCCACATTGATATGGGCGGTTTCGGCACATATAACGGCGTTATAGGAATGGGTGAAAGCAGATAGGCTGAGTATGTTTGCCCCTGTACCGTTATAGACGAAAAATACACGGATATTTTCTCCAAAAACATTTTTGAAATCCTGTATGGCTTTTTCAGAATAAACATCTTCTTCGTAAGAATGCTGATGCCCATAGGCTGCCTCTTCCAGTGCTTTGAATACTTCCGGTAATACGCCTGAAAAATTATCGCTTCCAAAACCTCGAATCATGATAAAAATTAGAATTAAAGATAAAACGATTCAAAGATAATGAAATTAATCCCTAATCTCCAATCTTTCCCTTCTAATCCCTTTTTTTCCGGAGTATCCATTTTAGCATAACGATGAAAATTAAAAAAGAGGATACAAAGAGTAGAAAATGGCCGTATTTCAGGTCGGGGCGTTTATCGAGTATTCCGATCGCTCCGATAAACAGGCCGACCAGAAGTATCGCATAAGCGAGCCGTGAGGCTCCGTTCCGGAGCATTTTCCGGAATTCAGGAACATCCGTGATTTGTAACTCGTGTTTGATTTCGCCTTGTTTGAGTTTGTATAATATCTCGCTGATATCTCCCGGAGCGGTTTGCAGGAGGGTGGCATATCCTTTTAAGGTTTGGAAAAGCGAGGCGGCCATCTTTCGCGGAGAAAATTGAGTCATGACAACCTCTTTGGCGTAAGGGATGATGAGCTTGGCAAAGGGGATGTCCGGGTCCAGACGTTCGGCCACTTTCTGGATTGTGGCCAACGCTTTGGCCAGCATAAAAATACCGGTAGGCAGACAAAGTCCGTATTTGGTGATCAGGTCGATACAATCCTGGATCATCTTGGCGTAATTGAATTTCTCGATCGGGAGTTGGGAGAAGCGTTTAATCATTTGTTGCAGGCTGAAAATCAAATCGTCCCGTTGGTCGAAAAAACGTTGATCACAAAGCCGGATCATGGAGTCGGCCAGGCCGATAGGATCCCGGCGGGCGAAACCGATGGAAAGGTTGGCCAGAAAATCCATTTCCCGGGGACGGAGAGCTCCGACCATCCCGAAGTCGATAAAGGCGATCCGATTGCCCGGCAGGATGAATAAATTACCCGCATGAGGGTCGGCATGGAAAAAACCTTCCTTGAAGACCATGATCAGCAAGGCTTCCGCTCCGTTGAGGGCTATTTGTACCGGATCGAGTCCGGCAGCCTTCAGCTGAAGCGGATCGTCCGGCGACATACCGAAGATCCGTTCCATAATGAGCATCCGGTGGGTCGTATGTTTCATGTCGACATGGGGAATGTAGATCCGGGGATTGTCTTTGAATATATCCCGGAAACGCAGGATGTTCGTGGCTTCGTTATAATAATTCAATTCCTTGAATATGCTTTCGCCGAACTCGTCGACGACTCCTACGATATTGATGGCAGCCATTTCGGGGTATTCCAGGGCTAATTTCTTGGCCAGATAGCGCATGAGGTATAAGTCTAGTTTGATTTTCTGGTCGATATTCGGGCGGCGGATTTTGATCACGACGTCTTTCCCGTTTTTCAGACGTCCGGTATACACCTGGCCGATAGAAGCCGAAGCGATACAATGTGGATTGAATTCTGAAAAAACATCCTTGATTTCGGCCCCTAATTCATCTTCAATCAGGCGGATCGCCAGATGGTCGTCGAAAGGGAGGGCATTGGTCTGTAATTTCTTCAATTCTTTTCTGAACCGTTCGGAGAGTATATCCGGCCGGTCGGCCAGGATCTGACCGAATTTGATATAAGTTGGTCCCAGATCCTCTATGGTCAGCCGCAGCCGTTCCTGGGTGGTATATACTGGTTTATGTTGGCGGATACGGCGCTTTCGGATACGACGCCCCAGAAAAGTATGGGAAATCATTTCCTTAAAACCGTGTTTGACCAGAATACTACCGATTTGAATGATTCTGGTGATCTTCAGATACCCTACGTATACATCTGTAATTCTCATTGCTCTTCGGGTTTAGAAGGTTGGGGAGGAAACGAAGCATCTTCCAGTAAAGCATTCAGCTTTTCTACAGCTGTTGTGAGTTGATCGAGGGTTTGAGTAAGCTTTTTATCCCAGCGGGGAGTGAATAACTGACGCAATAATAAAGTGCTGTTCAGCCCTTCCATAGCTCCTGCTATATGATCACTGAGCCGACGGGCTGCTTCCGGATCTTTATGAGTCTGTTGTTCGATAATTTTGGATACCTTTTCGATAAAAGCATCCCGGTCACTGAGCGAGGCATTGATGGAAGCCCGTAAAAGCAAATATAATAAGTCGTTTGTCATACCGATTACTTTAAGCATTGTCGATTGCAAAATATTAAACGAAAAAAGATGTGTTTAGTTGCAAAGAAGAAATTTTGCAGATTATTTTCTATTTTTGTAGGCTCTTAGAAATTTAAGATGATTTGTATATGGAGTGGATACATACTTTATTTTTCGGATCGGGAATCGGGCATTCGATTTTATTGGTAGCTATCGTTATCTTTATCGGGATATATCTGGGAAAAGTAAAAATAGCAGGTGTTTCTTTAGGAATTACCTGGATTCTGTTCGTCGGTATTATTTTCAGCCATTGGGGAATGCGGATGGATGCGCATGCTTTGCACTTCCTGAAAGAATTCGGACTGATTTTGTTTGTTTATTCAGTTGGTTTACAGGTAGGACCCGGTTTCTTCGCTTCTTTTAAAAAAGGCGGGCTTACCCTGAATTTACTAGCGGTATTGGTGATTGTACTGGGTGTTGCAATTACCTGTGTTTTATATGTCGTGACCGGTTTGCCCGTCACTACGATGGTGGGTATTCTCTCCGGGGCGGTGACGAATACGCCGGGCCTGGGGGCTGCGCAACAGAAGTACGAACAGCTCAAAGCGAAGTTGCAGGCTGAAGGTTTGTTCGATCAGCAATACAAAAAACCACTTCCCTCCCCTGCGCATTGCGTTGGTGTGATCACCTCAAAAACCGGTGCTGCGCTACATGATATTTTGCATGTGTTAAAACGTCGCGATCCTTCTCTACCGGTGATCATCTACCCCACCGCCGTTCAGGGCGATGACGCGCCGGGGCAAATTGTTCGCGCCATTGAACTGGCGAATCAGCGCAATGAGTGCGACGTGTTGATCGTTGGGCGCGGCGGCGGTTCGCTGGAAGATTTATGGAGTTTTAACGACGAACGCGTCGCGCGGGCTATTTTTGCCAGCCGCATTCCGGTCGTCAGCGCCGTCGGGCATGAGACGGATGTGACCATTGCCGATTTTGTTGCCGATCTGCGTGCGCCAACGCCGTCTGCCGCCGCTGAAGTAGTGAGCCGTAATCAGCAAGAGTTACTGCGCCAGGTGCAATCGACCCGTCAACGGCTGGAGATGGCGATGGATTATTATCTCGCCAACCGTACGCGTCGCTTTACGCAGATTCATCATCGCTTGCAGCAGCAGCATCCGCAGCTCCGGCTGGCACGCCAGCAAACCATGCTTGAACGCCTGAAAAAACGGATGAGCTTTGCGCTGGAAAATCAACTTAAGCGTACCGGGCAACAGCAGCAGCGGTTAACACAGCGGCTGAATCAGCAAAATCCACAGCCGAAGATTCATCGCGCGCAAACGCGCATTCAGCAACTGGAATATCGTTTAGCAGAAATCCTGCGCGCACAGCTTAGCGCCACGCGTGAACGTTTCGGTAATGCAGTAACGCACCTCGAAGCCGTAAGCCCACTGTCAACGCTGGCGCGTGGATACAGCGTTACTACTGCTACTGACGGCAATGTACTGAAAAAAGTGAAGCAAGTTAAAGCGGGTGAAATGCTAACCACACGTCTGGAAG